>CERZ01000461.1_pt1 | contig 45457 bp, 23 predicted proteins | sample 531151 | NCBI WGS metagenome assembly CERZ01 (sample SAMEA2621448, study PRJEB7988) | marine metagenome | biome: marine biome (ENVO:00000447); feature: deep chlorophyll maximum layer (ENVO:xxxxxxxx); material: "saline water (ENVO:00002010), including plankton (ENVO:xxxxxxxx)" | depth 40 m | reverse complement strand
CATGATTATTTACGGTGCTCCTAAGATAGGTAAGACTACAGTATTAGCTCAGCTAGATGATTGTCTTATCATAGACTTAGAAAAAGGCTCTGACATGTTAGATGCATTAAAAGTACAAGCAAATAGTCTAAAAGAACTAGGAGAGATAGGCAAAGAGATATTTCAGCAAGGGAAACCTTACAAGTATGTCGCAATTGATACTATCAGTAAACTAGAAGAATGGTGTGAAGAAGAAGGTAAACAGATTTACCTGAAGACTCCAATGGGTAAAAGTTTTGAAACAAAGAACCCAGGTATGTCTATCTTATCATTGCCTAACGGTGCAGGTTACCTGTATCTTAGAATGGCATATAAGAGATGGATGGACAGATTAAATACGCTTGCCGATCATGTGATCTTAGTTGGTCACTTGAAAGACAAGATGCTTGAAAAGAAAGGGAAGGAAGTGGCTGTGAAAGACCTCGACCTAACCGGTAAGATCAAGCAAATTACATGCGCAAACGCTGACGCAGTAGGCTATATCTATAGAGAAGATGATGTCACTATGATTTCATTTGATTCACTAGACGATATAGTAGCCGGCAGTAGATGCGAACACTTAAAAGGCAAGACCATGCCTATGGAATGGTCAAAGATTTTTATTGATTAACTGTTAAAAATTTAACACAATGATTGAAACCAATCAACACACAGACACAAGCGTTGAGTCACAACCGACTCCGCAAACCATTACAACAACTATGATCTTAGACGATCTAGACAATGGAGTTGACCGCAAAGGGATCCAGACTAAGTATAGCTTAGAAGGATGGGAATTGACAGAAATGTTTAAACACCCGGTATTAAAAGGCAAGAAAGCTAAGAAAAAGCGTAAAATGTCTTTTAACTTTGTAGATGACACTGCTCCTAATCCTAATCAGACTACAGTGGAAGGAGTTATCAAGGAAGTTATGGGGACAGTAAACACTATTACAGATGATTTTCATAATCGTGCAGATCTAAGATCTCAAGATGCTATTGAAAATACTGAAGAGTATACTGACGAACAACAAGAGCAAATGAAAGGACAAGCTTGGGAAGAAGAAATCCAAGGACGTCAAGAAATGGACGCTCAAGATCAATTAAATGAAATTAATAACGAAGAAGAAGAATTTTAATTATGGCAATTAAATCAAACGCAAGTACGCAAGAAGTAATAGGTTCAGGGATGAAACTATACTCAGGATTAACTAACGTAAACGTTATCGCAGTTAACCCTACAATGGCTGAATTACATGCTCTAGACATTAAAGTTAAGAGTGAGCCAAATTATCAAGTATCATTTAGCAACGAAGACTACAACAAAGTAGTTGTGTGGCTAGGTAATGAAGATACTAAAGTGAAACTAGAAGTATTGGTGCAACCAAAAGCTCGTGTATCACAAAATGGTAAAAACCAATACATCAATGCTATTGGTCAAACTACATGGTCTGAAGGTAAGCCTTCATTTGACTGGTGGAAAGCCGCTGGTGAGAGACACGCCTTTGTTGGTGAAGAAACTCTTATCAACTTTGTTAAAGCGTGGGCTAACGTAGCTAACGGAGACGAAGTAAGCTTTGAGACAGGTAAAAAGATCTCTAACGGTGACGTAGCAGAGATTAAAGCTCTTGTTAATGTACTAAAAGACAATCAATTACGTGTATTAGTAGGTGTTAAAGATGACAAGTACCAAACTGTGTATACTAAGCACTTTGGTCGTGTTAAGCCTCAACGTGATGATTTCTTTGTTCGTAATTTGAATGGTGATTACACATCATTTAATGCAGACTTTAATGCTGACTTGGTATGGGGAACTCACAATCCAACTATTAACTTAGTTACTCCTGACTCTAAAGAGACGGAAGATTGGACTATGCCAGACAAGCCTGTTAACAGCGAAGACGACAATTCGCCGTTCTAAATGATTGCTGCTAGAAGTAGTGATGATTACCTGCATACAGATGTCATACTTAGTAAGATTACTGAGTATGACATTTTCAGGTATTACATCAGAGGGTTTAAAGAGCTTGATAAAAAGTTCTGCAGTGAGTTGCGTGAAGACAAGACTCCAACCTCTGCTGTGTATGTGTGGAAGAATACCTTATTGTATAAGGATCACGGACACCCAGATCATACCTTTAACTGCTTCAGATATATCCAAGCCGCATTCAATTGTGATTGGATTACTGCTCTTCGTATGGTAGACAGTGACTTTAACCTAGGGTTATCGTACATTAAAAACGACGGAGTATTTTCTATGGGAGCTCAGGGTGTTACAAGAAAACAACCTGAGCTCGTAGAAAAACTTACGCTTATCCGTAAGAAAGCTCGTAAGTGGAACAGTGAAGATGCTAAGTTTTGGCGTAAATATTATATAAGTAAGGAAATTTTAGTTAAATTTGGCGTTGAACCTATAGATTATTATTGGGTCAACGAACATAGATTTAGCTGTAAAACAATCACTTACGCATATAAGTTTGGTCAAAGATTTAAAATCTACGCACCAGAAGAAACAGAGCGCAAATGGACAAGCAATGTTAAAGCAGCAGATATTCAAGGTTGGAACCAGTTGCCTGATAAAGGCACTCTAATTATTCTGACATCTTCGTTAAAAGACATCATGACTCTATATTCGGCAGGGTACTCAGCAATTGCAATGCAAAGTGAAATGCAAGTACCGCCAGAGAAACTTATAGAAAGCTTAAAGACAAGGTTCGATCAAGTAGTAGTTCTCTATGACAACGACTACATGAAAGAAACAAATCCAGGGCAGATGATGGCAAATAAAATCTGTGATAAGTATGACCTAATAAATGTGTGCATACCAGATACGTATGAATCGAAAGATCCATCAGATTTGGTAAAGGCAGCAGATATGTCTATACTAAAGCAGATTATAAATGAACAAAGATGAGATAATTAATTTTTTACAAGAGCGTACAGGTTATTTGAAGAAAGGAACAGCCTGGTTAGCAGAAAAATTCGATGTATCAGAAGACATCGCACATCAAGCACGTCGAGAAGCACTAGGCATTAACTCTAATGACAATGTGCACAGCCCAAATTTTAAAGAGCACTTAGATTCAAATGGCTTGACTATGGGGGATGTAAAATCCGTCAAATTTTGGCAAGCATCTAATGGAGATCAGAGATACTCAGTTGTAACTCAAAATCAATGGCATCAGTTTGGAAATATGAAACAAGAATTCATAGATCTAATTAAAGCAGATGTCCCTAAGTTTGAGCCGATTAAATATGATAAACGGCTCAAGGACCCAGTAATGTTAGAAATATCTTTACCAGATATACATTACGGCAAGGTAACAGGTGAGGGCCCAGAGAAGTTAGAAGACGACTACATGCAAGTTTTACATGATCTTATATCTAAGACTGCAGGTTTAAATGTGGAGCGTATTTTACTTCCAATTGGAAACGACGGTATGAATTCAGAGGGATTACGTAAGAGCACTACAGCAGGTACGCCGCAAGATGATTACATGGGATGGCGAGAGTCTTTCCGTGGTTATTGGCAACTGATGGAGAAAGCAATTACATATCTTTCACAATTTGCACCTATTGATGTGATTATAGTGCAAGGTAACCACGACTATGAACGTATGTTCTATGTTGGGGATTTACTAGAAGCTAGATTTTTTAACAATCCTAATATTACAGTTGATAATAGTTTAGAAGAGCGTAAGTACTACCAGTACGGAACAAACATGATACTACACTTTCATGGTGATAAGGTTAAAGGAGACAAAATTCCTTTACTTATGGCTACGGAGCAACCTATCATGTGGAGCGAGACTACATTCCGAGAAGCACATTTAGGCCATTTCCACAAAGAAATGCTTAATGAGTTTATGGGAACTAAAGTCCGGTTCATTCCATCTATATGCGGAAGCGATGAATGGCATAAGAATAAAGCTTATGTCGGCACCAAACGGGTGGGGCAAGTTCACATATGGAGTAAAGACAGAGGGTACGAAGGTAATTTACAAACTAATATCGTTGCAAATGGGCTATAAGAAGAAAGGTAAAGTTAAAGTAAGCGCCAAGAAAAATGTATACAAAGGAATTCAATTTCAATCTCTTTTAGAAAAGCATATGTATAAGATGCTTGATGATGATGGGATTAAAGTTGATTACGAGAAGCATACATTCACTGTGTTCGACGGGATGGTATATCCACAAGCATGTTATGAAGGAACAAAAGCTAAGTTGTGTAATAAAGGTAGTAAAATACGACCTATTACATACACTCCTGATTTTGTAGATCCTAACGGTAAGTGGATAATCGAGACAAAAGGATACGCTAACGAGTCATTCCCTTTGAGATGGAAGTTGTTTAAAAAACATCTGAAAGAGAATAACCTTACGTACGTTCTATTTATGCCTAGAAATAGGCAACAATGTATAGAAGTTTTAGAATTAGTACAACAATTATGACAAAAAGAGAAAGAATAGATAATCTCCAACAAGGAGATATTATAGCCGTTGTTCAACACAACGGCTTTTCTTTTGCCATATTTTGGGGATGGGACGGTAATGGGTATACAACAGAAGAAGGAATTGACCGTAAAGCTTGGTATTATACAATACCTGAGTGGGAGATAATGACAGATTCTGCGCAGAAAGAGCATTTAGATAAGATTAAAGCAGGTAAAGTTAAATATTTTCCTGGTAATCTATGTTGGACACTTAATTATGCTGAACGAAAAGTTTTACCTATACCAGAAACCTATCTAACAAAATATCAACAAGAGTATGTTAATTTATTAAATAACAAATTAAGATGAGTATAAAAACTATTGACACACAGATTAAAGGCTCTAAAGGGATCGAGAAAAAGATCAACGAGGGAGCAAAAAGAATGGTCTTTGACATTCTGCAATCAACGCAGTATTCTATGCCAATTTCGAGTACCATCCGTGAGCTCACAACTAACGCTTGTGATTCACAGAGAGAGAAAGAGATAGCATTAGAAATACTAAGTGGAGAAAAGAAAGCAGAAGACTATTACATTACGCGCTCAGGCGCACAGTACGAAGACAGTAACTTTAATGCAGAGTACTACAATGTTTTACACTTAGACAAGCATAAGAATCAGATAGATCTGACTTATACTGAAGTAGAAGGTGTAGGCTATTGTGATACATTTGCAATAATGGACTACGGCGTAGGTATTGGTGCACGCAGACTAGAAGGTGTCCTAGAATTAGGCTATTCTACTAAGCGTAACACATCAGAGAACTTTGGTGCGTTTGGCTTAGGTGCTAAAGCAGCATTGTCTACAGGCGTTGATTTCTATACTATAGAAACTGTCTACAACGGAATGAGATTTAAATGTAATTGCTACAATTACAAGACTGATTTCATTATACCAGCTTTTAATATAGAAGCAGGTAAACAAAACCCATTTGTTACATTCTCAGATGGTACTAAAGTATATTATGAAGAATCGGACTCTAAGAATTACACGGAAGTAAGCTTCAGAACCAAGAAACATAATAGACGTAAGTACAGGGAAGCTGTGGAAGAGCAACTAAATTACTTGAACAACGTTAACTTTACAATTGTAAGCGAAAGCGGCTATACAAATGAAGTTAACTTTAAGAACGATGTAATTTACAGCTCAGAGCATCTTATTATTAGTGATGGCTATACGTATTCTAAACCGCATATACTTGTGGTAAAGAATCCACAAGCTGAAACTGGTATTAACTATGGTCACATAGATTTCCGAGAATTAGAAATGGAGCAACTGTATGGCGCTATTGCATTTAAATGTCCTATGAGACAGGTTGTAGTAGATGACAATGGCGTAGAAACAGTTATACAAGAAGGTGTTGACGTAACTCCGTCGCGTGAGAAGGTAATATGGAACGAAGCTACTAAAGAGTATGTTCAGGGCATTATCAAGAAAGCTGCGATAGAGGCTACTAATGTAGTTCAAGATGAGCTAAACACTACAGATTTCATTGATTGGATCTCTAAGACTCGTGCTCTTGTTAGCGGTGCTCGTAGTGAAAATCGTGTTCTAAACAAATTATCTAACATTATAGATAAAGACATGATTAGCCCTACATTCCCTGGTGAGAAACGTATACGGTACGCAGTCCCTACTAAGTTATTTGAAGGATTTAAGATTACTAAGCTTCTATATGAAGTTGAGGGAGGTAAATTTAAATCTATAAGAGATGACAAGTTAATAGTGTGGGGTGGTATAGATCCTATGCATTTCTACTTTAAGGATACTGCACCTTTCAACAGATTGACAGATGCATACCTTATTAAAGGTGGGGAAGAAGAATGCCGCCCTTCAGTTCTTAGTCTAGAAGACTTAGATGCTAAGTTTGATGCTAAAATTGCTATAGCTCAAGGAGAAGGTAAGCTTGCACTAATTAAAGAGAAAAGTAGAGTTTCGCGTAAACGTGCAGCTGTACTTAAGCACTTTAAAGAGTCTGAATTCTATCACTCTTATGATGATGTAGTAGTACCTGAAGACTGGACTACGGAGTTCACTACAGAAGAAGATCAAGCTATGGAAGTATCCAAGTTTGATAACATTTCTCCTGCAGAGCGCCGTGAGATAGAAAAGCGTATGGTTGCTTATTCTCTTAGATTTGATACAAAACGTAATGATAATAAACAGTACACCCTTGACAAGATAGAGCCAAAGGCCAAAGATCTTATGAAAAGCGAGTCTCGTATTTATTATTGCACTAAAGCAGATGAAGATCTAATGCATATAGCAGCTCAAATCTTACATGTGCAAGCTCCTAGCTTTAAAGAGGTTTACCCTGATAACCAATGGTCTAGTTGGGATAGCTGTCAAAAGCAGCCAATCTTTTATTATGAAGAGCCAGCTGTTTCTCTTAGAATAACATATGGAGACAACAAAGGTAAATTTCATGACTGGACTGCTAAAGCAGTTAAGAAATGGGATACGCCGCAGTTGATCAGGGTAAGCGAAAATAAAGTTAAATACATCAAGAAGAATCCAAATTGTAAACACATTAGTGAGTTCTTCTTACAAGTAAATGATAAAGGAGGATACACAATGGATGACTCAATGATTACATGGTTTACAGCTACTAAAGTAACTGAAATACAAGATCTTAAGTTCTTATCAAGCTTTAAAAGGATTAATCCTGGGCTTCACAAGATCTACAAGAAAGTTATTAAAGCTAGAGAAAGCTCATTTGAATACTACAGACACAGAAATCTAGACGAAACTGATGTGTTTAAGCAAGCTGAAAAGCTTATGGAGTTTCAATTGTATTGTAAACAAGTAGAAAGCGAAGCTAACTCAGCTGAGCTAATTAGTAACAAAAGTAAGGAATTGTTTGTTCTATCTGATATAGGAGAATGTGTAGGCGTTAACATGGAAATACTAAATATGTATAATAACATAATAGAATTTTCAGAAGATGTTAAACATTTACTTTCTGCTATAGCAGGTATAAACGAAGATAAATCTATGACTCTAGACTTAGAGAAAGAGATAATTTCTTACTTAGAATGTAAAGGGAAAGACAAGTGGGACGTCAGCGACGTTTTGCCAGAAACCCCTGAATTAGAAGAAGATAGCGCACAATAGTTGCGCATCTTCTTAAAATTTCGTAATTTAGTAACTCAATTTAATAAACAGAAAACAGATGATTACAGTTAACGTTATCGACGACAAAATCTGCGGCTCTTACGGCGACACACCGTTTGCAGTGCAGTACACAGAAGACACCTACGCATCAATGATGGCACTCGTAGATGAAGCAGATTCAGTAACAACCATGGACGACTACAAAACCATTATGAGTGCGTTTGCAGAGCTATGTGTTGTAGACTATACTAAAACAGTAGAGTCTAAATGTGCGTACATCCATGTAAACAAGAATACGGGCGAGTTCTTCCTCAAGAGTGAAGGAGTTGTTTCTTCTATTCCTATGCCTCAAGCATTGGTAGATAGAATATTCGAATCTATTGACAAGGGTGTATCATTCGAGCCATTGGTTAAAATGTGGATCAGATGGTTGCGTAACCCTGTATTAGCAGAAAAAGCTAAATGTGATAAAGGAGTAGATTTCTCTAATCGCTTCTTTAACTTTGTTAATATGCAGTATGTACATCCTAAACTTAAGGAAGAGCTTATGGAAGAGCAAGGCCTTAGTGAGACAATTGCTGCTGACCGTGCTACTATGTACCAAATGAAAATTACTCGTGAGGGTCTTCTCAATGGTTACAAAGTATCTAGAGAGGTTATGCATAAGTATGACACAGAAACAGGAGAGCAAGTAGATCGTTACGCTCGTACGTTCAATCCTGATACTGGTGAAATACAAGGAGACGGCCTTCCGGAACATGTAGAAGACAGATTATTTGAACCTGCAATGATGGGTTCAGGTGGAGATGCATTCTTTTGTGAAGGAGACAATGGGTATGCATCTCCTCAACATTTCATTAAAGTTGGTTGTGTCCACAGATTAGCTTCTTGGGATCAAGTCAATACTAATGATTTTCAATCTTGCGTAAAAGGTCTTCATATCGGTGGCCTTAAGTATATCGCGTTCTATTCAGGTGAGATCCACAATATATTTGCGGACCCTATGCACATTGGTGCAGTACCTGATGATGTAGACGGTGCTATACGTTGCAAGCAATACTTTGTTCATTCCTCTCTTGCAGGAGTAAATGGATCGATTTACCACAGTTCAACCTATGCAGCTATGACTGATGCCGAATGGCAAGAAATGCGGGCAGAAGCAGTAAAGGTAAAGTTAGAAAGCAAAGCTCAAGTTGACAGAGAAGTCGCTGAGCTTAATGCTTTGTAACTGTGTGTTAAATTGGTTAATAGAGGGGCCTAGTGCCCCTTTATTTTTACTTTAAAAATAAGAAAGATGAAGAAAACGGTTTTAATAGACGCGGATAGCTTAATTTATTTTGAGATGAATAAGCCCACGTTAGAAGAGGCAATAGCTGGTATTGATGATAGAATGACTACCATGCTAGCGGAAACTAAAGCTACTGATTTTGCTGGCTTTTTGACAGTAGGAAGGTGTTTTAGATATGACAGAGCAGAGACGAGAGACTATAAAGGAAACCGAAAAAAAACAGATCGACCAATCATATTTTACGCACTAAAAGAATACTTACAACAAACTTGGAAATGTACTTATATAACTGAAGTGGAAGCGGATGATTTAGTATGTATGTATGCTGACACAGAAAATAGAACTACAGTTGTGTGCAGCCCTGATAAAGATGTTTTATATCAACTACCAGGGTCTCACTACAACTATAGAACCGCTGAGTGGGTTCATACTAGTAAACAGGACGCAGAGAAGTTTTTATGGAAACAGATGCTTATGGGTGATCCTACCGATGGTATACCTGGTATACCTAAAATAGGAGAAAAGACAGCGGCACTCTGGCTTGCCGATGTAACAATAATTGATATGCCTGAATTTGTACTAAATAAATATATAGAAAAATTTGGTACACACGAAGGAATTCTTAAATTTACAGAGACATTCAGATTGGTCTACATCCTCAAAACCGAGGAGGATCTCGAAAGAGAAGCCGGGATCAAGCTACCAGAGCTAGTTAAACATGCAATTGAAACTAATCAACCTCCTGAGCTATGGCCGTAAAATGCAATAAACTAATTTATACACCTAACAACGCTTTATCATTGAGCGTTACAGGTGGAACAAATAATCTTATCCCCCGATTGAATGACGGAAAGATTGTTTCCCTCGAGAGCCCTACCCATAATATTAAGGTGGGGCTCACCTTGGAAGTACAAAGACAAAAGTATAAGGTAAATCTTATTGAAGCAAAGATAATAAATGGTAAAACCATGTACGTCTTATCTACAGCTAAGAGAACTAAAGCTTCTACTTTTTTGTTACCTATGCTGTATGGCAGTAGAGTAACATTCTTTTGGGATAAATTGTTTATGAATTGTTTTATTGCAACAGAAACGGATAGTTATTGCATTGCATTACTTTATAGATGGTCTGGTGACCCTCAGTTTATTCAGTTTGAGAAAACACTTAGTGAGTTTCCAAACTTTAGAAAAACGTACGATCCAGATACACAAACAGTTATGTTCATATTTGATATTCCACATAGACACGAAGACAATTACAGAACTCTCTTATCAGGAGGGTACTCTAAATTATCCCAAGATTATAAAAAGGATATATTATTGTTTCACGGTCTTACGCCGCAAAGCGAAATTGGGCAAATATTGTATAAAGATGAAAAGAGGCGTCAACGTTTAAGCTTTAAGCTTGGATTGCAGCTAAATAAAGATGCAGAGTTGTTAAGTATAATTGACTATGAACAAGAAACATTTAACTCAGAAATATACCGATGTCAAAAGAATTTGTAAAATACAAATATGATATTGTTTCACAGAAAACAGTACCATTCAAAGATACAACAGAAATGATAAGAAGATCTCCAGAATGGCCTGATGAAGATGAAACTAAGCCTAAGTATGCAGACAGAGACAATGGGGGGAAATTAGAATGGGATCAAGTTGATTTCGAATCTCTTGAACCCCTTGTTGAAGTCTTGATGTTTGGCGAAACTAAATATTCTAGAGATAATTGGAAAAAAGGGCAACTTATAACTGAGTTATTAGGGAGCCTGCTTAGACATATTATCGCCTTTCAAAAAGGAGAAGATTTAGATTCTGAGAGCGGTAAATCGCACATTGGTCATGCTATGTGTAATTTAATGTTTATTCAATATGTTTTAAAAAATCACAAACAGTTTGATAATAGAAAATAGGGGGCTCATTGCCCCCTTTTTTGCTGTTGGTTGTCTTAGGTTTTAGATGCTTTGTATTGTGGGTAAATTTCCATAGCTTTTGCTAATGCACCTAAACCAGGAGCTAATTTAAATGTGTAATACCCTGCTTCTATACGGTCATCAGTTTCAATACCTTGTTTTCCGGTAAGTCTATCTCCAAGCTCATCTGCACTATTATTTAAAAGCTTAATACCATCTTGAACTAACCCAAGTAAAGGTATACCTGTAGATCGTGGCCCTACAAATTCCGTTGGATCCCAAAATACAGCCGTTTCTCTGTAAACTCTATTAAGAATATTATATGTTTTTCTTCCTAGCCAGCTTTGACGTATATCAATTTTACCATCGTCGTCCCAATCCCCGCCTAATCCCATAACAACTAGTCCTAATAAAATAACTGCTCTTAATTCTGATAAAGTACCTTTAAGATTCCCTCGTTTCATTTCTAAAAACTTTTGGAATGCAGCTTCTCTTTTTGCTGGATCTCCTTTAAAATCAAAATCTGCGTCCTCAGTTCTATCAGCTAAAAACAATTCAAACTCTTGTTGAGCTTTTCCTTCTTTTATGGAATGCGCATTAGTTAAACCAAAAGTACTAATATCTAATGCTATTTTACCTATATCAACTAAAGTAGCACCTAAGTACTCTGTCATAGCAAACTCTGCTTTAATTAAATCGCCCATATTATCAAACTCCGAGTCAGGCCCAAAATTTCCAAAGAAACCTTTCCAAGTACCTTGATCAAAATGCTCTAAAATATGGTCATACCTTGTTATACCAAACCGCTCTAACGCTAACCCTGGTAACCAAGATCTATAATGCAGGAAGAATCTATTAATAAGTTTCATTCCAGCAGTATTAATTGCTTCAGGAGAAGCAGTACCTTTAATTTTATTACTTATAATACTATGACGAGCTCTCATACTATTAAAAGAATTGTCTGTTTCATTAGGAACTTTAACAAAATATTTATTTTGTGCCCCACTAAAAGTATACTTTTCATTATCTGTGACTTCCATTGAGTCAAAAATAGATTTAGTGCCATCTGGTAATTCAGACAATCTTTTTAAGTTTCCTTCAAGGTCTATACCATGATTTTTAGACATAGCTACAGCTAAGACAGTATCTACTTGTAAATCTGCTTGTGCTAAGAATTCAAACCAGCGATCGCCAGTCATAAACTTTGCACGGTAATTACTAGATAACATTTCTCCTTTACGTTTAGATACATCTAATACAGCTAGTTGGAAATGCTCCATTACAGCTCTAACTTTAGGATCTCTTTTTATGATTGCCGCTTCCGCTTCTAATACCTGCTTGTTGTTAAAATGTAAACCTTTAGATCCTTGAATATGCACACCTATAACACCGGCTATACCAGCACCTACTGCTACAGGTACTTTTAAACCAAGAGCTCCTACAGATGCGTAGTTCTTTAAAGTTAATCCAGTTTTTATTGCACTAATATCTTTACCTATAATAACATCTTTATCTTTTAAAGATCTACCATATAAAGCGTTATCTACAACATCAGTAAAATTTTGTGCGTTAGTTTGTGCTGTATTGAATACATCGTGTACTTGCCCAAAGGCTTTTTTTACTGCCGCCCCTTTACTATCTTCTGCTATCTCATTTATAAGACCTTCTTGCAGTATCAGCTCTATAAGTAGTAGCTCATCTTCAACTTCTCTTTTCATTTCATATTCAAAAGAAGATTGCCCTAGTAAATACAGGGATCTGCTTAACTCGGTAGATTTTAATTGAGGAGTAACTTTATCATTACCAAACTCATCTTGTTCTGTAAGCGGAGTAGTAAATATGCGAGGGATATGTCTAATAGGATTTCCTTTATCGTCTATCATACCAAATTGGTTTACATCATGCCCTTTAGCTTTAAACCTATCTGATATAGATGCTTTAAATGAATCTAACTTGTTGCTAGATTCTAACACAGCGTCTATAGAAGATTTATTGACCCACGCTACATAAGTATTACCTAGATTTTTACCAAATTTATCTCCAAACTCTTTTACTTTATTAACATGGAAATCATAATAAGATTTTAATCTTGAATCACTTTGAATTTCTTTAAATTCATCTGTAACATACTCTTGAGTAGTTTCTTCATTGATGTTTAGCCAGTATTTACCTGCGTCTAACCATGCTTGGTTACTATTTATTAAATCGTACCTCTTATTCCATTTAAGTTTTGCAGCTTTTATACCTGCTTTGTTTGTGGGACCAAAATGCTGTTCTATACGATTATATTCGCGTTTTTGCCATTCAGGAAAATCTCTGTTAAATCTTTCTAAATTTATATTGTGGTGTTTTTTCATCCACAAATGATCACCTTTATCTATACGATCGTTTTTTATATCATAAAACTCTGTTTTATATTTAGAGTATAAGTTATGGCTATCAGAATTTAATATTTTTTTCTCGTACACTTCTCGCAATGTCATGCCATTTTCTTCAGCGTACTCTTTAAGTAACTCATCTTGAGCTTCTATTTCTGCTAACAGCTTAGCTTCAAACTTAATTTTAGCCCCATTAGCTTTATTCATAACATTTGTTACATACCTACTGTAAGGATTAGATTGTTGAGATACATTTATATAAGAATTAACTTTAGATTGAATTCTATTGTATCTAAAATTATTGATTCCTTTTTCTTTAGCTCTAATATCCATACGGTCTACCATATCTTCTTCTAGAGCTTTAATAGTTGTACCTATAACAAACGAAGCACTTTCTAACTTTTTAAGTAATTCTTTACTATTTTTAGTGTTAGATTTTTTAATTTTATTAGAAACATCGTTTAATGTTGTGTAAGCTTCAAAATGTATTAATTCTCTGTAAACCTCTCTCAGTTGTTTTTCTGACAAATATTTAGGATTTAAAACTTGCTCCCCATTTTTAGTGATAAGCTCTTCATGTAGCCCAATACCAGCTTCTGCTACACGAACTATTTTAAAAATATTTGTTAGTCCTACACTAATATCTTTATTGTGTTGAAGAGCTCTAATCATAGTAAGAGATTCATTAACAACTTCATCTAATGCAGCTCTTTGTGCGAAAGGGGCGTTTTTACGTTCTACTACAAGCTTCTTATACCTGCGCATTTCTGCTTCTATAAGTTTATTAACTTGTTTGTCGTCTGTAGTTTCTTGAGCTACAGGTATAGGACGTAGCCAATCTAATGTGGTACCATCTAAAGCTTCTTCTTGATTTTTAGCTTCTTTTGTTGATAAGATAGAAGGATCTACATACGCCTCTAAAGCGGTTAGTGAGTTAGATAACCGGCCATCTTTTGATTCGTATCGAACCGCTACTGGTACTATCCGGGATTGTCGAACTCTTGTTACACCATACTTAGATAACAGTGCATCTTTATAATGCCCAATTTGTGAATCATACCCTTCTAAACTAGCAGCAAACATGTCGCCAGTAATAGTTAGTCTTCCTCTACTTTCTCTAGAGTACTGAGCGTTAGAGCTTTTAAATTTATAATCATAAATAGAAGCAGAGCCGTCGCTATATAATACTAACATATCAATAGTACCCCCAACCTGGTTTTTCTCATCAGCAATAAATTGCTCTTTACGTATTATATATTTACCTTTTGTACCATTTTGTTTATTTATGTCTTTTTGTTGTTGATCAATTGTCTTTTTTAAAGACTTCATAGCTAAGCTTAACCTATTAACATGTTCAGCTTTCATCATACTACCTACACCTTGAATAATAGCATTAATACTGCCTTTACCATCAAAATGAAAATCAATCAACTGCTCCATAATCAAGTGACCCTTAGTACCCATAGCCATACGAATATTTTGATTATGCATATCTAACTCTTTTTCAGAGTCATTTCTATAACCTCTAAACATTTGCTTAAATAGCTGTGAAGTTCTATCTGACCCACGGAATTTTAACTCTTTTCCTTTATATGGACCAGCAATAGCTACGTATCTATTTACTGTAGGATCATCTCCGGCTATCTTTTTCCAGTACCTTTTTAGATCATCTTTAGTAACTTGATCTATTGTTATTTCCTTGTTCTCATAATTTTTAGAATCTTCGTCTAATTGCTCGAGTATACTTTTACTTAAATCTTCTTGATAAAATACTCCACTTACTTCTATTCCTGCAGGATCGCTTTTCATTACATTTTGCAAACTACGATTTACAACTCCAAGCGCTGCTTCAGCAAAAGGATCTGTTTGTGTTTGTCCAAACATTTTTGATATAAATTTTAGAGCTCTTTCCCACCACCTGGCTAGTCTCGATACTTTCTCTTTACTTTCAGTTGCCACATCTCCGTTAATAAGATGTTTTGTTATTATTTTGGCTATCGCTTCTCTTTTAAGTAAATCTATATCTCCGTTGTACTTTTTATAATAAAAGCCATTTGGATTAGCAACTTCTTTATATTCACTGTAGTCTTGCACCATATTGTACATTGACTTAAATAAAGGATTTCCGTCGGCTCTTAATACTTCTACAATAAAGTGAACTGTTTCTTCAGTTAACGTAGACATATCTGCCTTACCGGCCACTAGCTGCACTGTTCTATTAGAAAGATCGGCCAATCCTGTAGCATTCATAGCCTCACCTCTATCATTTGTTAAAGTATCAACTGTTTCTACTTTTACGCCAATTTTATCTAGAAAATAAAATAGATCGTTACTTAACTGTTGGTTAGCTTCAGAAAATTTTAGCTCTTTACTTATATTATTCCATTTGTCAAAATTATCGTTAACATCCATTAAGACATTTTGTACAATGTTATTTATTAGAGCAGGCTCTTGTAAAATACCAATACTTGCCGCGTCGTTAGTTGCTTTAAGGTAAGCTGCATAAGCAAGATCTTCATTTCTACCATCGTTAATCAAAGAATTCATTTCTTTAAACAAAGGAGATTCTTGGCCGTACCGTGTTTTTACAGTTTCTATTTTACCTTCAGTACTTCTTTCTATTCTACACGACATAATTTAACAATTTGATTCTTTTTTAATTTGGAATAAAGTATCATTTACATTTCCATCATTCTCATCTTCCCTTGGCTCAGCCTCTTTAAATGTTTCAGTTCCTACTGATATTACTTCAATCTTAGACAAATATAACGCATTTTTACCAGATACAAAGCCTTTATATTGGGGGGAGTTTTTCATACCTGCTAAGCTTTCGTAACCTAGCATTGATGCTAACTGCTCTTTAGACAATTTAGTTTCTCCTGCCGTTTTTAAAACTTCAGGATTTTTTAGCATTTGTGTTAACGTCCCTAAACCATTATTAAATTTTGTAATTTTTAAAGTAGTACCATCGCTTAACATATAGATACCAGAAGGCCGAACGTTTCTATCTGCGCTTAAAATTTTATACCCTGCAGTAATTTTTTGTGCTTGTGCAGGCCCAGCCTTATATTCACCTTCAACTTTAGCTATCCTATTGGTTAAGTACATACTAGCAGAATCTGTAGCTTCAATTGCTTTACCTCGTATTCCTTTTTTAGCGGAAAGCTGCCATTCAGATTCTCTATCTGCTCGCATGTAATGAGCTGACCCAGCTGGAGATGTCAAGGTTAAAGAATTTTGTTTAATATTAGGAAATGTTTTAGCTTCAATACTATTTTTTCCAATAGAAGAATAATTTGTACCTGAACTTCCCGCGTAATTTATTTTAGTGATAACTCTGTTATCCCAATTAGCGTCGTAGAAGTTTTTCCACATATTATTTAATTCATTATTGTTATTGTTTCTACCTGCAAATGCAGTAAACGCAGATTTAGTTATTGGTAACACATCTTCTGCAGGTATAATGCTGTAGAATGCATTAGGATTAAAGTCTACTCCTGATTGTAACATACTAAAATAAATAAGATCTCTATAAATAGCAGGTTGAGACCTCTTAAGTTCTCTCATTTCATCTGCTACTATATCTACATCTAAAGTGTCCATAACACTTTTACGTAATTTTAAATTATCTGATGTAAATTCTACCGCTCCTTGGACATAACTGTCCAGTATTGGTAAAAATGCATCTAAAGCTAAATTTGTAAGTTCCCGGCTATCCTGTAAAGCTTTTATACGTCTCGGTAAGCTGTTCTCTCCTTGCATTAAAGAATACCTCTTATCTGCAATAGTTTCATTTCCATTAACTACTACTCCTTGGATTAAGGAAGCAGTAACAAAATTATCAAACTTATTTAGAGTGTAGATAACGTCATCTTTACGAATACCAGCATCTATAAGACTTATAGCTTTTTGTACAAAGAACTCTCTAAGCATTGAATTGCTGTTTTTAAGATCTACTTGTCCTAGTAACTCGTTAGACGCAAATAAAGCATCTCTATTGTATTTTAACATGCTTGTAGGAGTTGTGACTAAAAGCATTGGATTAGTGAATTTGTCTTCTACTTGCACTACTCTTTCCATAGCTTCCATGTAAACATTTTCACTACCATTCTTTAATTTAACTTTATCGTAAGAATGAATTTCTTGCAACTTACGTAACTCGTCTGCATATTCTTTATAGCGTAAAAAATCTGTTAATATAGCTTTTTGCCTTTTCTTATCATTAGTCTCAAGCTGCATTCCTTCTTCTTCAGATTTTAATTTCTTCCCAACCATTGATTTAAGTTGTGCTAGAGTAAACTGGTGAGGACCTCCCGTAGGGCTTTGCATTTCGGTGTTTCCGTACTTCTTACCGTTAGATAAATCTTTTATTATATCTTCATCACTTAAATAAGTGTTTCTACCTCTAGATGCTCGAAGAGCTACACTCTGATTTAAGCTTTTCATCCGTAAAAAATCGCTAATAATTGGCTGAGACATAAAATACAATACCTCTTCTAATGGTAATCCAGCTCTAAGTAGTACCATATGTACAGCTGCAGCATCTTTACCTGCATTTACATACATCACAAATGGGTCTTTTTCACCATCCACGTATCCTGTTACATATTGCTGCATTTCCGAATTAATTGCTCTTTTAGAATTATGAGAGTACACCTTAGATAAAGATGGTGCTCCAATTTTAGACATGTTTGCAAAGTTAAAAGTGTGATCTTTGTTAAACTCTAACCCTGTTTTTTGAACCTTAATTGCATGCGTCATACTTGTAGCTACAATACCTGTACCGCCTAATGTTTGATACATTGTACGAGTAAGCTCAATAATATTTTTAAATGATAACTCATCTAAAAGATTTTTAGGCTTTTCTTCTAATACTTCTGCATTTGGGTCTACATACTTATCTGGATTTACCAAAGCATCTATTCTGTATGCTAATGATTTTAATCCGTGCGCTCCTACTGGTGTAATTAGCTGATCAAAACTTAAAGGATGCCTAAGCACGTCTTTCATAAAAAACTGTAACTCATTTTGTAAATAAGCTTTTGTTTCTTTTTCTTGTTGTGGTAACTCTTGAAAGCCCTGCATCTCAACTTGCTCATCAATGTTAGCTAGCGCTTCATTTAGCGCAAATCTAAATCCTATAAGACCATCTCTGTTAAAATCTTGGCCTGCAAATAATCCTTCAGGAGTATTTAGTAATTGAGTATTTATATCTTTATAAATATTTTCAATTTGTTTAGAGATCTCTCTCTTATCTAATGTGCTTTCCGACGCTTCTATATCTTCTTTAAGCTGCTCTATTTTTTCTTTTCTAGCTTTTATAACAGGATGCTTAGCAAACGTTTTTAAAAAGTCATTAGTTATTTTTTTATTTCTATAAAGACCGTCAAGTTCTTGAATTAAACTTATTGCTTTATTTGGGTCAAACAATGTTAATATTACATTTTTGTACCCCCCAAGATCTCTAATTCTTAGATCTGAAGCTTTAGTAATACTAGGCTCTACAACTAATTTACCATCAACAAATCTTGTGTTAGGTATATATAAAGTCAATTTATCAATATCATAATCGGCCCCTGACTTAGCAACCATTTCTGATGGGACAATAATAGTAGACCCTGCAGATTGTGGTAAATATCCAACTACTTCTATAAACTCCATAGAGTTGTAACCTTCTGTAGGTATACGGAATCCTACATGCTCTCTAATCCTAGGATCGTTTAAATCAATTAACTCTGTAGGTACTTCTTCTCCTAAAAACTCTTTAAAACTGTGCGGTAAATATACCTGCATAGCTAAAGTGCTGCTCATAGGCCCGTTTTCTTTTCTATAAAACTTAAGCTTACCCATCTCCTGTATTTCTTTAGGAGCATCTTTTTGTTTTTTAGCTTCGTTAGTTACCTCATACCCAAAATTAGATTGTAGTACTACCATATCACCGTTCATTTTACGACGAATAACTGCATTAGTTACTATAGAATTAACAATAGTTTCTAATCTTGCTTTTTCTGGTATTTGATTAAGTAAGTTTACATCCCCTTCAAAAAGATCTATAATTGTTTCTCTCATTAATCTAGAAACATCTCTACGCTCAAGCTCTTCTAAAATAGTATCTCTCATTAACTCTTTAGAAACAGCTTTACCTAAACTACTAAATTCATTAGTAATTTTGTTGTAAGCATATCCTAGTTTATTTGCTAAAATCTGTGTTTCTCTTTGTATTATAGCGCCATTTAATCTGTGAAATCTATTTGAAGCTTCTTCCCAAGTTTCAGTTTTTGAAAAATCTATTTTTTTGTATTTTTCTTGTACTTGCGCATTATCAAATACATTTGTAAGCATCATAGATAAACTCTGTGTACCAGCAGCTACGTTACTAGAGCGTTTACCTTTAGGGTCCATTTGTATCCCAAAGAACTTTAAATCATACTCTTGGACAGCTTCATCTGTTTCTATTGGCATGTAATCGTTATCTTCGTTGACATACTGATCAAACTCTCCATCTTTACGTGTTTTAGCACCTACTTTAGTAGCAGACTCCATAACCATATAATCTAGATTATTATCTATCATATCTTGATGAATTTGCTCCATCATTAAAGGTACTTCTTGCCCAACAACTTTAGATAAATTAGGGTGAATAGGAAAAAGTGCAAACTTGTTAAATATTCTAATATCAATATTGTCTTCTAATGCTTGTGCCAATACTTGAGGCTTAAGCGGATCTAACTTAGCTATGTCTGAAGGAGTTGCAGTGTCAGTAATAACATTGTTATAAGCGTCTTCGTGGCTTTGAGTCCAAGAATCTGTTAATCTTCTAACAAGCCTATAAAAATCTAATGTAATAAATCCTCCCCCATCAAAGATCTCCATATCACTATATGTGTCTCTAATTAATTTTTTTAACGCTGGCTCAGCTTTAAGTGCAGACAATGTTTGAACATACTCATTTATGTACGCAGAAGTTTCTAATACTTCAGCTCTAGTAATATACCTAACAGTACCTATGTCTCTTCCTTCTTTATGTCTATTTGGATTAACTACAGAAGGGAAATTTTTATTTACGTAATCTAAAACCTCTACGTGAGTTACAGGATATTTCTTAGGACCTATTAACCCAGATGTTCTTTTAAATAAGTCTTTGTATAATGCAGGGTGACCTAAAAATATTTTAAATTGTTCGTGCAAAGATTCTGTGCGGATCATAAAAATATGGTCTGCAATTTTATTAACTAACGCAGGAGTTAAATATTTTACTTCTTGTCCGTTATTAATTGCTTGCAACTGGTTACTATCTAAAGAAATGTTTGTAAATCCTTTTCCGTCTTTTTGAATTACATTATATTCTACTAAATCTTTTATCAGTTCTGTCCTTTCATTTAACATGTACAAATTAATGGCACTTATTATGATTGGATTTTTAAGCGCCTCGGCTACCTGACCTCTAGTAGTATCCGGATTATCTATTAGTTTGTTTGATATATTTTGTATGTCTTTAAATCTACCTTTACTTTTTTTACTTTCTGCAAATAATTGTAGCGTAGATCCTTTTTCTCGTAACCCTTTAATTTGAGATGCTGCTCCATGTTTAATAGCGTGCGCAGTAACAATTTCGTCTTCTAAGTATCCAATTAATTGTTTAGCAAATTCAGCTTTAGTTCTATTAAAATTAGGATCCTCAAACTTCATAGTAGTATGAGTCTTTTTATTACCTGCTTTAATAAACGGTACATGGCCACTTAATATAGAAGACACTTCTTGTGCAGCTGTATCTGCTAATCCCGCTTTATCTACTGACGAGCTAAACTGGTCTCCAGTGTTTACTGTACCAAGTAATGTAGCTATCTCTATTCTATTACGAGATTTTAAATATTTAGAATTATGTGTAGTAGGCGATTTTAACATAGCCTCTTTGATGTGGCTATTTTCAAAAATAAGATCTGCCATTACATCGTTAAACCCTTTTAGACTTACACCATATATCTTTGACCCATCAATACCTTGAAAGCTCAAAGTACCTAATTGATCTGACGTTTCTAGTTCTAACCCAACTAACTGATTAAATCTTCCTCCTAAATCTAAATCAAACACATTTATAATATCTCCCTCTTTGTCAGCTATTTGATTTAATATCATATTAGCATTTTCTACGAAAGCACTATCTGTGCCTGTTGACATACCTGACATATAGTCAATATACCCTGAATAGTTTAATAAATCTTCAACGGCTTTTTTATTAGTAAATTGTATTCCTAAAACAGCAAGAAGATCTAGTGTGTCACCTACCCCTTTATTAGCTTTTATAGCAGAAGCTAATGTTCCATTTTTATATGGGGCATTTAAATTTAAAACTCTTTGTTTTTTAGAATTAACTTTTCCTAAACTAGATTGAACTGCATACGTAAAATTTTCTTTCCAAACGCGTTTTACTGCATTATGCTCACTTTCTTTGTTAGCATTCATTACATTTCTAGCTCCTTGGTCTGTTACTTGGACAATATGATACTTATGCCCAGCATTATTAAATGAATTTGCTAGACTTATAAACAGATTCATTTGAAATGGAGTTAAATTTGCTAAATCCATTCCAGCGGCAAATCCTAATCTATCTAATAATATTTGAAATGTGTAGTTTTCAGAAGCTAATTTTTCTAATGCCGCTATTTTTGCATCTAACCCTTCTTTATTTGAAAGAGTTTTATACATAATACCTTGTATTTTACTAAAGTCTGCTAATTTAGTACCTCCTAATTTATTCTGCGTAAAAATATATTTACCCTGCTTGGAGCTCCATTTTTGTACTTGAGGCAATGTTTGTAAAATAGCTTTTACTTCTCTACTTAATCTAGACACAGGATTAACTTCATGTGCAGGTGTAATACCTAAAGAGTCTCTTGTATTAACTTCGTTCTCATCCTGAGCTTCATCTGTAGCAATATCTTCAATTGATGCTGTATCTAAATTAAAATCATATCTAGACATGTGCACTAAATGATTTTTTATTATAGAATCCCAACTTTGCCCTATTAAACCTAAAGACTCAACAGTATTAGTTTCTTTATTTACTGTATCTATAAGCTCGGAAAGATTAGCATGCTCTTTACTAAGTTGTATTTGTCTAGCAGCAGATTTTTCTTTTTGGTGCGCTCTAGCTATTAAATTTAGTCTCTTTTTTAAATACTCCTGCATATTTTTATACACTGTATTTCTACCCGCTGAAGGACTGCCGTACATTTCTTTTAGCGTACTCCTATAGCCTTCTTCCTTTAAAATAACTTTAGCAAGTAACTCTGGGTCAGCATCTTCTCCTAACATTTGAAAAAGATCTGACGTCATAGACTCATTTAAGTAAGCTTTTTGACTAGTACTTAAAGATTTAACTAAGTACGGAGCTTTTTTTCCTGTCGAATCCTCTGCAGCTTTACTGTCAAACTTTACGTCAGCAGTGGCGTTACCTACTATAGTAGAATTTAAAATATTGGCGTAATCTTCTACGTTAGCATAAAAATTATATAAAAAATCAAATGTATTTTTAAGGCCTTTAGATTTTACATCATAAGTTTTACCGTCTTGAGCTTGCTCAGCGTATAATTTAAATTGACTTGCAGCATAAGAAATAATGTCTGCAGTTGAAGCTTCTTCTATTTTAATTAAATTTTTTCCAATTAAAATAGTTTTAGACGTTTCTTTTAAATGTTCTACAATAGTAGGTAAAGAAAAACGGATTGATCGGCTTAGCGCCATACCAAAGGTGTCTACATACTTTTGGCTAAAAGCTATATTTGGATTTAATAAAATGTCTTTTCTTTTTACTTGTTCGCTAAAAGAAGTTCCATATAAAAAAGTTTTAAATTCACTTAAACTAACTAAATTTTTACCTTCTGCATTAGACGGGATTATAGCTTCTACTTGAGCAGAAGTTTGTTCAAATAAATTTGTATTTCTACATATACTCATAGTCTATTTTTTAAAAAGGATTGCATAATTCGTCATCTTCATCTTGGTCATCTTCTACGTCATTTTCCATTGTTGGTAAAACTTCATCTTGTCCTGAAGGATTATTAGTAAATGGAGTAGCTTCAACATCAGTAGCCTCTAAGCCTACTTTATTTGGATCTAAATAACTAAAAGACATAGGGGTTATATCATATGCATTGTTAGTTATTTCATTTGCAATATTATCAACTTCTGATTTAGTTGCTGCTAACATACGAGAAGCCACATCTGTAGCCCCTCCAAACTCGTTAACATACCACTCTAACCCTGAAGTATCTTCTATTGGCTTACCATCTTTGTCTGTGTAATTAGATATTGTACCAAAATCAGACAAATAAACTTCATCTCCAAGTCTTTTAAAAGGAAACGTTATTATAAATGTATCCCCTGTCTCTTCATTTGTACCTTGATAAGACTCAGGATTTATAGAATTTTTGTTATTTACTATAGTACTATTGACAGCAACTGGAGGTTTAACTGCTTGCTGCTTTTTAACTTTAGGAGCTAAAGGGGTAGTAGTAGTTTTTGTTTTTTTAGGATTTAAAAAAGAAGACAATGTTTCCATTTTTTGAGTCCCAACAAGCAAATAAGTGTTTTGAAATTGAGCACCTTTATAGAAGTTTTTATCTCCTTCTTTAATTTCGTCGCGCATTAAAGTATATAAAGGTATTTCATTTATACTTCTTGGCTTATCTCTCATGCCTGTAGTATCTCCTAGTAAATACTGAGTATAATTACTCCATTGTATTTTTGATACATTTCCATTTTTATCTACTGTATATTCTGTAAATGGAGCATACTGTGCTTCTTCTTCTTTAGGTTTAGGGTTTGCGTCTTTCCATGCTTTTAAAGCTTTTCTAGGGTCTGCTACTTTAACTGGACCTTCCTTAGAGAACAATCTATCTGTTTCGTTTAGAAGTGCCTCATTATAATCTTTAAGCGCTTTTCCGCCTGCACGTTGCTCAACATCTTTACCTAAAGTATAATAATTTACATTGTATTTTTTGTTTTTAATAAACTCTTCTAGCTGTTCGTGTAAACTTGTGTTTTCACTTCTATTAAGAAGTTGCTGCATTTGTATTTCTCCAAACTCTCCAAAATACAGACTAAATCCGTTTTTAGTAGGCTTAATTTCAAAACGTTTAGATTTTACATTTGCTATATCTGTTTTTTGTTTAGCAGTGTTAGGCCCAAAATAAACTAAATCTTTAATAACTTGTAAAATATTTTTACTACTAGTATCACTAGAGTCAATGCTTTCAGCTGCTTCTGGCATCAGCTCTTTATTTATTTTTCTAGTTTGCTGGTCAGCATACTTAATAAATAAATTGTACAATGTTTCTTGATCTATCTCAGTTAAAGATTGCTCACTAACAGGTATTAATTTACCTTGCTTTTCAATAAATAACATGTTATTTTTAAGAGTCATAGTTCGACCCCCAATAGTTACTTTATTGCTTAATGATGTATTAGGCCGTAAATTTATGTTTTGCACATCACGTTGTATCGATCTGGAAGGGCGGTTTAAAGTTTCCCCTTCTTTTTTTAATACATGTGGCGTACTGTGACCTAAAATTGACATAATCAAAGGTTCAGATGAATCTAAAATATTTTGGCGTCTAGCCTTATGTCTCTCTATAATATCTAAAGCATTTTCAGTAAGACTACCAGTAACAGTAGGTTTTTTTCCTTTTGGAGGCGAATCTTCAATAGAGTACCTTGTTACACCATCTAGATCTGTAAACTCTTGCCTGCCTTTTACATTTAAATCCATTTTACCATAACGATACCCAACTCTAGGTCCCCCTTTCGTATTGTAATTTTCAAACAATTCGTCATTAGGCATTGAAGTATAAACAAGTTTATCGTTTATAAGAACAGGCTTTCCTTTTTTGTCAGTTACAACAAAAAGAATGTTTTCTTTGTCTTGTTTTTTTAATTTTGTTTTATTGTCCGCAGTTCTAAACCATTTATTTTTTCGTGTTTCATCGTAAAAAACTACTTGATCTGCTAAATCTGCGGGCAAACTTTTTCTACTTACAGCTATAACTTTATATTTAGCAGAATCTTTGCTTTTTTCGCTAAAATTTTTAGAAGAGGTGAATGCAAAAAATTGCAGCTGACTTTCAAGTTGCTCTTTTTCTAACAAATCAATTGTATCACGGAGCTTTTCTGATACTGTAGCATTACGAGCTATCGTATCTTCTATCTCCTTAAGTCTTTTTATTGCATACACATGCGACCCTGCAGTTTTACCTAAATAATGTTTAGAAATTGCAGGAGCAAACCTTTCGTTACTTGATTTAGGGTTATTTATAGTATTTATTAAATCTTCAACAGACATTTGCCCTTCGCTAGAGTCTGTATATACGTCGTCCCCTTTTTCTTTTACAGCAGGAGGCGCCATAAAGTACTCTAACTTTCTTTGTAACGCTATCATTTGATTATTCAACGATATAGCTACGTTTGTAGCTTGAGTAGCATTAGCAATTAAAGCATCTACATCTTGAATAAACGCTTTCTCTAACCGTTCTAAATCAAACATAGAGTTTTGTAAACGCTGAGCCATCTTTTCGTATTCAGCAGCTTCAGGCTTAGTTTGATCTTTTTTATACGCTTTACCAAACGGGTCAGTAGCGGTAGGCTTAGTAACCTTAATAATCTTTTTAAGCTCTTCTAAACGTTTTTCTAGATCTTCTATTTTAGTGTAAAGAGGCTTAACGCTGTCATCGTACTGTAAAAGCAGCTCTTTAATTTGCTTTGTACCATCATTAATAACGTTTTTAAATCCGTTTAGCTTTTCACTGTCAATAATAGTTCTACCATCTTTTTGAGTTTTAGCCATTTGGAATACTGGATTATCTAGCATCTCTTTATAAATAGATGCATAATCCTTCATTGTATATGACGCTTCAAATAAGTTTTCAATAGCAGCGTTTACTTGCTCTTGAGTTTTAAGTGATTTAGACTCTGTTGCAAAGTTCTGTAACACATTCAGATCTGTTTCCACAGAAGCTATTTCTTTTCTTGTGTTAGCTATATCATTACGTAATACTCTAAGATCAGCTTCAAGCTCAAATTGTTTTCTAAATATACTTTCTAACTCATCTTCAGATAACTCACTTTTTTGCTCTAACATCGTCTTGTAATTTCTTAAAGATGTTATAGTCTCATTAAACTTAGTTTTAAATATATCTAAAGAGTTAGTAAAAAGAGTTAATCTATTTTTAAGCTTACTTTCAGTTTTAGACAGTGTAGCATTTAATAGTTCTTGAGCTATTTGAGTTTGATCTATTATACTGATAGGGCCATTAGCTTTTAGTAAAGCCTCAGCTGCCCATGGAGCTGTGTTATCTGCTTTAGACCCTAATTGATCTTCAAGAAGTTTGATAGCCTCTTGTTTAAGTAAAATGTCTTGGCCTACAATTTCGTTACTTTCTTCTTCTTCTAACGTTTTTAACTCCCCTCTCAGAACATCAAGATCCTCAAGAATAGCTAAAGTTTCAAATGAAGGTATTGGGCGTAATATTTGATCTTTTTCAGACTCAACTTTTGTGTCTTCAACTAAAAACCGTTTAATACTTACGTCACCTTTTTCATTCTTATACTCAAATTCAATAATTTTACCCTGGTATCTTGTAATAAGTTTAGCTAGCTTTGGGTCATCCAACTCTACGTTAGGACCTTTACCTGACTGTATTGCTTGTTGGTAAAGAACTTCTGGCGGAGGTACTATATTTCCGTGCTTAGACCACGTTCCTTCTTCTCTTAGAGCTAGCATTTGATTATACATTGAGATTGCTTTGTGGCGTCTCGCTCTAAGTTTTCGAGAATCTTTTAATAGCTGAGTGGCCTCATCTTTACCTACTGCAAACCCTGAAGGATCTGCTTTCTCCCATGCGTCTAGCATCTGTTGCTCTGAAGCGCTGATATAAGGATCTAATCCTTTGTCAATTGCTTTAGATAAATCTGCAAATCTGTCTAGTACAATATCTATTTTCTTTTGTACTACCTCTGCTTGTGCTTCTTTTTCTTTTTTACTAAGGTTAGAGCTTTCGATCTTATCTAACTCTGCTTGTAAAGTTGTTTTTTCTTGTAGTATAATGTTGTAAAGCTCTTCTAAATGTACAGGGTCAGTTAATTCTTTTATGTTTAACTTTCGTTTAACTTTTTCTACAGCCCCAGGATTATCTGCTTTTATTTGTTCTTTTTTAGAAGAAGAAATACGGTTCCAAATATTCTTTAAACGTAGTTTTTCTTCATTAGCTTCTCTTTCATCTGCTTTTGCTTTATCTTCTTCAACCTCTATATCTAGAGTCAAACCCATATCAGATAAAGTTTTGTTAATATTTTCTTCTCTCTTTATACTGTCTTCAGTAATAGAAAGTGCGTGAGCCATAGAATTTCTCTGGTCTTCACCCCAGGTAGTAAAACTCTGGTCTATTTTGTTAAAAGCAGATTTTACCGCTGTTATTTTCTTTTCAAAAGCAGTCGCTATATCTTCTCTTCTAGTAGCTAATTCTGTATCGTTTAAGTCTGATATACCTTTATAGTCAAAGGCTTCTCTAAACTGGTCTAAAGACATGTTACGTATGTGCTTTACATCTTCAAGTAGCTCTGATTCAAACCCCGCACGTATTCTAGAAGAGATATAGTTAAATACCCCATCTTCCTCAGCGTTATAAAACGCAAAAGGACTATCAATAATAGCAGCAAAATCTTTTGCATCTTGTATAACACCATCTCTAACCATAGCATTGAAATTTCTTTCAAATGCTTTCATTGCGTCAGGATCATTTTCTAACCGTGTTTTAAGCGCATTTACAGAATCATTCTGCAATTTAATGTCTTGCAAACTCTCCCAGATACCTCCATTCCAAGTACCTTCTTTTTTAGTTTTACCGTCTTTTCCTTTAACGCTTGTACGACCTGGTAAACCCATAGCAGCTAACAAAAACCCTATACCTATCTCTTTTTGGCCTTCTTTAGATCCGTAAACTTCGCCAAACTTGTCTGCTGTATTTTCTAACATCTCAGCAGCCATTTTAATAAACCCTGGATCACCTTTAGATACGTAGTAGTTAGTTGCTGCAGCTTGTCCCGCCACATCTAATAACTTTTGTCCACCTTCTTCTACAAACCCTTCATATAACGGGGTCTTAAGTACACGCCAAGCATTTCGAGCTAAAACTTCTTTTTTACCAATCTCTTTTGCTAACTGGTGATAAGCTCTTCCTTTGCCAACTACTTCGTTTCTTAACGCATTAGCATAAGCAGCTTTAGTAGACTTTAATCCTTTCCCAAATATTTTTGGAAACATCATATAGTTACCGTACCCTACCAAAGCTAGATTTCCTGCAAATACAGCGTTAGCGCTTTTAGTTGCAAGATCTGCTAAAGCAGCATACTCTTGTTTAGACGGACCTCTTCCGTGTGTTTCTTTAAATGCTTCTTGTAATCCTTTAAAACTTTCATCGTAATGATGTCTAGCTTCTACTCCTGATTCGTACATAGCACCAGTACCTAGCTGCCGTAAAGTACGCAGCCCTGTATTCATTCTATTAGAATCTACTGTGCTATTAAACTTTTTTAGTATGTCGTCAGTTGCCTTGGTGCCCATGTATTTAGCAGATTTTGCCCCAACTGCTCCTTTTAATATCTTAGTAGCTTTTGCTACTTGAGCACTTGATGCTAACCCTGCAGTAAGCCCTTCTGATAATACAGCTCCAGCAATAAAAGATAACCCTTGAGTAAAATCATTAGCCCAAAAGTTAGCAGTCCCCATACTTTGTAATATGTTGTAATCTTGCTCTTCTTTAGTGTAATAATTTGGAAGCTTGTCGTCCATCCAATCATTTATACCATCTAGGCCTCTTTGAAAATCATTGTCAAAAAATGATTTTGTTGCGCTTTCTTCTGCAAATAAATTCATAGCAAAAGAACCTGCGCCGTACAGTAACCCTACGGTAGATCCTAATATATTAGTACCTGTTTTACCTATCAATTTTGGTATACCATGAGCCCACTTTTCACCACTACTTTGTCCATATGCTCTAAGGTCATCTGCATCATCCGATATAAATGAAAATGGGCGATCGATATAATCATCGTACGCCTCATAATCTACATTTTTAAGAGTAGTTCCGTATCGAGGGTTTGTAGTCATACCCACATCTGGCTCATCAGCAGTCTCTGCTTCTACGTCGGCTACAAGGCTTGATATAAGATCTCTATCTTCTAGTGTGTGTGTAGCTTTTTCTTCTTCTACAACTTGCTCAGGAGTTACAAGCGCGTTACCTTCAGTGTCTACTTCAACTAAATTTTCTGGAGCTAATGTTTTGTCTAATCCTGTTAAAAAAGTATTTTCTTCCATTACCTTAGTCTAATTTTAGTGGCAATTAAAGGTTCTGCCGTTTTAGTGCCCTCAGAATTAAACGTACCTTCAAATACATAGCGTTCAATAGCACTTGCAATAAATTCAGCTGGGTAACCAGCATTAACTAGTCCTGCTTTAAGTTTATTAATTTTAGACATAGCCAAAGGTATAGTTTTTATGTGGTTATACATAACAGTTTTGTATATCTCTTCAGGATTCCCACCTAAACTCCCCATATCGTTAATTAAACTTTGCAATTGATTCTTAGTTGATATAGCAAGATCTGCAAGCATAGGATTGTCTACGTTTTCTAAATCTTTTCTAGTTTCTTCCGCTATCAGCGCATCAAGTCTTCCCATAGCCATAGCTATTTGGCCAGTTGTAGTTTTTAAACCTCTTGATGTTTGATCTTTCATTTCTACTCTTACTTTCTCTCCGCTTGCAGTTTCAAGAATCATTTGTAGAGGAATATTATTTGATATGTCTGGGAAAATAACTCCGTGCATTTCTAAATCAGTAGTTTTTACTTTAGACCCGTCTGATGTCTTAAAAAACTTATCATACCCTTTACTACCTTCTTTCATACCTACAACTCTAAAATCATCTAAAGACATGCTCTTTTTTAGCATATTGTTAAGACGAGTTCTTAATTGATCTCCTTCTTTGTCTGGGCTAGGTATCCAAGTATTACCTTCATATACGTCTCCGTCATAATTATTAACTGCGTCATGAATTTCTTCTCCACCATTTACAGTGTAATCATAATATTCTAGAGCTTTCTTCTTTAAAAACGGTACATCTTCTTCAGTAAATTGTGTGCCTAACGCATTATTTACTTTAGTTAAGTTAGCCATATTTTGTGCTAATTGAGTACGCTCTGAGTCCATAAACCCTAAATCTGTGTTTTCCGCTCGGAACATATCTTTTACATTGCCCCATCCGTCAGCAGCTTGCCCTAGCATTGTAGCCCCTATGTCTCCTATAGTTGCTGCTGTAGCAGCTAAAAGCCCTGCTCCAAGTCCAATTGCTCCACCAAAAAGAGTTCCTGCTCCAGGCGCTACGATTGTTCCTGCGCCCGCACCCGCTAGTGTAGTTGCTCCAACTCCTGAATAATAATCACCTATTCTATCAAACATTCTATCTCTACCTCCGCCTTGTAATGTAAAATCAGGAAGCCATCTATCTTCAGTCATGTATTTAACAAGCCCGCCTACTTTTTCTAAATCATCTGAAGACATTGTTGTTTTATCATTCTCAGTTGTTCTCCAATGATCTACTTCAAATTTTTGATAAGCTGCCCCTTGCTCAGGAGTTAAAGATCCATCTGAAACCATGTTGCGGCCCATACTTTTTATAGACTGCCGTATATCTCTTGCAGCTTTCTTGTCTCCACTTTTTTCTAGCTCAATCATTTTAGATGTAAGTGCAAGCATGTTACCATCAAAAACACCTTTGTCTGAAATATCTGCAATATCAATAGCGGTCATACCTTTAGATGATACTATCATACTATCTCCTAATATACTAGCCTGTAAGGCATTTGCAGCGGCTTGCGCTTTTTCTCCTCCTGTAGGTACTTTAGTGTGTACATACTGGTCAGTTTGAATTTTAACTCTTTTTAGAATATCTTGCCTAGCCATTTCTTGGCGTTTTTCTAATGGTATGTTTTTATCATACTCAAGTTCTACTAATCGTTTGTAGTCTTGTAGACCCTCATTAGAGCGTATATACCCGCCCATAATCCGCATTGCATGTTGGTCCATTTTAGATTTAGATAATCCAGTAGGATCCGATTTAATAGTACCTAGAAATTTCTTTATACCTGTATTATAATCAAGCATAATCTCTGAAGCATTTTGATATATATTAGCTTCATGTTTTCCTGTCTTTTCATTATACTGCCAAGAACTGTGTTGTTTAGCCGCATTCTCTCCCCAGTCTAATATTTGCTTGCCTTCTGCAGCAGCTTTACGTTGCCATTTAAGTTCTTCTTGTCTATTGGCGTATGATTTTTCTGCAGCTAATAAAGCTTCGTTTGTTTTAACATTATTTAACGCTTCATCTATAACAAGATTTGCGTCTTCATAATTACCGCCTGCTACAACTCCTTGAAGTTGTTCTTTTATTTCAGCTTTTTGTGCGTCTAAGTGATGAGAGTCTCCCCCCATAACATTAAACTGTGCTAAAGCCTGATCTATTAGATCTTTTTTTTCTTTATTCTTTTCAAACCTTTCTCTATAAATTTCTGAAACTTTAACCGCTCCTGGATCAACGTATTGACTTGCAAACGGTTTTAACTCAAATTTACTATATTTATTAGCCATTAGTTTTTATTTTTTTTTTCTTACACCACCATACGAAGCTCTGCTAAACATTTGGTCTATAGCTTTTCTATCATAAACAGTTTTACCGTCAGGTCCTACTGTTCCTGCTAAATTAGCTTTAGCTACATTTTTATCTGCTTCATATCGCAACTCATCACCCCTTAAAGTTCCAAGGTTAGTTGCCATAGTTTGAATTGCGTTTAGTTTTCTATCGTTTGTGGCAGCATCAGCTCCTCTATTAAACTCGTCAACAGCCATTTTGTTTTTAGAATTTATTTGATCTGCTGATAACTGATTTGATGCATTTGTTGTACTTGCTTGCATACGTCTAGACTTATTAGCTGCATCAATCTGCATATTAGCTGAAGCCTCTCTATTACCTATTTCGTTGTTTGCATTTGTTTCGCTAGACGAGATCTTAGAAGTACCTTCGTTAAATTTAGAAAGCATCATTGCTTTTTCAGATGTACTCATTTGACGATTAGGATTGTATGTCATTGCATTCATTTGATTTTGCAATCTACTCTTTTCGTCTGTGTAATCTACTCTATCTAAATTAATTTTAGCTGCATCCGAAGCTACTACAGCATTTGCTGCAACAGGATCTGCTTGAGCCATATAATCAGGTTTATCACCTAATGCCATCATTGATGGTAAAAATTGTGCAGCTGTTGTTAAATCCATACCTTTTTTACCTGACTCACTTGACTCACTTGCCTTACCTGGCTTATTAGGATCTCCTTTATCCGCAGTTGGAGTATCAGTAGGATCTAATGTAACTTTTTCTACTTCAAAGTCGTCTTCTACATCAGCATCAACATCTTCTGCTGCAGGATCATTCATAAAGTCTTCAGATGTTCTACTATAAGAATATTCTCCAAACAAACCATCTTGAGCGCTAGCCGTTCCTTTCTCCCCACTAAACCCAGTAGACATATAATCTTCTTTAGAAACGCCTTTATTTTCCATTTCAGTTCGAAACTGCTCATCGTTATCCCACCTATCTGTTAATTTGGAATTAAATGTATTTTGAAACTCACCTGCCATCTCTTTAGGATTCCATTCTTCCCAAGAGTTAACACCCATTTCTCCTAGCATAGTTTTATTTCTATCAAAGAAATCTTTTCGTCCTGCTTCTGTATTCATAGAAGCTTCTCCATATACGCCAGAATCTCCTAATTGATTTTGTCTGCCTGCAATTCCTTTTTTTCCTTGATCTTCAGCTCGTTTACCTGCTTTATATCCAGAGTCAGTCATAGCTCCTTCTACTTTGTCATAAGTTTTTCCATAAGCTTCGTAGTTTTTAAGATCTTGCTTGCTAACTGATGCTTTAGGTTGTTCTGTAGAGTTTTTATTACCTTGTATTTTAGCTAAAGCTAATCCTTGGTCGTTTAAATTTCTATACTCAGGATCTGAAAAATTAGGAAGTCCGTCACCATCATGATCATCGTACATCGTTGGGTCTTCTTGTGGTCCTTGGTATCTTTCACCTTGATTTTCAAGTAATTTAAAATACTCTTGTTGTAAAGGATTTAATTGAGGTACATCTTTAAAACCTGCTTCATCATATCTACGCATTCCTCCATACGCTGCTTTAATGTCGCCGGGGTTACGCCCTGCTACAGCCTCTTGCATTTTAGCTAAATAATTAACTTGCTCTTGCCCGGCACCACTACTTACCATTTCTTTATGCTTGTCAGCAAAAGTCATCCCACCAGATTTCAGCTTATTAGAAAAGAAATAATCTTTCATTCCGCCTTGAGCTGCAACCTGAGTCATTGTTTCTCCATCTTCCACTTCTGTTTGAGGATCTAACAATATACCGCTTTCTGAGCCCATACCTGCCTCATCATGCTCATTACCTACAAACTCTACAGCTCCTTCGCCAATTGGTTGCATTACACCTCCTGGAAGTTGCTGCGGACTATCTTGCATTCCGCCTTGCATATACTGCTGAGCTTTAGAATACATTCCACCGTCTTCTTCAACCATAACTTTTTGGCCGTTTATTATTTTATACTTACCCCCAAATTCATCGTTGTAATAAGTACTTTTCTCTTTCATGTCAGAGCGATCTTCATTTCCTGAACTTCCACTAAGAAGAGCATTAGCTCCCCCTCCTATTAAAGCAGCGCCTTTCATTCTGTTCATGTTAGTAGCTATCTGCTCAGGAGAAAACCCCATACTAGATAATCTTTTAGTAACTCCGGCAGGTACATACTCATAAGCTCCTTTAACAGCTTTTCCTACCTTACTATTTGTTATTTTATCTAGCATGCTAAATGTTTTTGTAGTAGCCTCTTGCCCTTTAACAACTGCAGGAAGCATTTTACTTTTAATTTTGCTTACGCCTTTAGGTAAAGACATTTCAGGAAAGTGTTGTAAAGGTTCTTTTAAAATAGTTTTATTAGGAGAGATTTTCTTTTTTATAGCTTTACCTGCGTCCATTGTTCTATCCGCAACTTTCATTATTTTTTTACCGTACTTAGTAGCATTTAATGCTGTTCTAGCACCTGTTCCTATTGAACCAATAAACGGTATCATAGCAGCCATACTTATACCTGCATTTTTCCAATCTCCTTGAGCAGCATATAACCCTGCATTAGTAAGATCTGCAAATTCGCCAATACCAGGAACCATACCAGCACCATCCAGACTCATTTGAATCTTCTGCATTGTAGACATTACCTCTTCTTTATCTGAAGCCTCTTTTTTATTATTTTTATTAGGTTGTTTCATTGTATGTTTTTTATCCTATTCCAGGTAATTTTCTGCCTATATCTGAGCCAGAGTACGTTTTAGATTTATGTCTTCCTGCTGCTGCTGCAGCCCATGAAGATTTGAATTTATCTGATGCTTTAGCATTATAATTAAATAGTCTGCTTTTTTTCTCACTTTCTTGATTGGCTTTTTCTGTTCTAGCTTTTTTACGACTAAACAATCCTTTTCCTAGTCCGTATAAACCACCTGCAATACCTCCAATTGCAGTCCCAATACCAGGTAACAACATAGAACCAATTTGAGCACCAGTACCTGCTGAAGAAGCTACGTCTCCTACAACTTCACCTGCGTTCCATTTAGTAGCATCTTTATCATCAGAAAGCATTGAGAGCCCTTTTCCCGCTATAGAGGCTACCGCGTAAGGATTTATTTTAGCAGCTGTAGAAGCTACTTTAGCGGCAGTTGCTCCGACTTGTCCAGCTCCTTCTGTTACAATCCCTTTTGCAGCTTGTTTTGTAGCTTGTTTTGCTAATTGCTTTTTAGCAAACTCAGTTCCAAGAAATTTAGTACCAATTTTACTTCCTGCAAATTTAGTTCCTTCAGAAAGCATGTTTTTACCAGCAGTAAACCCTAGCTCTTTTGCTCCAAGTTGTAAACCTTTAGATAAAACTTGTTCTCCTAAACCAAATCGATTTTTTAAATTGTTTGCGTTAGCTTGACGATCAGTTTTATTTATTTGATCTTGCTCCTTAAACTCTGCTGCAGTTGTTTCAGATTGTTGTATTAGACGTTGCTTCTCAGCTTCTAATGCAGTTTCTCTTTGCGCTTGAAGCTCAGGATTGTTTTCTTCCATAACAATATTTCCTGTAGACCCTGCTCCTATACCAGATGGCACTTCGTTAGGCTCATACATACCTGCTAAAGCATATTTTTTTCTTTTTATTTTTCTTTTATATTTCGACATTATCTAAAATCTTTTCTTTTTTCTGTAGCAGAAGCATACAAATTTACTGAATAATTTTCAGAATTACTACAAATTAATCTAATACCTAGCCATTTGTCTACGAATTTTTTTTGTAAATTCCAAAGTTTTTCTAAGTTTAAATATTTTACATTCTGTATTTCATACATTCCATTAACTAAAAACATATTATCATGATCCGGCAAAATAGTACCATCACTCACTAAACCTACAACATTGAGTGCCTCAGGAGTATAGTACTCTGTGCTAACTGTTTGAAGCGTAGACATATCTCGAAACTTATTAAATCTCCAACTATTTCTAGTTTTTCTTATATTTACTAAGTACTCGAATTTTAATTCCTCAGACATTTGAACACTATTATATAAAAATGCTGAAGTAAAGCCACTATGCTCTAAGTTTTTAGTATCGTTTATTCTAACATCAGCTGCATAATTAACACTACTAAAAGTTAAATTTATATCTTTCGTTTCGTTATCTATAAATTCTATTTCAAAAGGGTCTATGTTAGTAAAATCAAATTCAAATGTCTCATGCCCAACAGGTATAGTAACTAAACCTCCGTCATAAAACGATCCATAACGACCAACGCTGTGCTGCCAAATGTATTTGTCTACAAACTCAGAGCCTAAAGACTCATAATTTCCTCCAATAAATAATGAATTAGTAGCATCATCTTCTGTAGATGTTACTCTATCTGAAAGTGAATAAAACTCTGCCGACGTATTAAAATACAAATACGGCACGTATGAATGAAAACTTCCCCAAGAGTTATTTTCTGGGTAATACGAAACAGTCCATCCGCCTTTAGAAAAATATTCTTTATCGTCGCAATTAACTACTTTCGTCTTTAACGCAGCAGGTTCAATCGGAGAGTTATCATAAGCCCTTTTACGTATAGGAAGAACAGATAAAGGCGCTAACCTTGGGCTATGAAATGTAGCCCCCCACGTAGGGGTATTATTTGCTAAGTTAACACTATGCCCAAATGTTAAAGCTCTACTATTAAAATTAGTCCCAGATATAGGGTCTGGGCTAGAAGACCAAAATCTACCGTAACTCAAACCGTTAGGATCATACTGAGCTCCGGCTAACCCAAATGGAGGCGCAGGAAACGGAGATGTATTTGCATTTTCGTGATATGTTTGTAATACATTTACTGCTTCTTTTAATTCTTTTCTATTAGGTAAGTACCAATCATTAAAAGTTTCATTCCCAATAGTTACAGTGTACTCACTTGCAATATTTGAGGCTGTTTTTGCTGGGTAAGACGAAGCGTTTGGATTAACATAATCTTCTATTAACGAGATTGTATTAAAAAATATTGATGCGTGTGAGACACCGGAATTATATAACCCTACCTGACAGTTATTTTGTAATAGTGTAGTATTACCTTGACCTCCACCCCAATCCCACTCATTAAAACCTTGGTCTGGATTATCAGCTAAATCAACTCCGTGACATCCAAATTCTACAGAAGGCTTAGGTGATGTATGATCCCCATAAACAACTGCTGTTGTGGGAACTACATACGCGTATCCATCTGCTTCATCTATGTGTACCACAATACCTTCGGCTACTAAATCTCCAATGTTACCATTAAAAGTAGTAGGAGCAGCGTCGCTAGACAAAGCTGCAATACCAATATTAGTTTCTAAAGACATATTGCCTGCAAGAAGCTGCGCTTCTATCCAGATAGGTATATACTCAAAAAGAGATGTTACTCCTGCAGCAGTTAACATAGCGGGGGTTACATAATTATCCGATATAGTTCCTGTAAAACGAAAAATAGTATTTGCAGAAGTATACCCTAAATATTGATCCGTTATAAAAAATGGTGTACTTATATATGCTCCACTTGGCGCTGCTGACCAGTTTAGCATATCAGACCCACTAGGATTGTTTTGAGTTAGTTCGTCTAGATTCCATAAAGGTATACCTATTGTTGAATTAACCATGCCTCCATACATTAACATTGCACTATACATATCACTTGCAGGTGCTTCAGTACCAGTTATATTTTCTACAAACTCATTTAAAAGTTTATTGTAATAGATGGCTCCTGTATAATTTTGATTTACTAATCCTATTCCCCACCCTTCTTTAAAACGTCTTGTAGGTATTGAATCTCTTAAAGTAAGAACAATTTTTCTATGCTTAGGATCCCACACAGAATGCAGTCCATTACAGTAGATAGGGTTGTCTGCAGGTAAAAGGCCGTACTCTTGTAGACTAAATTTTAAATTTGTTCTAAACCACTCTTCCATACCTAATAAACTAATTTCTGTAAGTTTATCAGACATTAAGAATATTTTTTTGGATCTTAAATCTACAAAAAAGTATCCATATCTAGTTGTTAAAGATGCCCACTGTGATTGTGTACCCCCATACCCTGTTGCAGTTTGTACAATTTCATCAGGATCTTGCTGAAAAATATCACCGCTTCCTACAAACGCTTCTGAGCCATCATTCATTTGCATAGATTGTTTACCTTTAGCAGCAAACAAACTGTTTTCCATGTGAAAATAAAGCAAATTATTAAAACTTGCTAACTTCCAAAGCTCTCCTCTATTCTTAGGAAGATCTTTAAATTGAGAAGCTAAAAATATTCTATAGTTATCAATAAAACTTCCTGCATCTGCTTTTGTACTTCTGTGCGCACGCGTAGAAAAATCTGTTTGATTTATATTACGTATAGGCAAAGGGAAAGCAGGTCGTATATCGTTACTTGCAGAATAATTATCATTATACCGTAAGTTGTCTACATGAGAAAAATCTTTGCCGGCATACTTAATTAATTGCTTAGCGGGTGCTCCTGGAAAATATAAAGAGTCATCATCTTCTGCATGTCTAAGGCTTATATTATCTGGAGTTTCAACTATGTGATAATGAACAGCACGTTTTGGGTTAGACAGATCTTCTGGATTGCTTGGAGTTAAACTAGAAACAAACCCATATCTTGATATAAATGTATCTCCACCAAAAATACCGGCAGGGTATATTGCTTTTGTATTAAAACTATTTGCTCCCGCACCACCCCATCCTAATATAGGTTCTAAATACGAAGGACTCTTAGGGCGATCATCAAAAACAAATTTGTCTAAGTCAGATCCAACAACTTCATACCCTGTATACACTAACGTTTGTGCGTCTATAGATTTATAAACATCAGTTTTAAATGCATCTAAATTAGCAATAAAAATATTACTTCTATCAGTTGTATTAGTAGTAGATAAGTCAGGATTAACTAGCAATGAAGCCATGCCTTCGTGTGCGCTTCCATAATCTAACGAAGAAAGACCAGCTGGGTCTGCATCAGGTTTATTGTCTAAAGCTTTTAATAAGTTTCCATCCCGTAAACCAAAAATAGCAGTAGATTCTCCAAACTCATTAAACACTTTACCTCCAAACCCTAAAGAATGCCCACTAAAAATACTATCACCTAATAAATAAGTCTTAGCTTTTTGTCCTAACATTTTAGAGTAAGCGCCGTTAGCAAAAGACAATGTTTGATCTATACCGTCAGTTACTCGAGCGTAAATACCGCCAATAAATATAGCAGAATTAATTAAAGATGGGTAGCAATTAAAGTTCGCATCATACCCCCAATCTTCTCTAATATTAATAGGCTCAGTATCAGAGTCAAAATTCTCCAACCTTGTAACCATCTTTTTATCTTGATGAACTGTGGGCCCATTCCACACTAAATTACCTACTCTATATTGAGGAGTAATATGTGTTGCTGGGGACAAACTATTTTTACTTCTTAGTAAATTAAAATCTGGAAAAGAGAAATTTCTATAAAATCCAGCTTCATATCCTGTATCAGTACTAATTAACGGCCAAGGATCTTTGTTATAAAATATTTCTGGACTGTTTTGTAAAGTACCTAGTATCTGCATTGCTTCAGGAGCTCCATTAGATTCTGAACACATGCCGATTACATTAGCCTTTTTAGACATTGGTAATATAGGAGCTTGCCCTAATATAGTTTTATTTTCATGAGTTCTTTTAGCTCTATAAATTCTAAAACCTTGTACTTGATCTTTTAAACTTTTAGGAATTTTAACATCACTAAGATCAAATCCTAAAATATTAACTTCGTGTTTAATTTTAGCGTCATATTCATCAGCTGAAATACTCTGAGATGCAATTGTTAATTCAATAAAGTGGGTATTAGTCTTACCGGCATTAACAGTTCCACTATTTATGTTTACACTATTAGCAAAAGTTACTTTTCTGCTACCATTTTGGTCAGCAGCCCATCCACCTCTACCCTGCAAATAAATTTGGTCCCCCGCATTTAAACTTATAGGTATTCCTTCTCCTTCAGGTGATGTTCCACCTGGTGCATTTATTTCAGGATACATTAAAGTAGTAGTTTCAGTACCATGTTGTTTTGGCCCATCATTTCCGTAATTAAAAGAGTTTCCTTCATAATTAGCTGCTGCATAGTATTGCACATTATCTTTTATAATAATAAGTCTAGATCTTGTACTATCACACATATTACCACCCCCATCAGATCTGTAAGCATATGTTCTATAACTTAAACTGCTTATAGTCATTGGACCAGGAATAACAATTCTATCTCCATTTGGGCAAAACGCTCCAAAAGCTTCATCATCAGATATTTCGCTTGATGAATGCACAGCTGCATCAAATGTACAAGGCACGCTCCAAGTAGAGCCATTTTCTGTAATACCCCCATTTGCTGAGTTACCAGGCCACTTAGGACCTCCTGGGTTAGAATTACCTAATCTATATACTTTAAAAGTTCCTGTATAATCTGCGCCTATCTGAGATGTACCAGCGCTTAGCGCTGTCTCAATAATACTAGAATCTTGAGTAGGATTATCTGCAACGTATTCAACCTGAGATACAGATGAAAATTTAGCAACGCTGTTAGATGGAAAATGATGATGTCGAACTTTTTCTCCTTTTAAAGAATCTATAGCTTCATTAGTATCCAGACTTGTTTCATCCCAAACATCAAAATTAGAATTAGAAGGATACACTTCATTTGTGTTTTCCCAATAATTCATATACTTATTATTAATAGAAGTACTGTCTACAACATGAAATTTCTTTGCGTAAGGGCTTAAATGTTTTAAATTAGAATGTGGATTTGAATCTGATAAATCTGATAATAATGTAAGCTCACTAGAATTGTCTGCACTTTTTCTTCCAGGTATGTGGTAAGCATAAGACATGCTACCGTCATGTAATATAAATGCTATATAAAAAGCATACACTTCGTCTCTCATGTATCCTTTATATTGATAACTTAACTTATCAGATCTGTAAGATTTATCTGCATCTATGTTTTCTACAGTAGATGATGCTCCATAACTATCTACCGGCGTAGTACCAAAGCCTGTTTCAAAATTATCTACAGAAGCAATAAATGTATCAAATTCAGATATTGTTTTTATTTTAGCTGTAAGCTTTATATTGTTTGCGTATTTTTGAAATCCTATATCTTTATTGCTTGTAGTATTTCCTAAATATAAAACGTCATCTAACTGTACTATATTTTTAGCAGTATCATAACCAATAGTATCTACAATAACACTTTCTATAGGAGCGGCAGATACATTTTCTGTACCATTGAATGTCACACCATTAGCTATTACTGTATTTACTTCTATATCGTTTAATCTGTAAGCATCAGTAGCTTCTCCCATTTTTCGAATTACAACGGGGCGTATGTATTTATAATCTATTTTACCAGTATTAGATACTAACCATTTAATTGCTTTTGATGTCTGAGTACCAGCTTTTGCTCCATCTACTTTAGTAGTAGGCCTTGTAGAATTAAACTCTTCTACAATAGCTACAGGATTAGAAACAGATAAAAAATTTGTAGCAACAAGATCTTCATCAACATAAGCTAAAGCTAGATAATAAATACCAGTGGATAAGCCTCCTCCTTCAGATATTGCAGGGTTAGCGGCAGTCTCAGATAATGTAATTGTTGGTATTGGTCCTGAGCTTGGAAAAAGATTAAGTAAATCTATGTGGTGCTCATGAGATTCTGTAGCGTCAATACCATATAAATTTGCTTTACTTGAATCAACACTTAAATTTCTTTGCTGCCTAGATACGTTAAACGCTCTTGGAGGGTTTAAGTCATCAGTAAAATAAATTATTAAATCGTTATTTGAATTTATTTTATACGTACCTTCAAGTAAATACTTTACGTTAAAATTTAAACCCGGCTTATCTGCTGTCACTACAGGGTTATATAAAGAAGTATAAATACCTTTATCCCAAATACCTATTTCACTGCGCTTAAATGAAGACGTAGAGTCGCTTTCTTTTGAAAAAATTACAACTCTATTATCTGAAACTTCTATAGCACCTAACGCAACGTGGCCTGGCTCTAACGATCCGGCCTTTATTGTTCCTTTTTCGTTAGATATAGATCCTTTTATTCTGTTAATAACAGCATTTAAAGCATACCTCCATGTATTTTCAGGCTGATCAACATGACCAGTATCTTTAAATAGCCCTTTTAAAAATCTTTTTTCCGCCATTATCTTTCAAAGTTTTCTTTTGAATTTAATTGTTCAAATACTAAATCATGTTTATCTAAAGATGGTACCATGTGCACCCACTGATTCATAAAGGATTCATATTTATCTATGTCAGGGTAATTTGCAGCATTACGCGCTTGTGTGCAGTAGTATTTCCACTGCTGCTCTGCAAACATATAGTCTACCCCATTGTTAACTAGAGTAGGGTACGACAATAATAATTTTTTATATATATACCAAAACATAGCTTCTTTAAAACTTATGTCTGCAGGTACTAATGGAAAGTTATCTCCGTCAACAGGGAAAGCCATGTAACTTATACAAACGTTTCCAGTTTCAAAAGAAGTTTTTATATACCCATTATCTATAATGTACGTTTCTTCATGCTTTGCATTTATGTTTACGCATTTTTCACAATGAATACTTTCATGAAATGTACTAGATCCATATTGTAAAGGAGTTAGAGACGCTTCGTTTTGAAAGAATACATTTTGTAAAATAACAATACGACTATTAATTTCTTGAAGTGATACCACAGTGTTGCTGTAAGGTAACCCCTCTTCTTGAGCTGCCGCAATTGTATCTGTTAAAGTTCCTACTTTAGCAATCAATGTATCTAACTCAGATGTAACAGAGGGAGATATAGCAGAGTTTACAGCTACTTGATTTATGTAGTACAAATCTTTAGGAAGTACATGTCTGTGGTCCTTCATAGGTAGGACCCCTGTTTTAGTAACAAGCTGAGAAGAAGATCCAATATGCTCTAAAGCTTCTCCTATCCATTCAACTGCATCATCAATCCAATTATCGTTTTGAAGTCGCAAATCTCTGAACAACTTTCTTATTACAACTTTGCTGGACTCTGTTCTGTATATAGCCATTTTATTTTATATCATCTAAATTAATAACACGAGGAGGCTCAAGAAATCCCCCCATTTCGTGCTTTGTTATTTCAACACACTTATCTTTACCATTTTTAGTTCCAGCATATCTATAACCTTTCCAGCATCCTTTTCCGTCAGACCCTTTTATTTTACCGCTATCGTTTTTTGCTTTGCTCACTTCTTTTTAAATTTTAAATATGCAAGCTCATCGGTTTTTAAAAGATTAATAAGTTTATCTTTATTTCCTTTAACTCCCCGTGTAGCATCAAACCTGTAAACAGATTTGTTTTTAATTTTGCATTTACCTTTATTCCAATAGAACTTACAATAAAAAGAATCTGTATGATAAATAAACCATTGTTCTCCTTTGCCTGTATCAGGATTAAATATTTCTTTTCCTTCGTCTAAAAGTTCTTTTCTATATTTATTGCTTTCACCCCAGTCTATTCTTGGATTTCGTGGATCTCTATCGTGCCTAGTGATAGATATAGTTGAAAGATTAAATCCCATATTAAATAGGTTACCATCCAAAATATAGTCCATAATTTCAATATTAAAATCTGAACATATATCTCGAAATGTTAAACTATCTACAGGATTTTTACATGTTTTTGTATAGTCCTTATATATATCCCTTAGAGTGTAAGACATTGACTAGCTTTTAGAACCAAATCCCATAGGGAACTGTTTAGTCACTTCTTTCTTAGTTACTTTACCTCTTTTAGCATCTAAAGCTAATTTTGGGTCTTTCTTCTTCACTTTAGGTTTAGCGTTAGCTTTAGCTGCATCCTTCTTTTTGTTGTAAGATTTAGCTGCTGACTCAAAGTCTTTGTAAGTTTTGTACTTGCTCTTTACGTTGCCCTTATTATCTCTCCACGCACCTTCGTATGTAACTCCAGTACCTCTTTTAGTTTTAGTTTTACCTGGGGCATTAGTAGCTCCTTGAGGTGCTTCTTGCGCTTTAGTAGTAGGAGTTTGTTTAAGTTTAGGCTTATCAGCAGGCTTATTAGCAGGCTTATTAGCAACTTTAACTGCCTTCTTTTGATCTTTAGAAAGTTCCGAAGTATCTTTAATTGCTTTAGTTAAAGGTCCTTTTTCAATTTTTTTACTTGCTTTCTTTCCCATACGTTTTGTTTGTCGTGCAGAAATTCTATCAGCTTTTTTAAGATTACCTTTTGCTACGTTTCTTTTGATACGTCTGTCTGCGCGAGTTCCACCATTTTTATACAGTTGACGTTCTGCGTCTTGGTGTAATGAATCTAGATCGTCGTGAGAAGGATCTAGTAAAAAATCGTCAAAGTTGTTGTTTTTCATTTTAAAAGTATTTATTGTTCGTTTTGTTGTTGTCTAGGTTGAGCACTTCCCCCTGACTTAGATCTAGGGTCTTGTGATCGATCATTTAAAGTATCAGGAAAAGTTCCAGACAACAAAGTTAACTCTCCGCTTGTGATACCTTGATTAATTAAATTTATCATATCTACTGGAATAGGATAAGCATCTTTGGATGCGTCATAACATTCACTGTAGTACTCTCCTGTTTCAGGATCTTGTTTACTGCATTGAGAATACCTAGAAACTTCTTCAGGATTTTCAAACACTCCTCGAATATTTATTGTATCTAATCCATCAGAATTGTAAATATATAAATAATCTCCGATCATATACGCTTTATACTTACCTTTTGTGTATGTGTCATACGCTAAAAATTGTATTGTATTTGAATTAATTAAAGGAATAGTCTTTGTTCCGGTAACATCTCCAATATAAGTTAAAGCGCTTTGGAAATTAAAACGTAGTGCTCTAGGTATAGGACTAACAGTTCTTAGTACATTAGTTCCTACAGGTAAATTACAGCATTTTGATCCATCTACAATTTGTAAATCTACACAACCTAAGTCTTGTTCTATATGATTAGATATATAATTATTACGTGCAAAATCTCTACGAATAAACATAGCTCTATAATGCCGGACATTAAATTTAATCTGCTCTAAAGAAATTTCTTCGTCTTGGTTAGATATACCTCCTCTAATTAAATTTCGTAAATTGTATGCTATCTCATCTAACGTCATTATTTTTTATTTTTTAGAAGATCCCCCAAAGAAAAAGTCAATTATTGTGTTTACTTTACTAGACATCGCCCCAAAGACTGTTGAGATAAATCCTATCTCGTAGTCAGAAAGATCTAGTGAGTTAGTTATAAAATATTTAAACATAAAATAAGATATAAAGAAATAAGCGCAAGTAAAAATGATAGCTAAAACTTTTTGTATAAAGCTGTCATCAGTGAACATTGTTCTAGCACTTTTTCTATCCTCAACCTCTAGCTTAAACACTTCCTGTTCATGCTCCTTCCCTAGCTGCTCTAATTTATTTTTAAGAACTAATCGTTCTTCATCTGTAGTAACAACCTCATCTATTATACTAGAGGCTTGC
>CERZ01005191.1_pt1 | contig 46259 bp, 42 predicted proteins | sample 531151 | NCBI WGS metagenome assembly CERZ01 (sample SAMEA2621448, study PRJEB7988) | marine metagenome | biome: marine biome (ENVO:00000447); feature: deep chlorophyll maximum layer (ENVO:xxxxxxxx); material: "saline water (ENVO:00002010), including plankton (ENVO:xxxxxxxx)" | depth 40 m | reverse complement strand
CCACAATAGCAATATTGCTAGAGTTTAAATTAAATATTATGAATAAATATGAAATAGAATATTGGTACTTAAACTTTGTCGGAGAAGATGACATGGGTTATGATACCGAAACAATAGAGCTTGAAGCCAATACTGATGCTGAAGCAATAGCTAAAGCTAGTAGAATGACTAGAGGTAAAAACTATAAAATAATAAATAAATACAATAAGAGAACGGAATCTAAATACAAGATGATGTTATGGTCAATGATAGGATTGATAGTCTCTATGTTATTTATAGTAATACATTCTTGCTCATGACTCTCTCAGAATACCTAATTCAATCGATGAAAGAAGTCAGAGATATGAATGAAAAACAGAAACAAAATATTATTGAGATGAATGATTTTTTCAGGGTCAGCGACAAAACCGAAATAGATTCGAAACTAACTGAATTGATTCCTGAATATCGTAAACCGAAAAAATATAATTCCAAGCATTAGGAATTGTAATTTTATTATACTATATTTGTACTAATTATAAATCAAATCAAATTTAAATATTATGAAAAATCCTTATTTTGATATCTTTGCACCAAGTGGAATAGATGTCGTATTCAATTCAAACAATTCAATCACAATTAAAAAGAAAGGTGCAACGCATATCCTGTGTGAAATCTCAACGACAGAACATTTTGAGAGAGCAATGCAGAAAGACCATGACAACACACCAAACATCGACTTACATGAAGTAACTTTAGTAAACGAAGAGCCTGCAAAACTAGGCATTCCTGAAGTTTACGCATACGATGATTTACCATTTTAATTAACTGAATTCTAACTTAGAGGAGACTTATGTCTCCTTTTTTTTTACATAAATTATGGATAATAAAATTTTTACAATGTACTTAAATCAAGTAAAAGAAAATAAATTGTTGCGTAAGTATGTGCAACAACAAAAATTAAAAAAGTATCAAAAGCCTGTTTTTAACAATTGGGATCAAATCGACAAAAAACTAATCGATGGTCAATGGTGGGTTAAATCTAAAGATGCATTAAAATAAATAAACTATGAATATATTAAATCAAGATGTGCTTAACGAGAAGCTACAAAAGAAACCTAACAAGTCTTACATACAGAAGGTGCAACAATTCAATTGTGCAAAGAAGCCAATGTCATTTCTTAAGTTTAAAGAGACAGGCAGAAAGATGAAACCATCTGCTTATCTTAAAAACTATTACAAGTCTGACATATCAATTACTGACATGGGATTGGTAATTGAAAAAGATGCGTCAGCTATATATAGATATGTAGGAGGTTTTGTTATTCAAGAACTAGGAAAGAATTTTTACATGAGATATTACAACAACTTTAATTCTTATAAAACTAAAAGTGAAGCAGAAAAATTTCTGTATGAATTTGCTTCTGAATTACTTGTATTTTCATATGCTAAAGACCCAACTAATCAACAATAGATATGAAACATAAGAATCCAAACGAAGAAAAAATAAAAGAAGTATCAGCAAAAGTATATCATATGCTATTAGAAAAAAATAGTGCTTATGGTAACTCAGCATTAACGCCTGTCAACATATTTGCAAAGGGAAATGCTGTAGAAGGAATATCAGCTAGAATAGATGACAAGCTATCTAGAATAAAGAACAGAGGATTGTCTGATGCTACAGAAGACACCTTGTTTGACTTATGTGGATATTTAATTTTATTAATTATTGCCCAAGAAAATTTGCACAAGAAATAAACAATTATTATATTTGCAATTCATAATGTTGGTTAGTAAGAGGGGTTACATTAAGGAATGTTTATTTAAGAATTTTTCATCCTTAGTAACCCCTCACTAATTTTAATCCAATCAAATTCAATGAATTATAAAAAAGATGTATTTAATCAGTACGCACAAAGTGTAGCTAAGGCACACGATATTTCTACAAAACAATTATTTACAAAAGATAAATCTAAACCTGTAGTGGATGCTAGGCATATGCTATATTACTTATGTAGTAAAAGACCAATGCGTATAGCATACATAGAAACATACATGAAAGATAGTGGGTATCAAATTACTCACTCATCTATTATACATGGATTAAAATCCGTTGACCAAAATAAAATAAAGGATAAAGATTTTATGGCTGTTTGTAATAAAATAGAAGAATGTGTTACTCTCTAGAACAAATATTCCAACAAGCCAAAGATGACCATTACACAGCTTCGTTAGATGGCGATGGAAGAGAAGCAAGAATATTGTATGGAATCAGAATTGAAAAAATAAATCTGTCAGGAAAGATATCTATTCACAATACAACTAAAGGAGGAGATTATTATACTCTAGCTGAGACAGATGCAGTAGAAATTTTTACAGAAAAAGGGTGGAGGTATGGAGTTTTTTCATTAGCTTTGTCTAATTATCGTTCAAAACTAGATATAATAGAACGTAAGATACGAGAGGAAGTGAATACTCGTAAGAACGCAAAACATATTCAAAGTTTAAAATCAAACAGACAACGAATATTAAATCGTTTTTCAAAAGTTTCACATAAATTTAATTCAATCAAATAAATATTATGAAATTAAAAACAATTAAAATTCAAGGTAAAGATTACGTTGAAGTACACGAAAGACTAAAGTATTTTAGAAACACCTACAAAGACTTTTCATTAGTCACAGAGGTTGTAGAGAAAACAGAAACAAGTATATTACTTAAAGCTATCATTACAAATGAAGTAGGTAAAGTAATAGCTACAGGTCTAGCTGAAGAAATTAAAGGTGTAGGTTTTATTAATAAAACATCTCACATTGAAAATTGTGAAACATCTGCATGGGGTAGAGCGTTAGCTAACTTTGGAATTGGTATTGATTCAGGAATTGCATCTGTACAGGAAGTTAGAAATGCGAAAGACAAGCAACAAGATTTAAATACAAAACCTGTTCCTAAACCTAAACCTAAATCTAAAGAAAAAAGAGATATAGATATTCCAATGTTTTTAAAATGGATTGCTTCATTAAGTGTTGAGGATAAGAACATGGATTTTATTCTTAAATATTTAGATGAAAATCACTACAACTATACTAAGAAACAAGTAACCTCTTTAATAAAAAGCTAATGGATATTCTAGAACAACTTAAAGATGACAATGAATATTACAATGGTGTAGGTAAAAAGTATTTATCTAATTCAAACATTGGTCAACTATTAAAACATCCTGCTCTCTTTCAAAAAAATGAAGGAGATAATAAAAACTTTCTAGCAGGTAGATACTTTCATCAACTAATATTAGAACCTCAAAAGGCAAAAGAGTTTCCAATCATTGATGTATCATCAAGAACAACTAAAGCGTACAAGGAAGCAAGTGCTGATGGTAATATGTTATTGTTACAGCGAGAAGCTGAAGAAATAAAATCATGGGTCAATACAATAGATTCAAACAAACACTTTGCATCTTTAATATATGACCCTGCCAACGAGTATGAGATTCCTGCTGTAGCTGAGTTACATGGCAATCTTTGGAAAGGAAAAGCTGATATAATTACTAAAGACTATGTTATAGATTTAAAAACATCAAGCGATAGTTTTAAATTTAAACGTAATAGTTTTTATTATAACTATGATAGCCAAGCATATATATATCAACAGCTGTTTGGCAAACCTGTAAAGTTTTTAGTAATTGACAAAAATCATAAAGTTTTATCTTGGTGGGATGTTAGTGCTGAAGCATTAGTAAACGGAGAAGAGAAAGTAAAAAGAGCAACTGAAATTTATAACAAATATTATTCTGATGACGCAACTGAAAAAATTAATGAGTTTTTTGTGGAAGATTGTATCTAAACATATTCCTAAAAAGACTCCAAAAAATACTATGATGTGGATAGAAGTTCCAATATTCGCAAGTAGTTTAGATGATAAAACAAATTTTATTGTCGCAACAATCAATCATTTGGAACACAAAATAAAAATTAAAAAATTATGAACAAAGAAAAGTATGTACACAAGGCAGGTTCAGGAAGTCTGTTTAAGAATCAGTATAAAGATTCTGATGCAAAACCTGACATGGTAGGTTCTGCTACAACATTGAATGGAGATGTTGTAGAATTAGCAGGATGGACATCAACAACACAAGCAGGAGAAAAATATGTTAGCATAAAGATGTCTCCTCCATATGTAAAAGATGAAGGAAATGCTCCACAACAAAGTAAACAAGAATCTAAAGTAGAGACTGATTTACCATTTTAAATAATGCTTAGGGAGTTAAATTAGGGGGGAGAAATCCTCCTTTTTTTAGCTTTTTTTTGTGTTGAAATGCTAATTTAATCCTCTTCTATAGAGCTATATAGACTTTTTAATATTATATTTATTTTCTCTGACTCCTAAAAACTAATATATACTACATTTTCGACACTTATACTGATAATCAACGACTTATCAAAATTTAATCAACATAAAATCAACATTAAAATGACACACAAAGTAACAATCTTCAAAAATATCAAAGAAACTATTGCACCTTACCATGTAGAAATCGATGTTATACTAAACAGAATAAGGGAAGGGTCTGATTCTAAGGCACTTGTGCAACAAATAAGAAAACTAAAGAAAAAAGCTGAAAGAAACGAGATAAAAAAACTATTACCTGCGATTTGTTTTTCAGGTGTTTTTAACAAACGTACTGATGCATCAATCGTTCAGCATAGTGGATTTATCTGCTTGGATTTTGATGGCTATCCTAACTTTAAAACACTAATGCAAGACAAGGAAAGTTTATCCAACAACAAATTTGTGTACGCTGTATTTATATCTCCATCAGGAAATGGATTAAAAGTTTTAATTAAGATTCCTGCTGATGCAGAGAATCACACTAAATACTTTAACTCATTAGAGAAGTATTTTAACTCTGAATACTTTGACAAGACTTGTAAAAATATATCAAGGGTTTGTTATGAATCATATGACCCAATAATTTTCATCAATAAAAATTCTAAACTTTGGGATAAGATTGAAGAAGAAGAATATGTAGAGGTAAATGTAAACAAAGACCCATTGACAATTCCTATTACTGATGAAAACAAAATAGTAGATATATTATTAAAGTGGTGGACTAAAAAATATCCTATGTCATCAGGGCAAAGAAATCAAAACACTTTTGTTCTAGCATCAGCTTTAAATGATTTTGGAATAAATAAAAGTTTAGCTTCTTATGTGCTTGGACAATTTAGTACAAAAGATTTTCCAACAAGAGAGATAGAAAGAACTATTGACTCAGCTTATTCTAATACAGCTAATTTTGGAACTAAGTTTTATATGGATGAGGATAGGGTTAACTCTGTTAAAGCAAAACTAAGAAGAGGTGTATCAAAAAAAGAAATTAGAAATCAATTAGAAGAATCTAATTTAGACTCAAAAATTATAGACTCAGTATTAAACAAAGCTGAAGAATCTAACAACAATCAAACTTTTTGGGTTAAAAACGATAAGGGAACTATAAAAATAGTTCATGTTTTATTTAAAGAATACTTAGAAGATAATGGGTTCTATAAATTTTGTCCTGAAGGTAGTAAAAATTACGTCTTTGTTCGAGTACAGAACAACCTCATAGACCATACTACTGAAAAAGAAATTAAAGATTTTATATTAAGTGGATTGATTGAGTTGGATGATTTGTCGATTTATAATTATTTTGCTGACCAAACAAGATTTTTTAAAGATGAATTTCTTACACTTTTATCTTCTGTTAATATATATTTTATAGCCGACAGCAAAGATACTTCGTATTTGTATTATAAAAATTGTGCTGTTAAGATAACTAAAGGTTCGTTGACTATGATAGACTATATTGATTTAGGAGGTTTTGTTTGGAAAGACCATGTTATTGATAGAGACTTCAACGAATGTTCTATTGATAGCTGTGATTATAAAAAATTCATAGAAAACATATGTGCAAAGAATGAAAGCAGAATAAAATCTATGGAATCTACAATTGGATTTCTAATGCATGGCTATAAAAATTTATCATTTTGTCCTGCTGTAATTCTTAATGATGAGGTAATTAGTGACAATCCTGAAGGAGGAACAGGTAAAGGGTTGTTTATGAATGCATTATCACACATGAAAAAATTAGTGACTATTGATGGTAAGAGCTTTACATTTGAGCGTTCTTTTGCATATCAATTAGTTTCAGCTGATACACAGATATTATGCTTTGATGATGTAAAAAAATATTTTGACTTTGAAAGGCTGTTCAGCTTAATTACTGAAGGTCTTACGCTTGAGAAGAAAAACAAGGATGCAATTAAGATACCATTCTCAAAGTCACCTAAGATAGCCATCACTACGAACTATGCAATTAAGGGAGCAGGTAATTCATTTGCAAGAAGAAAGTGGGAATTGGAACTACATCAGTATTATAACAAAGCATTCACTCCTTTAGATGAATTCGGAAAATTAATGTTTGGTGATTGGGATGAAGATATGTGGTGTGAGTTTGATAACTATATGATTAAATGTTTACAGCTTTATTTAGAAAACGGATTAATGCAGTCTGTGTTTGTTAATCTTAAAGTAAGACAGCTTTCAGCTGAAACTTCTCATGACTTTATAGAATGGTGTGGACTGATTACAGGGCATGAACCAAACGATTTATTAAGAACACATGTGCAAATTCGTAAGCAAGACTTATACTTTAATTTTATAGAGGAGAATCCTGACTATGGACCTAAAGCTAAAATGACAATATCACGAACAAGATTTTATAAATGGCTAACTGCATATGCAATTTTTAAGCAAGGTGTTCCTCCTGAAGAAGGAAGAGATGCAGCAGGCAAGTGGATTAGATTTAGAAACAAACATGAATTAGAGTATAATGCAAAAATAGATATATAATGGATGATGATGAAATGGTACATAAAGCCATGTTAAATTCATATAATTTAATTATCAATGATATTTATATAGATGTAAAAAACATATCAAAAGATGGTTGGTTTGCTCATGATGTAAATAATCCATTAAAAAAAGATGTATTAGAAAACATGTTGGAGTATTTTATGGAAGTAGAAGAATATGAAAAGTGCCAAGACATTAAGATTGTTTTAGACGATTGGACAAACAATAAGTATAGAAAAATATGAAACTCAGACCATATCAAAAGACAATCATAGAGCTTGGAAAACAAACTCTTTTAACTAAGGGTTTTGTATACCTAGCTATGGAAGTTAGAACAGGTAAAACTCTTACAAGTTTAGGAATTGCTGAGAAAGTAAAAGCAAAAAATGTTTTGTTTATTACTAAAAAAAAAGCAATCTCAAGTATAGAAGATGACTTTCAGCTTTTAAAACCTAACTATGATTTAACAACTATTAACTATGAAAGTTTACACAAATTACCTAAAATTAAATGGGATGTTATTGTATGTGATGAAGCTCATTCAATGGGAGCTTTTCCAAAACCAAGCAAAAGAGCTAAACAAGTTAAGGTGTTAATTCAAGGATGTAATCCTTATGTTATTTTATTGTCAGGAACTCCAACTCCTGAATCTTTTAGTCAGATGTATCATCAAGTCTTTGGAATACCAAACAATCCTTTTTCTAAATACAAAAATTTTTATAGGTTTTCAGATGACTATGTTAATGTTGTTGTAAAACCTATTGGAGGTTTACAAATTAGAGACTATTCTAAAGGTCATGAAAACATAATCAACAAAATGCAACCCTGTATGATAAATTTTTCACAAAAAAATGCAGGGTTTAAAGTTGAAACAACCGAAGAAATTTTGTATGTTAGCTTACAGGAATCAACTTACGAGTTAGCAAAGAAATTAAAAAAACATTTAGTAGTAGAAGGAAAGACAGAAACGTTAATGGGAGACACACCTGTAAAACTTATGTCAAAACTTCATCAGATTTACTCAGGAACTGTTAAATTTGAAAGTGGTAACTCAATGGTTCTAGACTTATCTAAAGCAAGATTTATTAAAAATAAATTTGCAAATAAAAAGATTGCTATCTTTTATAAGTTTAAGGAAGAACTAAATGCTATTAAGGAAGTTTATGGGGAGACCATTTCAACGGAATTAAGCGTTTTCAAAGAAACCGATAAAAGTATAGCATTACAGATTGTTAGTGGGAGGGAAGGTATTAGTCTAAAGGAAGCCAATGCATTAGTTTACTATAACATTGATTTTTCAGCCACCTCCTATTGGCAGTCTAGGGATAGAATGACAACTAAAAATAGATTAAAAAATAATGTGTATTGGATATTTTCTGACAAAGGAATAGAAAACAAAATATATAAAGCAGTAACCCGTAAGAAGGATTATACTTTAAAACATTTCAAAAGAGATTTCTTAAATTTGTAAAATGAGGTTCGTAAGGTTTTTGGTAATTTGGATAAGTCAAAACCTTGCAATTCCTTTTTGGGTAGTAGGTCATATACACCTATCAATCCATAACTACCATGATGCAATAGAAATTATATCATCACTTAGTATGAATATAATTGTGTTTATTGGACTCTTAGAGGATTATAGAAAAAACGGATGACTGAACAACAGATACAAAGTAAAAGAATAAAAGAACTCGAAGCAAAAGGATATTATGTTTTAAAATTAGTGAAGACTAATAAAAACGGAATACCGGATTTAGTAGCAATACCACCTAATTCCCAAGTTTTGTTTAGTGAGGTAAAGACAGCGAAGGGAAGGCTGTCAACATTACAGAAATATAGATTAAAAGAATTAGAAGAACATGGATGCATCACAGAAGTTTTTAGAGGAGATTGAATATTTAATGCAAGATGGCATCAGTCATTACGAATATGAAGATGAAGTTGCAGATGCATTACGAGATATGCCGGAAGATTATAGCATACCAATAATAGTTTTGTTGGAAAGCAATATACATCTCCTTCCAAAAGTAGAAGGATACACACAAATGATATCCGGAGTATTACGCTACGAAGAACCTTATTTTTTTGAGATTGAATATATCAATCAACCAAATGAATTTCCTATATTTATAGATATTAATCCCATTAAAGTTGACAGGTACTTGGATTACATTAATTCAAATCAAATTTTAAAAGCAAATGAATCAATACTACAAAGAATCTACAAAAGTTAGCATATATAAAAGAATTATAAAACAAGTTTTTAACATTAGTTTAGATACCAAAGGAAGAGTAAGAAATTTAGTAGATGCTCGTATGGTTTTTACTAAATTAATGAGAGATGAAAAATCAACATATCAATCAATTGCATTTCATTTAAACCTAGAAAGTCATGCATCTGTTATTCATTACTACAAGTCTATACAGTTTTTATTATCACACGACAAAGAGTTAAAAAGAAAGTACGATATGTGTGTTAGATTGTATAATTTAACAGACCCTGCACTTGATATATTGAAACCTGACGAGCTAAAAAACAGATGTTTGAATTTGGAAGATAAAAATAAATTGTTATCTTTAGAGTTAGAGATACTTAAAAAGCAACTACAAGAAACTTCTAGTCAAGAAAAAAGGTTCAAAAGCCTGTTTGACATGATAAGGACTCGCACTAAACCTAATACAGAAAAGGTAATAGAAAAAAAATTAAATACTATATTCAATGGGATATATGATTAGCAACATGGATTAAATTATGCCTTTAAAAGGAGTAGATTTTGAACGTTTAAAACACATCAACTTTGTGATGAACGAAATTCATGACTCTAACAATGAAATATATGAGCTTCTTGTAGAACAACAATATCCTGAATTAAGAGTAGAAGTTTTAAATAACATTAGAATGTTGCGTTCTATATTAGAAAACATGGAAGATGAAATTTAATCAACCAACAGGAGACAAATATACTAATGATGAAATAAGACCACGACTAAGTGGAAACAAAAGATTATCCTATGAAAATTTAAACAGGGATGAAAGAAGAATTTTAGTTATAGGAGACTTACATGCTCCATTTGTTTTAAAAGGATATTTAGAATTTTGCAAAGAAGTATATGCAAACTACAATTGCAACCAAGTAATTTATATTGGAGATATTTTGGATAATCATGCATTTTCATATCATGAGCCAACTCCGGACGGTTATTCAGCCGGCAATGAATTATCTTTAGCAATAGAAACAGTAAAGAAATGGTACAAAGCGTTCCCTGTAGCTGATGTTTGCATCGGAAATCATGATAGGATGGCTGCAAGGAAGGCAATGTCAGGGGGTATACCTTCGGCATGGATTAAGTCTTATAACGCAGTATTAGGCACTCCTAATTGGAATTGGGTAGAGTCTATTGCCTATGATAATGTGCTTTATGAGCATGGAGAAGGAGGTCAGGCTGCTAGAAAGGCACAGCAAAATATGATGTCAAGTGTTTGCGGTCATACACATACCTCTGCTTATGTCCAATGGTTCGTTGGAAAAAACTTTCGAGTCTTTGCGATGCAATCCGGCTGTGGTGTGGACTCTAAAAGCTATGCATCTGCATATGCTAAAAATTTTAAAAAACAAGCTATTGGATGCGGAGTTGTTCTCGGTGGTCACACAGCTATAAGTAAAATGATGGAATTATGATATGTCCTAAATGTAAAGAAAAACTATTGTGGGGTGGCGAACACGACTCTGACTATGATGATGATGCAGGTGGCATAGTAGGTAACTATACCTGTACAAATGAAGAATGTGATGTAGATAGTGTATACATATACACTAAATTTGATATAGATGAGGTTTGAAAATGAAAAAGATTTAGAAAGAGAGAAGAAAGCTATCAAGACATTTGTAACAGAATTTAATGGTAGCTTTAAAAAACTTGATGACAACGATATAGACTTTAAAATTTTTGATAGTAAAGGAAATCATATAGCTTATGCAGAAGTAAAAGGAAGATTAAAAAGTATAAAGGATGCCTACCCTTTACCTGTAGCAGCTAGAAAACTTGTAAAACTTGCTGATAAAAGATTAAATCCTGTTATGATTTGGAGTTGTTTTGATGGAATAATATACTGTCAAGTAAAACATATGAGAGGGTTAGTAACATGGGGAGGAAGAAAACCACGAACACATTCATATAACGACCAAGAACTAATGATTTATTTTAACAAGAAAGATTCTCCCTTTAAAATTATTTCTTTTTAAGTTTTTCTTTTAACTTTCTCTTTTCAGCATCTAAATTTTTAACTGTTTCATAAAGTTTTGGATTAAACTCTTTAAGTATTTTCCTGCTTATTCCTTTGCCACTTCCCTTTTTAGTTCCACGCTTTCCTGATGCAGGTCTGCCACCTTGAGGTACACCCAATATATCATAGATATATTGTTCAGTATCTTCGCCATTCATTATTATATTAACACCACCTTCAAAGAAGTCAAATTGAAATCCTGCCAAAAATTCTGCAGCAGGTTTTAAACCTTTTAATACCTCATTATCTCCAAATTGTCTCATCATTTCTCGAGTTATTCTTTCAACAGGTTCAACTGTAGATTGATTTCTCTCAAAAGCAGTCATTTTTCTTCCTTTTACCATATAAAAAAGAAATGAATTTATTGTACCTCCTAATACAGGAACTTGTTCTAGTTGTGATGCACCATACATAGCTAATTTTATTTTGTCATAAGCTTTTTCTTTCTCTTTGTCATCACCCCTCATTAAAACAAACATCTGTGATGCCATAACAAAGAACATAGGTGCTAAAGCTCCTGATAATAATAATCCTCTGACATCTGCTTGATTTACTTTGTTTTCATTAGAAAAAGCTTCTTTAAAATTACCTTTTAGAATTTCTTCTCCTTGATTACGAAGACTTCTACTAATATTTCTAAATCTCATTGCATTTTCATTCAATAGTAAAAGTAGTGAACTTCCAAATGTAGTAAACAATCGTAATAAACCACCTTCCATTTGAAGACCACCTTTATCCATATCTCTTCGAGATTGTTGAGTCATGTTGTATTCAACAAATCTCATGGTAGCATCTATTTCAGACATTCCGTTTGCAATGTCTTGATTATATGTAGCTAAATAACCTAGCACACCCAATATATCTCCTATTGTAGTACCCGCTCCTAAAAAAGCATTTATTTTTTCACTTAATTGTCTTGGAGTAAGTTCTATTTTATTCAGTCCCGGCAATTTCATAACATACTTAATTCCAAATTCACCAAGAGCTACTTGTGTATTTAAACCGAGCTTTTGACCTGACTCTAATTCTGCTATACTAGCTCCTGTTAAAGCATCAGCCATTCTTTTTTCAAATCCTGCTGATATTCTTTTAGCTGTTTTCATTCCACCTTCTTTTCCTAAAGCTGTCATAGCTAAAACTTGAGCATATCTAAACGTAAACATTAATGCATCTAAAGGAAGGGCAGGTAATTCAGCTGCTAAACCTGTAATTCCACCTTTTTTTCTAGCTCTTCCTAATGTACCTAAAGCTCCTTTTTGTTCTGTAGTAAAGTTAGTAAACGCCATTATAGATGATGTAAATTGTTTAGGTATTTGCATCAATTTTAAATTAAGTGTATAAGAGATAAATCCTCCCATTACAAAATTTATTAAAGCATTCATTTGTGTAGAATTACCAAGCGTACCATTAATAGAATAATTTAATAATTTATTAACGAGGTCTGTAGTTCCTGTTGCATCTAATAAATTAGCTATAGATGGAGTATTTAAAAGTTTATTAAACAAAGAAACAGTATCGGCATAAGCTTTATACCTTTCCATTTCTTGAATATGATTGTTTAATTTATTTGTAAAACTAGAATTTAAATCAAGAGGACCTTTCTTTCCTCTTGTTTTTACACTACCCGGAGAATTGCCTTTAAATGCTGAACCATAATTATTAGGGTTTTGTAAATCTGCTTGTTGACTTTTTCTTGAATCAAACTGTACAGCTACAGGAAAATAATCTTGTATTTTTTCAAGAGATACATCATTATTTTTTATATATACATTGTTGACACCTTCAAAATAAGTATTAGTCAACCACTCTACAACCCCGTCTACATAGGCAACTAATTTATTTCCTAAATGTTTTTGTATTTGTTCTATAATTTCATCTGTTATGCCTTGTTCTTTTTGACGTTTTCTTGTGTCATTATTTTTACTATAAGCATACATACTCATTAACATGTCAGCATCAAAAAGTTTTCTTTTACCGTCAATTACTAATTCTAAATTTGGTTTACTGTATATTTCTTGTGGTAATCCTACAACTCTACCTTTAGTTATACCGGCTTTTTTTGCTATGTTATCTAATTCAGTATTACTATCTCTTATACCCTCTTCTCTATTAAAATTAGAAGTTGTCAATCTTTTTTGAAACACTCTAGTAAAGAATTTTCCTTTACGACCATCAAGCATATTAAATACTGTTCCTGTGTGAGATAATAGACCATCAAAGAATTGTCTTAACGTTACAGCCGGGTTCACACTTGCACCTATATTTTTATATCCACTAAAAAATTGTTCTGCATAATCTCTTGCAGTTTGCACAAATCCATTATCTTTTAAAGAAGTTAATATGTTTTTTCTATTATTATTAATTTCTTCAGGAGTTAATGGTCTACCACTTTCATCGAATAAAAAAGGATTGTCTGCTAAAATATCTTTATCGGCTTCTCTTTCTAGTTTTGCAGCTTCTTTTCTTCTGTTATCAATTCTATCTAAAAGTTTCTTTCTAGATTCTTTTGTCTCTTCTTTTAAAGCTTGAAACATATCTTCGAGTTCAGCTAAGGACATTTCATTTACATTACCCATTCTTGAATATGCTTCTACTTCGGCTAAAAGTGTAACTTGGTCTGAATTTAAAATATTTTGAGAATTTAAATCGTCAGCCAAAGCTTCATCTATTTCTGATTCTTTTTTAGCTAGTTCTTCTTGTTTAGAATTTAATTCATCAGGTGTCATCTGCATTAGTCTATCTACAGCTTTAAAAAACTCCATTCCTCTGTACTCAACAGTTCCTGCTTTAGGTTTCTTAGCACTTTTTTTAGCTTTACTTTTAGATTTAACGTAATCTGAAATTTTATTTCTTAAATCTTTAATATCTTTTGCTATAATTACATCGGCTATATCTTGAACTTCTAATACAGTTGCTCTAAAGTTATCTTCATTTACCTTAGCCATCTTTTTTATTAATCTATCTAACTTAGCTTTATTAATATTATCTGACTTAGGTATTAGTGCTTGTATTACGTTTTGTAATTTATTTCTAGTAGCTAAATTAACTTTGTCTTGTTTTTTACGACCTCTTAATTCAGAAAGAATTTCATTTATTTCTCTTTGTGTTTGCACACCTGCCTTGCTTCCTAACATCTTATCATAAGCAACAATCAAGTTTTGTCTGTCTAATTCAGATAAGCTTTTAAATTTTTCATTGCTTTCAATTTCTTTTTTCCTAGCTTCTCTCTCTGATTTATTATTAGTACGTTTACCTTCAGCTTTATCTTTTGCTTGTCTAGCTTCACGAACTTGGTCTAGTTCTTGCAGGATTTCTCTACCAACATTTATACCACCTTCTATATTAGCAAACGCAGGAGGTACTTGTATGTTAATAGCCATATCATCTACTGCTTTTTTAGCATCTGTTCTAGACAATTTATTTCTTTTAACTAATACCTCAATTATTTGATTCTTTGTAAACCCTAATTGTCTTCCACGATAAATAACGTCTTCTACTGACAATCCTTTTCTAAATGCTAATTCAGGATTTTTTAAAGCTTTCTTTTGTATATCTGTTAAAGCTATTTCTTTACCACTAAATATATCTGCTAATGCAGTTCCAATAAACTTATCAAGATTCATGTCTCGAATCTCTTGTTCGGTCAAGTCTTTAGACATTTTAAATTGACTCTTGATATATTTCCACATACCAAATAACCATTCTTTAAATTTAGAAAGTAATGTTGAATTAGCAATAGTTTCGCCTTCGTTACCAATTAAAATAGCCATTGTTTCGTCAGCTGCTTTTTTAGAATCGCCATCAAACTTTTTTAATTGTTTCTTATATTCATCTGTTTTGCTAACTAACTCTACACCTCTTGCATATATACGTTTGCCTTTAGCAGTTGTTTGTAAATAGTCAGTCCAAATGTGACCCATCTCATGTATTGCTGTATTATATAAAGAGCTTTCATTATTATGTACATCAGGATTTATATATATATCTCCATTTTTAGTAACACCATATATTACTTCATTGCCTTTTAAATACTTTTGAGTACCGGGTTCATTGATAACTTGTTGAAACACCTCACTATCTACACTCATCATCACGCTAGGAAAAGATTTGTTAATGAAGTTTACAAGTTTATTAATATTGCTTTGGTTATAATTAGCTAACGCTCCTATGTAATCTTTAGAAGCTATGCCAATGCCAATGCCTGTTTGATTAGTTCTTAATTGTTTACCCGTAACTTTTGTACTAGATTTTTTTACTGTTTTACCTTTTACTTTTTTCTTAGAAGGTGTTTGTTCTTTTTCTATTAAACTTCCTAAAGCTTTTTCATATGCTATAGGATAAGCTTTCTCCATTGCCACCGGATTAGATAAAACCCCTATTGATTTTCCTTTAGGTGCAAACGGATAGTTAGGATGATTAGATTTAAGAACTTCAGGATTTAAAACATCTACACCTACAACACCAATTATACTTAACTCAGGCACATTTTTTAATTGTGGGTCGGTAATAATTTCTGCAATGCTTCCAATGTTAACTAATTTATTATTAGATTTATCTTGATTCTCCATTAAAGCTCTAGTAACTGTAGAGCTTTTAGCAATAGTACCGGCTTCTTTAGTTTCATTTGGTTTGTTAACCGTACCGTATCCTATTATTTTCATAAGATTAGCTCTAGCTCCAAGTCCTAATTTATCAACAAATGCAGGTGCTACTACATCATCAATAGAATTAAGGTTATCAGATTCTAACAATGCAATTATATCATTAAATGGTTTCTTTTTATCCGACTTATCTCTTCGGCTTATAATTTCTTCCTTCAAAGCTTCTAAAGCTTTTACTCTATTTTCTTCAGGTAACTTAGTAATATTGTCAGCCAAGACTCTAAACATAGCTTCATTAGATACAATACCATCTTCAGCCATTTTAACTACATTAACCATAACCAAGCCATTGTAATCAGGATTTTCTTCCCAAAATTTATCGTAAACTTCTTTATTGTTATTATATATATTTTGAGCTTTATTAATCATTCCTTGAGCAGTCTTTTCATTAGTGCTTGCCCAAGCAGCGTTTTCATTTCCTACCGTACCATTAAAACCTATAGCTCCTTTTAAATTATCTATTGTTTTTCCTGTATTTGGATTGACTGTATTACCTGTTGTAAGTTGGTCAGATATAGTAAATGAAGTTGGTAAATCATTTACAACATCGAAAGTTGTTTCATTTAATTTATTATCTGTTCTGTTGTTTAATTCATCAACATCTATAGATACACTTTCTTCATCTCTTTCAATTTTAACATTTACGTTATCACTTTCTAATTCGTTAATTTTTGAAGTTATATTTTCTACTCTTTCTCTATTTGGTTCAGTAACAGCATCATCTTTTAATCTAAAATTAACTGACTCATCTACATCTAGTTGTTGTTCAAGTCTTTCTACAGCTTCCATGTCAACATCCTCAGTTGTTTCCGATTCATAAACAATTTCAAAAGTTCCGTCAGGATTAATTTTTTCTATAACAGATACATCATCTAAAGTATAACCACCTTTTATATGACCATCAACGTCATTTTTCATTCTAAGTTTATTGTCAGGTAAAGCAGAATCTATTACATCTCCTTTATAAGTTACTCTATATTCAGCATCTGTAGCTGTTGTAACTTTTTCTGAGTTGGTAACATCTACACCAAAGGATTTGTTTTTACCTTCAATAGTTTCATTATTATTAAGAGCATCAACTTCAGATTGTCCTACAAATCTATAAGTAGGTTTAAACTTCCAATCAATTCCATACTTCTCAAATCTTTGTTGCATATCAACATCCCCTGCTCTTGCTTTTTCTAAATCACTTATTTCTTGTTGGTTACTTTCTCCGGAAGATTCTTGATTTTCACCGGGTACTTGTTCTTCCATTTGTTGAACAGGTCCTTTCGGTTGGCTGCTAGCCATCTCGCTTGTCTCTTGCTTTGTATCGGCATCGGTATCTATTTTTATTAATTCAGATGGGTTAAGGTCAATCCCTAACATATCTGCTTCTTTCATTTTTAATTCATTTATTTTTTGAGCTACTATATCTCCTAATTCTTTTCCTAATTTCTCATTATCAAACACTTGTATACCAACAGCTGTACGCCAATCGGTCATTTTACTTACATACTTTCTAAATTTATTTTCGTCTTCTGTTGCTACGTTTCCAACTCTAAATTGAGGTCTTGGTCTATTAAAAGTATTAATTTTAGCAACATCATTCCCTGCTAAACCCTCTGTTAAATTTGTTGGCTTTGTAGAGACTTCTCCCATAACAACAGTCTTAGCTATTTCTAAATTTATTTCTTTTAGTTTTTCTTTATATATCTCTCTTCTATTTATATCAGAACCTAAAATTTGTTTAGCATTTATTAATTGCATCATTCTTGAAACTACTTGTGGAGAAGCATCTACTCCTGCCATATTAATAGCATCTCTTTTAATCCCAATATTTTTCTTTACATTTTGACCTTGAGCTTCATCAATTTTGTTTGTTTCAATCATTCTATTTATATAGTCTACAACTTGTTTGTCTGTAGCTTCATTATAATTAGATATAAATCGAGGGTCTGTAAGGTTTCTAAAAAATTGGTCTCTTTTAGATTCTCTGTTTATTAACATTATATTTACAGCACCATTAGAAACTTGTGTTCCTAAACCTCCACCAATTTCTGCAACTATTTCTTTGCCATCAAATTCTTGTCTTCCTGTTTCAAAAAACATTTCACTTGTTTGTGCAGCAATTTCACTTGTTGCTTCACCACCTACACCTATACCAACTTCTCCAAACAATGCAACACCTACATTTACAGCACCTTTAGCTGAAATAACAGGATTTGTTGCACTTAAAAGTTTTCCGGCTAATCCTGCTGTAAAATAACTAACAACAGCAATTGGTATACCTCTTGCATGACCTTGTGCATTAGCTTGTTTCCACATTACATCATCCATTAAAGCTGCTTCAACATCTTCAGGATTAGTTAAATCATAATCCATAGCAGTCATGGTTTCCATTACAGCATTAGTATATTCCATTGCATAAGCTGTAGCTGCAAAACCTGTTCGCAATCCATAACCTAAACCTGTAAGAGCTCCTCCTGCTACAGTTGCAGGATTACCACCTAACGCACCATATCCCGCTCCTACTCCTGCTCCTGTTGCACCACTTACAGTTACTATTTGACTACCATATTCTAACATTTGACCTAAACTATTAGCTGACAATTGCATTGCCCACTCTACAGGGTCGTTTTGTATTACATTAAATATTTCTTCCCATGATTTTGCCTTGTTCCATGCTAACATAGTTCTTGTATCTCCCATAGCAGCTTTGTTTCTAACTCCCTCTACAATAGCTCTTGCTACAGATTTAACGTCATTAGGGTCAACAGTAGAACTTCCAAAATCTAAGAAATCCATTCCTAAACTATATTGTAAAATAGCGTTTAAGGAATTACCTTGTTCAATTCCTTTACCTCCTTCTAAGAAAAATCCATTAAATTCGTTGTCTTCATAGCCGGATGCTTGAACAGCTTTGTTTTCCATTCTATTGAAATACAAATAAGAACTATCAAATTCTGCTCTAGCCATTTTTTTCTGCATCTCAAGATTTAAATAACCTGTATAAAGTTTAACAGCATTTTGCTGTTGACTTGGTAATGTTATTGTAGATGCTATTTTAGGGATGTCATAAACTTTAGCCTGAAATTCTAATAAAGATTCTTTATCTATGATTTTTTCTTGTTCAACAATATCTAAAATTTTACCTCTAGCTACCTTTGATTTTTTATCAAATTGCTTTCTCAAGACAACATCAAAATCTTCTCTTGTTTCTCTAATGTTATTTCTGTCTAAAGTTTCATTTAATATACTTCTTCTGTCTTTTAAATCTTCTTGATATTTTTCTAAATCATCTATTATATATCCACCGCTAAATAAATGAGCATATTTTTTTTGTTGTTGTTTATTTAAATCAGAAATTTGTGTTGTTAGATATGCTGTTTCATCTTTTCTTCCAAACAAATCTTTTTGGTCTTCAAATATAGTATCGATAAAACTAATTTCATCTGATAATTTATCATAGTTATCTTCTCCTTCTTTAATTGAAAAATAATCTAATCCTCTTTTTTGATAATACTGATTTGCTTCTAAATCAATTAAATCTACGTTCTTCCATGAACCCATTGCAAATTTATCTGCTTCTTCTTTGGTATCAAATACAAATGTTTCTCCTCTTTCTGTAGCTAAATCTAACGCATCCTTTCCTGATAATTCAACCCATGAAGATTGGAATCTAGATTGATTGTCATTATCTTTAGGAAATAAAGTAGGTGCTACTATATACTTACCATCTGATTCAAATGTAGCCATAAGGTGAGATGATTGAGTACCATCATTGTTTGTTCTAGCACCTTTTCTTATATTATTTGCACGCTGAACTTTAGTTAAAAATTCTTCTTCTTCTTCAAAGTTTGAAGTTGCAGGATATGCATTTTCTAAAACAAATTTTTTCAAATCATTTGATTCAGATATATCAGAAAAGAATGAATCTATATCTATTTTCATTGTAGATTCTCCATCAGATGTACTTACATGCATACCACCACCAAAATATGATTTAGTAAATATTAATCCATATTTACCAAACTTTAAATTCATTTCTTTTATTGTCTCGTCATTGTCGCTTTGACCAACAAATTCAGGAGTTATAGACTCAATATCTTGTTGTAATGTTTCAAATTCCTTTTCTTTAAAAACTTGGTCAAAAGTTCTTAAACCTTTTTCTTTTAGATTTTTTTCTACATTAATATTATAATCATCATCAGCTTTATTTTGAACTATATCTTGTACACCCTTATATATTACAGGACCTTCCTTTGGTCCATACTCATCTAAATAATACTCTTCTGTTAACCTTCTATCGTCACCTCTTAAACCATCTTTTCTCATGGCTTCAAATTCATTACTTATCTTGAATTTTCTTTCATCAGCTTGAAGCTCAGGCATGTCTCCGGGAGTATCTATTTGAGACAATGCAAATTCATCTTCAGTAGGCATAGGAACTTTATCAGCTTCCCGGTTCATTATTTCATTTTGAATTTCCATGCCCGGACCATCATTATCAAAATAGTCAACGCCTTTATCAAGCAACGCTTGATTTGTTAGTCTAATAGTTTCTTCAGTCCAAGCATTTACTTTAGTTCTTGCTGCTGTGATTTCAGGAGTATCAAATTCTACAGCTTCACTATAACCCGGTGAGTCTATTCCAAAGGGTTTTGATGTATCTGAAGGGTCTCCAAAATTGACATTTGCACTTGGCTTTTCGTAGTTGGGTAAGTTCGGGTCTGTTGATTGTGTCTCTACATTTTTTTGGATTTCGATGTTCCCCAAAGGTGTGTAAAAAGTGTCGGTCTCCTTCTCCACCACTTCGACTTCTTCTTTTTTTTTTTCTACAGGTACAGTTACGCCTACTAATTCTGCAAACTGATTTTTATCTCCATCGTAACCTGTATTTACAAAAGCATCATATCCTTGTGTAAAGGCTTCTTTATTATTAGACATCAATTCTATGAACTGATTTCTATCTCCATCGTAACCTGTATTTACAAACTCTTCGTAAAGTTGTTTGAACGCTTCTTCATTCATAATAATCCTAGTTATTTATCCTGTTGTACCTGATTGAACATACTTCCCTGTACACCTCCTGATGTATTACTTCCTCTACCTGTTATAGATTCATCTCCTTTACCACCATTATAAGCGTCATCTAGTGCTTGTCCACTTAGTCCTGTACCTCCTTCAAATGTGCTTTTATCAATACCAAAATCTGCAGGTGTAAGTACTTCTCCTTTACGTTTCGCTAGTTGAATTCTCATAAGGATGTTTGCAACAGGTTTACCACCCTTGTTTCCCTTAATAACTATAGGTGCAGTTGTAACACCCGGTACATTAATAACTAACCAATCCTTAGCACCAAATTTTTCAGGGTCTCCTTTACTAACACTAGCATCAGAGATACCTGAAGCTTCAAATTCTGCTTGTATAAGACTAATTTTTTCATTGGTGTCTGTACCCTTGTCAAAATCTTCGTTAAACACATCAATTACTTTAACAATTTGTTCTTTACCTTTTTCATCTATTGTAAGTGTCTGTCTGCTCATAATAGGTTCTATCGGAACAGGAGCTGAAGTCATTGTAGATGAAAAGGACGTATCTGATGGTAAGTTTGTATAATTACCATTATTCCTTTTACTCCATGTATCATATGCATCTGTTCCTTTCAATTGTGCTAAATCAAAATTACCAATTTGTTTGCTCATTTGAGTTAAGAAATTTTCAGGACCAAAGTTTCTATCTAATGTTCTAGTGATTTTACCACCTTGACCATCAGTTACACTATATGAAAATTTAGAACCATCATCAGTAACATTTAACTCACTAATTTGAGCATTATTTCCTTCAAAGAATACTAATGCTGATTTTAAATCCTGAACATCACCATTATATATATTACCTATTTGTTCAGCAACAGTTTCTATATTTTGTTTTTCGTCTTTTATTTCACCAAATGTTTTTATTTCTGATGCTGAATAAGGAGTTTCTTTTCTACTCATTGCACCTCTTGTCATTTCTGTCAACTTGGTAACAGACTCGTTAACGATTTTCTTACCTTGTGCACTATCCGAATCAAATGTCCAACGCCCATTAATTTGAACTAAAGGAATCTGATTACCCTTAGCTTTTTTATCACCTTTTAAAAATGCATATTCATAACCTTGTAAATACTGACCTGCAAATCCTGATGCAAAATCAGGGTTAACTAAATCAGCTCTAATTTCAGCTTCTATTAATTTTCTAAAGTTTTTGTTATTCCATGCGTCATCTACAGTTTTAAATCCACCTCCTGATGTTTGCCATGTTGTTCCTGCTAAACCTGCATATCCTTCTACCTTCTTACTAAAATCTTCTTGTTTTAATATTTGACCCATGTTTGCTCTTGCACCTTTAATACTATATGTATCTTCAGGGTTAGTAGAAAAAGATTCAACATCGACACCTGTAACATCATCTGTTATTTTAATTCTTTTAGCTAAATATGGATTTCCAAATTCATCTAACTGAACACCAAAATTATTTAAATTTTCAAATTGTTCATTGTATTTTTTTACAGCAACCGATTGTGGATTTATGTTTCCACTTTGAACTAACTCATGAAAATCAGAATCTATTTTTATTTTAGATTTATTCATTTCGCTAATATTAGCGACACCTTGTTTAAGATTATTTCTTTGAATAGTATAGTCTCTAAGTTTTAAAGAACCATTTTGTAGTGCATTGTCTTGACGCAATCTTGCTTCAGAAACCAAATTAGCTACACTTAACATTTCAGACGCAAGGTCTGCGTTATCACTATCAATATTATCAAAAATTTGTGTATCTAATGCAGAAGAATCTGCAGCTATATCATCTTTAATCGTTTGCCTTCTATCTACCTCAGCTTGAAATGTATCGATTGCGTTTTTACCAACCTCTTGCCAATTTACTCTAGCGTCTTGGTCTCTTCTTATATATCCAAAATTTGTTCCCATTTATGATATTTTTAATGCTGCTAATTGTCTTTCTAATTCTGCAATCATCTCTGCTTGTGTTTTTTGACCACTATTCATTCCTGCATCAGAAAACATTTTTCTATATTGATTGCCTGTAGTTGGTGAAAAAGGATTGGCATTACCTGTTGTTTTATCCATTAAGAATTTCATGTTAGCACCCGATAGATTACCTCTAACATAATCCTCTAAATCATTACCTTTTAAATTACTTATATTGCCTAAATCAGCAGAAGAAATAGAACCAAAACCTTTACCATCTAAAGATTTTACAAAATCTGCATCACCTAACTTAGCTTGTATTCCTTCAAGTCCTACTTTATCTCCAAATTCAAAACCTTCTATTCCTTTTGTTTGAGCATTTTTACCAAACACAGGAGCAAGTGTAGAAACTGCAGCCATAGCTGTTTGAGGAAGTTGTGTCATGAAATCAGATTTATATTTTTGTGCTAATTCACCTGCATCTGCGGCTGCTTTTTGTGCACCTGCAACTTCACCTAAATCTAATTGTATACCTATATCACCTTTTCTTGTAGCTTCTTCTGCTTGAACTAAATCTAAATCTTGCAATTCTTTTACTTCTTTTTCAGTAATAGATGTATTGGCTTTATTTACTGAATCAACAATTTGTTGAATACCTACATTTGGTCTGTCTGATTGTTGTGCGTTTTCTATAAGTGCTGCACCAACTTTAGAAAGCTCTTCTCTTTGATTATCATAAACTAATTTATTGATACTCAATTCATCATATTCATTTACGTCAAGCTTATCTCTAGCGTCTTTCATAAATCTGTCTGCATCTGCTTCAGCTCCTGCTTGAATTTTTCGTTGTTTTGCTGATGCTGCACCTGATGCTATTGTAGTTCCGGCTGACATTGCTAAACTTGCTATTCCTATAATTGCGGCTGTTTCTAATCCCATTATAAATTTTTTATTAATTCTGTACTTTTATTTCCTTTTAAATATCCGTTAGCTAAAAATGTCTTAATTAAATTGGTGTTATTATTGTGAGCATATACATATTTATATTTTGTTTTTTGAGCTACATCTGTTAGTGTTTGTATTAACAAATTAAGTCCGTCTTTTCTGTGAGGTTTTTCCCTAAATTTTTTATTAGATACTATCCAATCAACCCAAGCAACTTTACTGTTTGTATTATAAATAAAACCGGCACAAACAGGAGTTCCATCCCACTCAACAATTAAACCTCCTACCCCGTCTAAAGGTAAAAAATCTTTAACAGGAGGAGTCCATCCCCAATCTTTCCACCATCCAACTAAGATATCATCATAGTCGTTTTCTTTAAGTACCCTTACATTAAATTTCATTTAAAGCAAAGATACTAATTTTAAGGATAACTTTTCATAACATCTGACTCTACAGCAAATAACTCAGTAGCTGTAATATCGGTATTAGTTAATTTAAATCTACCATAGTGTCCTAATATGCCATATGACTCTGCAACTTGGTCTTTAACTGCTGCAAAATATAACGTTCCTGCAGGTATAACAACCGCACCGGTCGCATCTATTGTTATTGAAACAATACCATTAATAGGTGAATAAGCTATAGATTGTATTTTTCCTGCATAAACCAATTCGTTATTTCCTGTTAAATCACTCCAATAAATAAAATCATTTACATTTATTTGTGGATTTATGTAAGAAGCTAAACTAGAATTTATTCCAATATCAAATTGTATAATAGGATTAGCTACAGTACCTCCTCTAGTAAGGCTATTCATAATACCCATAATAGAACGTAAAGGATATTGTTCGCTATCAATAGGAGTTCCTGTGCCTGCAACAGAACCTTCAGTTCTTAAATATGCAAACCAAGCTCCTTCTTTTTTTACAAATGATGTGCTGTTTATATATCCTGTAAGTTGTATATCACTCGTAAAATCTACAGACCATGCAGCATCAGACTCTAAATTAATAGTTTTAAATAATTTGTTTTCTAAAGGCGATTCATTGAATACACTTGTAATGGTAGAATTATAATCAACTCCATAATAACTGTTTCTTCTTTCATTGCTGTTATGACGGTAAAGATTACCTCCATCAAAAGAATAGAAGTAATTATTCATACCTATCATATAATTAGGATGATATGAATAAAAAGAAGGAAATCCTTTTACACCATCACTATAACTTACTGTTTGATTTGTACAACTCATATTTTAAATTTTAAGGAGGACATGTGCCTACATCGATTACTACTCCATTACTATCTACCTGCATATATCCTGTACTTATTTTATAATATCCTGCACCTACAGCTGAAGTTCCAAATGTATTTGTAAACGCATAAGAAAATTTAGTAGGAAGTATACTTGTGAATAATGCATTTGTACCGTTAGCAATAAAAACACTATCAGTTGTTCCTGAAGCATTACACGCATCTACAGGATTTGGAAAAACTGTAGCATTATAAGGTGTTGCAGCTAATAATGCTGAACATACAGGAGAGAAAATAATATTTGTATTAGTACCTGAAACTGAAGAAGGTGGAATAAAAACTGTAATTTGTACTGTTGAATTCGCTGCCACAGTTTTAGAAAATACTGCTAATTGATATAAGTCTTGTGTTGTTGTATAATTTGTTGTAGTGTTAACTGAATATCCAATATTAGTTGGTGCTTGTACCCATGTATTACCATCCCATGTAAAATTAGGTTGGTTCGTTACTGTAGTTCCTGCAGTTAAAGTAACATCTCCCATCCAAATAGCATTATTATTTCCCGGTGATTTATATCCTTCACCTGTAATCCAATCATTAGTTATAGCAGAATCATGTATTATTTGAATACCATAACAATCATTACTATTAGGACCAAGAAACATTTTGCTAATTCCTGCAGCTGTACCTGTATCGATTGTTAAATTATAAACACCCGGACCTTCTGTAGTGCTTCCCATAATATATGAAAAGCCTGATAAAAATGGGTCTGCTGAACACGCTTGATTACAAGAAGGACATATTATAACACCACCTAAAGTTCCACCTGTTTGTCTTCGTACTCTATTATCAAAAGAATACCATCCATCAGGAGCTTTTGTAGTCAAACCGGTGTCTGTAAAAACAGCTGTCGCTGTTTGAAAATCGTTTGTATCTAAAAAATAATTTACTGTTATTCCCATTTTATTTTATTTTACGAACACCCGCAACAAGCGTCTTGTTCACCTGTAGGTGAATAACACATTTGTAATCTAAAGGTTGATGTTAAATCATATACCAAATATAAAAAATCTAAGTCATTGTTTGGCATAGTAAATTCTCCAAAATATTTTTGCGGAGCTAATGATGTATTTGTAGTTAACCAACCTGATGAATTAGTAATATCTGTTATTAAATTATTAATGTCAGATGTATTATTATTGTAGTTTGTTGCACTTCTTAAATACCCAAATCTATCAGAAGTTGTATCAAACACATAATCATCTGAAGGTTTAAACAAAGAACCTAATTGTACTGTAGAGCTGTCTGTTGGTATTGTATTAATACCTTGACCTCCTGTAACTTCTACAAAACTAGAAACTACGGGATTTGTACCACTTAAAAACTGAACAAATTGACTTGTTTGCATTGAAGAAAAAGATGCATCAGTATATTGATAATAAGTATGTATTAAAGAACCTGAACTCAAATCGCTTGTTATAACAATAGTTTTAACTGTAATTTGGTCTGCTTGCGGACAACTAACCGAGAGTCCTAAATTTGCTATATAACCACCTGCTGCAGATATAGTAATTGTAGCTTCGTTAACAGTTAAGTCATTTTTCTGAAACGTTAAAGTACCTCCTGTTGTTACGTCTCCTGTATTAGCAACCTCGACTCCATTGTAATTTACTTTAATACTAAAAGTAGTATTAAAATCAAGAAGAGGTGCAGTATAAGTTATTGCTACTTGACCTAATGGCTGTCCTAGCCTTACAATAAATGATTGTGGATTTGATGCATTTATTAGTCCATAGTTTAAAGATATTCCACAATTTTCTATTTGAGGAGAAGTAGGTAGTGCAATACAATTGTTTGACAATACATACTCATTCATATAAGGGTCATAACCACCTAGTTTTTGTGTGTCAAAAGAATTAATAAATAAATCTCTAAAAAACCCACGCATTCCGCTTTCTGATATTACAGACAGCTGTTCATTTTGCATACTTGTACCACGCATTTGTAACACAGCACCTCTTTTAGAATCTGTAAAATATTTGTCAGCTCCATAACAAACAAAACTTTCAGGGTTGTTACTGATACCATACACTTCTTTTCTAGCTATTTGAGTTCCTAAAACTTCAGGAACTGATGCTACAACTCCTCCTCCTGTAGAATCAGATAATAAATTCTTACCTGCTAATACATATGAAATTTTATCTTCTTGTAACACTAAAACATCTGTTTCTCTACCAAATAATTTTGCGACAGGACCAAATGAATCTTCTAATATTTTATAATTAGCTAAACTAAAATTAAATTCATTTAATTTATTAATATTTGAAAAATCACTATACCTGCCACTATATGTTAAATCAGCAAATCTATGTGCTTGTTTATATTCTTGATTAGCTGTTGTTGTAACTCTATTACCAATTTGTAATTCTTGTCCTCCAACAGAATCTAATATTTTAAAACTTTCTACTCCGTTTCCAAATGAATAACAATTAAATAATGTTGTTTGTATTTTACCTGAAGTTGCTGAAGTTTGTGTTCTATTTCCTGCAAGAATTTGTGCTGCTGTTCCACCGCCATGTAATCCTGTAGCTGAAATAATAGGATAACTTTGGTCTCCTTCATAAAACACATCAGGTAATGCATCTTGTGGTTCACTTTCAAAAACTATAGTATCTTCACTTCTAAACACAGTTACTTCAATTTTAGAACATGAACGTCTTCTAGTTCGTTGTCCAACACCTGAACAACTTTCTGTACCTGTAGCACATAGCCATAACCCATTATCTGTTGAACTTCTTACAAGTCTAAAAAAGTTTGTTGTTATACTATTTGCAGTCATGCCTGCATCAGATTCTGTCGGTCTGTTATCAAAAGCAGATGTACGATTAGACAATAAAGTATTTGTTGGAGGATTTCCTGCTGATGTACTTCCGCCTGTCCATAACCCATCATCAAGTCTTAATTCAATGTTATCACCATCAAACCATTCTTGAAAATTATCATAGTTTGCTGAAGAAACTAAATCTAAATCTAATTCATAAATTCTTCTTTCACATTTATTGTTACCATCACCTGTTCCTAAACGTCTAAATCTAAAATATAATTTAATACGACTACCTTCAGGAATAGTATAATCACTATATAAATAACCTGTTGGCTGACCCGATGAGGTATCTCCTCTATTAACTCGACATGCAGCCATAGGAGAGTTACCTGAAGTATCTGTACATTCTTCATTTTCTTGAAACTGAACAGCTCCCTCATCTAATACTACATTAAAGTCATTAGGAACTACACGCATGTAAGTTCCTGCAGGTGCGTCTATGGCAGTAGATGAAAAAGAAGAATCAAACGTTATAAAACCTGAAGGCTGAGATACTTTTTCTAAAACTGTAGCAACTGCACAATTATTAACTGCACCTGACGTATCAGCTTTAACTTGAAGTCTTTGACCTTCTGATATTTTTTCTATATTTTCACCTTCTAACAAAAACCAATATCCTATTTGTGTAGGGTCATTAATAAATAAATTACTGTATATAGTTTCATATGTAGTCTGAGATGGTTTTATAACAAACTTATATCTTTTCGCCCAAGAAGGAGGAAGCATGTTTGTAGGTATTTCTACATTAATACTATTTTTAAAATCTGAATTAGAACAAGGTACATGAATTGATGCATCAGATGCTAATAAAGCTGTGGATGAACGACCAAAATCATCCATATAAACTATACCAATAGCATAATCTCTATTACTATGTAAACTTTCTGTATCACTTATTTTTTGAAATGTTGCTTCGCTAGTTTGAATTCTAAAATATTCTGTAATTGTTACAGTAGGTGTTCCTGTATTATCAACCCATTGCATAGCAGGAAGTTGAATAATAATATTGTTTCCTGAAGCAATCCCTGTTATTGAACCAACAGCAGGAAAAGTAACAGGACCTATTCCTGATGTATAAGCAACTAAAGAACCTAAAACGTTAGGCATTAAACAGTTATACTCATCTGTCCATGTTGTTCCTGCACTACATGCTGTAAGGATAGTTTCACCCGGACCTAATGCTGATTGAAATTCTGTAGAATTTACTAAAGAAGTAACAGAATTATAATTTGTTGGTAATGTAAAAGTAAATGATAAATCTAAAGATTCTACGGTTTCACTTGGTACAGGACTTCCTGTAAATGAAAAATGCACAAGTCTTATATCAAAAGATATTTGTGCTCCAACTACTAAATCAAAACCACTTAAATCTAAAGTAATATTAGAATCAGTTATTGTTTGTGTACCTGCTGATGTATCTATTGTATACGTTCCGTCACTTAATGTAGTAGTTATATCAGTTAATCCAATAGCTTTATTTACAAGAGATACAGTATAGTCTAAATTAATAGGGTCTCCATTAGATGATGTTAAATCATATCCTTCAACATAATTACCATAAATTATTCTGTTCCCCATTAAAGTTTGCGTCTTTGCTTTTAAAGGCACAGCATCATATAATCTACCAAGTTGGTCAGAATTTAATATTGTAAAAATCTGATTGCTATCGAATTCAATTGTTACATCTTGATTGTCAACAAAACCATTTTCGTTTTTATTAAATTTATCTATTACGTTTATAGTATTTTTATTTGATTCTTTAAATAAAACTTCAATAGATTTTACTAAAGAACCACCGGTATTATAAGTTACAGAAACACCATTTCTAGCATTTTCCATACCATTATTTAATTTATCATCAACACCTATAGAAAAAGTTTTAGGTAAAAAAGCAGGCTTTGACCATTGTGAGGTAGCCGAATAATCATCATCTTGATATTCAAATCGATATGCAAAACAAATAAGTTTATTTTCTAAATAATTATTTTCTTGAGGTGAAGTAAATAAAGAAAACGCAGGACTTGTTGTAGGTGGTTTTTTTATAACCAACAAAGACTCAGCAGTAATTACATCAATGTTATTAAAAGGTTGTTGATAATTTCTAGTAACATTTATAAAACGAGGTTGATTTGTGTTGTCTGTAAAAAACAATAAATCTTCAATTTTATTTATAGAATGAATTAAAAAACTTGGGTCAAAATTTAAAGTAGTATTAGTGCCACTTGCTCCTTCTTTCATTGAAACCACATGATAAGTAGTTATATCATTTTGTTCATCAAATGAAACAATTAAATCAAGTTTACCTGTAGTTCCTACAGTATAAGAAGGGTCGTGTACAAAAAAGTAAATGGTCTCATTAGAACCGTCTTCATACGCACCTATACATCTTGCATCTGCACTTAAATCAGTTCCATTAAACTCAAGTGTAGTTATTTTCTCATTACCCTTTGAGTTTTCTACTGACCCAATTTCTGATGCTTCGGTAGAACCTAATCTAACATTTAAAGCATCTATATATTGACCATTAGGAATTAAGCGTTCATCAACGCTTTTATTCATTTTACCTTGTATAAAATTCTTTTGTATATTTGCCATAGATTATTTTATCCATTTATTTTGACCTCTCATGTTTTGGATAAGACGACCCGGATGAATATTACTTATTCTAATCTTGGCGTTTCTTAGTAGTGATGATTTTCTTTTCTGAGCTCTTTTAACTATATATTCTTGAACACCAACCTTGCTGTTTAATATTGCATATTCTATATATGCATACATATAATCTTCAAATAACTTGTTAACTGAAACTAAAGAATCATCACCATTCTCCATACCATCAGATATATATTCTAATATAGCTAATTTATCATTCATAGCAGAACTAAAATTAATTACTCCTGCTTTTTTATCTATACGAAATGTAGGATTAGCATTTGCTGTTTCTGTATTTAATCCCCAAGACGTTCCTATAGCCATATCAAAAAACCATGCACCATCTACTTCCCATCCCCAATAACCATTGTAAGGAGCGTTTTGATTTAAATATTGTGTCCTTTGTGTGTTTTGTAATCTTTCTTTTGTAAACTCTGAATTTTCAGGTTTTAAAATATTTCCATTTTGGTCAAATAATATATTACCTGAATTATCTTGTAGATAAGCACTAGCACTATTTATTTGTACATTTTCAACTAACGGTCTTAATAAACCATTATAAGACAAAGAGATACGAACCCAATTAACATAGTCAGATGGTAATACATAACGTAAAGTATCACTAATCTGAAGCTCTAATACTTTAACCTCGTTAAATGCATCGTAATTTAATTCTTGTATTGCTCTTTTTGCGTGAAACAATACTTTATACCTTTCTTCATTATTAACTAAAGAATGGTTGCCATTATACATTAATAAAAAATTAGTAATTATATCTTCTAAACTAATATATTGATATGAACCCCAATTTTCATCCTGTGGAGTAGTTTCATTATTTGTATAATATTGATATTCTGATATATATGCCATTATTGTTCGTCTTGAGTTTCTTTTTGGTCTTGTCCTAAAGCATACTGTACAACTTCAGTTTCTCTTATTTCCATTCCCGCAAATTGTAAAATTTTATTTACTAAATCCTGAAAGTAATCAAGGGGTAATTCAAAGTCTTGATAACTTGGCGTAATACTAAATTGCGGTTGTTGTGCCGCACCCAATGACACATATGTCCATATAGGCGTTTCAGGGTATCTTATGTATTGTGCTTGAACTTGACCTTGTGCAACAATTGATACAGGAAATACTGTTAATATACTTCCTTGTGTAGTGTAAGCAGGGAATGTTGTTGTAGGTGCAGTATATAAAGAATTGTTTAGTAATGTTATTTTACCTTGACTAACTCTTTCTGCTTCACCTGTATACGTTACTCCATCAGCTTTAAAACATAATATTTTATTTATAAAATAAAAATCAGAACCTGTTGTTACAACAGATGGCATTTGGTATGTATTGTTAGCACCTGTAGTTAAAGGAGCTGTAATAGAAAACATATCTATTACTTCTACTAATCCTTTTTTAATATCTGCATATCCTGTTCCTGACTGTCTTACATTTTCTTTGTTAAGTTGATAATTGAATTGATAAAAAATATCTTCAAATAAATCTAACTGAGCTTGTTGAGCGTATAAATTAAAATCAGAAGGAGATAAATATCCGTAATTATTTTTATTTAATATAGCAAGAACAGCTTCATAAACTTGTTGTATCATCTGTATTATTTTCTACAAAGATAAGCAAAAAAAAAAGAGGTTAATTTTTTTAACCCCTTTCTAATTTCTTATTTATCTAAACGTTTTTCTAGCAATTTTAATGCTTCAACGCCTTCATCTGATTGAAGATAAGAAGATACTATATATAACGAATCTTCACCATATGGTATTGTAACCATTCGTTTTTTATTAGATGATGTGTTAAAATGTACATCTCTTTTGTTGTTTTTGTAAATTAACAATTTATTATCAAAAAACATTTGAACTTTAGATTGTAGTTTTAACATAGGGTCATTAACCATATTAATTAAATCTGCAGGATTATTTCTTGCAAAAACTAACATATCTCTTTTTAATTCTGCTGTAGTCATTTTATTAACATCACCAAACAAAACTCTACCAATCATTTCTAATTGAGAAATTGTCATTTGTCTAGCTAAAATTAAAGCATCAACCTCAGCATACATTATTTCAACGTCTTCAGCTGCTTCTCTTCCTTTGTTAACTTCTTCAAACAAACCACCATTTTGTGGATGTAATGCTAAAAACTTTTGTAACACTTGATTTTCTTTAATAACACTTAACATGCCATCTTCAAATATTATTGGTTCTAGTATAACATTACCATCTTGTTCGTCTACAAAAGGAGACTTTTGGTTTCTTGCATAACGTAAAGGTTTATTAACTCCTTCACTATTATCAAAATGCATTAAGGGAAATCTTTTACTATGTTGAGAAGCTAACATAAAAGCTAAAGGAGCTTTATCTCCTTTTAGTCTGTAGACTCTGTCTACGAATTCTTGTTTATTTTTCATTTTATTATAATTTAATTTGATTTAAAAAAAAAAGGGAGGAGGTTAATCCTCCCTCTTAATATATACTCTTATTATGATTTAAATAAGAAGAAGTTGTTAGCTCCTAGAGTACAAACACATCTTTCAGATAGGAAGTTAACTTCCATTGCATCTAAATCTTTGTTGCTTGCTCCACCTGCAGAACCTGTAATCCAAGACTTATAACGTCTGTCTTCAGCTTCTGATGCTCTATATCTAACATGTAAGAAAGGTCTCTTAGCGTTTTTACCAAGTATTTGGTCATAAACAGTAGTTGAACCTGCAGGAACTAAAAGTCCGTTGATTGCACCACCTATTAATCCACCTCTCATTGTTGGGTCATTTAAGTATTTCCACTCAGACTTGTAGAAGTCGTAACCTCTTCTGAATCCTGTGAAACCTAAATTTAACGCCATCTCCTCATCGTTATCAAATAATCCATAAGATGAACCACCTGCTCCATAAGAATTCTGAGCTGCTAACATATCATCAATATCAAAAGAGAAGTCTCTATTTACGAAAATTACATTTTCTTCAATAGAACCTTGCTTATCTAATCTTGAAATAATGCTATCAAATCCTGCTAAATCAGTAGGATTACCTGCACCCCAAACATTTCCTCTAGCTTCTACTACATAGAATACACCTTCAGAACCTTTGTTACCTGCATCTGCATAAACTGCTTGAGTAGCAACACCTGAACCTGCTTCTGCCGGTACAGCTTCTACCATAGCTGTTTCTAAGTAATCATCGAAACGTAATCTAGTTTCGTGCTCAGATTTTAGATACCACATGTATCCGCTAGCTCCATCTTCAGTTTGAATTTCAATCCATCCGATTTGTGCCATATCAGAACCTGATACTTGATACTTATCTTTTAAGATAATTGGAGAGTTTTCAAAGATGAAATCATTGGAAATTAATCCACCTTCCATTCCATTAACTCCTTTTTTGAATTCAGAACCATAAATAAATACAGATACTGTTCCTGCGTAAGCTGCTAATCCTGCTGCTTCGTAGAAGCTAACAGTAAATGTAGTAGCTGTTACAGCTGTTACGATACCTTTATTATTTAATGCTGAACCTGCTGTATCATCAGAAATCATTACTGTTTGACCTTTTCTGATACCGATTTGTCCTGCTGCTCCTAATGGAGCTACTGAACCTGATGGTTGTCTTGCCGGGTCAACTTGAGCTGCGGGAACTGTAAACACTTCCGCAACTGCACCTGCACCTGCACCACCTAATACACAATTTACATATTTAATATGTAACCTTCCTTGCTCTGCCCATTTGATAAGGTCTGAGTTAGAAGGCATTTCAGCACCAACCATTCTTAAGAATGATGATACTGTTCTATTACCATATCTCTCAAACTCTTTTTCATAAGTATCCGGTAGATACTGATTTAAAAAGTTAAATTGAGTATTGGTAATATAGTTTGACGACAACGCTACTTGCTGAGCACTTGGCTGCAATTGAAACGTTGGAGCTGCTAATACTGCCATAATTTTAATTTTTTTTTGTTAGACTATTATTTTCGTTTTACACTTTTAATCTTTAAACCTCGACCTGAATCGGTATTTAAAGCTCTTACTCTCATTCCTCCTTTAGTAGTTCCTACTTCGGGTGTGTTTCTGACTCTCATATTTATATTTTTAGTTTTACGAACTACGTCAGTTACACCATCCGATTGACCTTGTTCATAAAAGAACTTGGCAAACTTTTCAGGATTCATGGCAAGTGATAAAGCTCTGTGGTATCCGTATGCATCATTAATTTGTCCTTGACCATCCATGAATTTATTTATAAAATTCAAAACATTAGATTGTTTAGACATTAACTCTGATGCATCTCCCGGACTATAAGTGACATCTTTATCACCTAATTTAAACTCAAAACCTTTGAACTCATTGGAAAAAACTTCTTTGGTCTTTTGTTCAAATACCTCAGAATTTCTTCTAGCCGTTTCCTCTTTGCTTTTCGCACTCTTTGCAAATTGTTTATACTCTTCTAGCTCTTTACTATTTTCAGAACCAACAACCGGTCTTGACTCAAGGGGTTGTTTATATTGTTCTTTCTGTTCGTTAAAATACTTTCTAGCTTTAACAACTGCTCTTTTCTTTGCTAACTTTCTTTTCTTTATTATCTGAGCGTCATCTACATCTTCATCAAATCTGTAGTCATCTAATAATGCATCTACATCTTCTGAGTCAATAGCTTCGTCAGTTGCTAAAAAATATTCAGCTAACAAATTGTCAGGTTGCATGTCCTCAAAGTCTCTGTTTAATTTAACATAGTCATTGATTCCTCTACCTGTTTCTTTTTTATATTTTAAAAAGGAAGAAACATCTTCCGGTAATTCCGGCTGCTCTTCTCTTTCTTTTAATAAATCTTCAAATGAATCGATAGACTTATTATATCTTTTTTCTAAATAATCTTTTACTGAACTATCCGTCAGCTCAACATTATTTTCTTCTTTTTCCTCAACCTCTTGTGGCTCTACACTTTCAGCTGTGGTTTGATTTTGTAGAACACTCTTATCCAAAAGCTCTTGTTCAATTTCGGCTTTGCCCTTTTCAGGTGCAGAAACCTCTCTTACTTTAATGTTTTCTAAATTCATTTGATTTAATTTTAATTTATTACAAAGTTACACATTTACTTTCACTTTTTTTAATGTATTATCTAGGGTCAAATTCTGACAAATCAAATCCATCTAAACTATCCTCGTTAGACTCAAATGATTGAGGAGGTAAATTATTTTTCTTTTGATTTATTAAATTTGATTGTTGAGAATTTTGTTGACTAATTCTTGATGCCTTTGCTGATTCTCTTTCTTTTTCTCTAGCACCTAATGCTTCAGATTCTTGACCTTTTATTTGCATATTATATTGAAACTCTTTATCCATTAGTTGAGCTTTTAACTCAGCTTCTATTTTCATTTTATCAATTTCAAAAGCAATGTCAGCTTGACGATATTGCATTTTAGCTTGAGCTTCAGCTTGTATTTTTTGCATAGATATTGCAGCTGCAGCTTGTTGAGATTTCATATTAACATTAGCTTGCATTTGCATTTTCATTGCTTCTTTCTTTTGGTCCTCTTCAGCTTTTTGTCTACGCTTTAATTTTAATAATTGATTAGCTAATTTTATATTTCTTAACTCTCTAATGTCAATTGCATCTTCAAGATTAATATCTGACTTAGACAATGCCATTTGTATGTTTTGTTCTAACATAGCTTTTTGTTCTTCATCAGGCGAAACTTCAATAAAAATTCCAAAGTCATATATATATAACTCAGATATTTCACCCAATATAGAAGTATTGTATTTTCCTATTTGATTTATAAGTTCATCTTTAAAATCTGAATATTCTAAAACATCAGCAACTCTGTAAGATAATGCTTCAGCTAAAGTTCTATAAACATACAATGCACCTTCTAAAATATGTCTTGTTGCTACATTAGAATTTAATGCTGCTAATTTTTGTACACCAACTAATGCATCAGGACTAGGAGTAGAACCATCTCTTGCTTCATTTAATCCTGTTACAGTTCTAATCATATCCATATAATGATTATAATTAGTAATTAACATTTGTGTTTTACTAGCTCCACTATTAGAAGTAAGTTGTTGAATAGGAACTCTAGCATTATTAAACTCACCATCTTGAGTATAACTTCTACCTACAACACTACCTGTTTGAAAATATAATCGTAAAGCATCTTCCGGATTGTATGCATTACCTGTACCTAAATCAACTTCACTTAATCCATCAGCATCTATAAAAACACCATCAGGAACTACTCTAGCAATTACTTGTTGTAATTTTAAATGTGTAATTTGAATTAAATCTGCAAACGGAATCATTCTTCTAGTTAATGATTCTATGTTTCCTTTATACATTCTAGGTGCTACTGCTACATAATTAGAAATAGCATGCTGAGAAGCAGACTTTGGTCTAACCATATTTTCAGCTAACTCCCATTTCAATATAAAGTTTGTTCCCATAACCATAACTCCTTCATACCAAACATCAATTCTTTTGCTTACTTTTTCAAAATTTCCTTCCTCCATTACTTCGTCAGGAGGATTAAATTGGTCATCTTTTTCTATTACTCTTGAACCACCACCATCTAATATTTTTTTCTTATAAACATATTCTTTTGTGGTTTTATAATTAAAATACATCAAAGTTGCTGTATCTCTATAAAATATACTGTTTTGAAAATATTGTGCTGTATTAAAATAATCGTACCAAGATTGTCCGTACTTACTTATTTCTTCTAAATCTTCATTAGTTAAACTAGGGTCAATTTTAATTAACTCTGTAATAGCTACAGTTTTAATTTCTCCCCAATAAAAACAATCTTTAAAATGTTTATCTTCTGTATAACTATAAACTAAATTTGCAGGGTCTACATAATTAACTGTAACACCACTCCCTTCTAAAAATTCATGTTTAGCACAACCTATTCCTAAAACTGTAATATCATAATCAATTCTTTTACGAGTATCTTGATAATGATTTTCTGCAAACAAAGTATTAATAGCTTCTTCTTCAGCAATTTCTACTGCAGGCTTATAATTTAAATTCATGTATAATGAAAGTTCTTCGTCATTTTCAGGAAGACTATCGGGTTCACTAATAAAAGGGTCAACACCAAAATCTTTTTGTATATCTAACAGGATATCTTTACCTGCCATTTGACCTTGAATTACATCTTGATATTTACTTCTATTTTGTTGCGACATTGCATCTTGAGCATAAGCTTCAACTTTAAAAAGTCTATCTGACATACCATTAACTACGATGTCTACAAATTTTGGAATAACAGGAACTATAGACCAATCTAAGTTTAAATAACTTAAATCACCATCTACAGCTAATTCGTTTTTATACTTACCAATATTTTGTTCTCCTCTTGCATATAGCCTAAGTCGATTAAAATTTTCCCATTGGCTATAATATCTACTACCAACTCCATCTCTTCTAAACCATTCATATTGAATAGCTTGTCCTATTTGTAAACCAAACTCAGCAGTTGCTTTTTCTGCGTCAGAAGCAAACTGACTTGGGAATCCTGCAGAGGTTATATCTATCTTAATATCTTTCATTTATAAAATTTTGCTAAAAGTTCCTGTGTTAGTGTATGTTGCAAAGTTAATGCTTATTTTTGACTCTTTTTTGGTAGGTAAATAAAGGTGTTTTTGATTAGCCATAATAGCTAATCCTGAGCTAATTGTAGCATCAAATTTAGTTCTATTTGATATATCAAATTTTGCCCAATCTTCTAGTGTACGAATAAAAGGCATTATACCCATATCTTCACTATCTCTAAACGTTCCTTCAAAATCCAAACCAACATGTTTTTCAATATAAGACTCTATAGCAGATGCATGAGATTGTTTTACATCTTCACTTGAGTTAGGTATTCCGCCTAATTCTCTTTCTGTTTTTGATAACTTATTAAATACTTTGTCAGGTCTATTCATACTAAAACCTCTATATCCTCTGTTTTTAAAATGATACAAAAGACGAGGTTTATTATTTTCACATAATAAAGGCATACCATAAAATACACATGCCATTAAAACATCTTCAAAAAATATCTCAGCTGTTTGTGGTCTCGCTACATATTCTAGAAAAAATTCGTTAGATGGAGCATCGTCCATATTAAATTTAGTCATACCATGTAAAGCTCCATTAGAACCTCCTCCTCCTACAACTCCTGAGATATCGTAACTATCACAACCAAAAGAACCTATGTGTTCATTAGCAGGATATTTTTTTCCATTCTTTATATAATATCTGTTTTGTAAAGATTTTTTTGGTGTCCACCCTACCATAAATCTTCCGTTTCTATCCGGTCTGAACATTACCAAAGAATCTTTAATTCCATCTTTCCAATAAAAACTTCCCTTAGTAACATGATGTTCTATAATTAAAGAATCATTGTAATCAATTTGTTGATATATTTTTGTTAAATTAAATAGCGATTGCTTGCTTTCATCACGAAAAGCATGAGACTCTGTTCTAGGAAATTGTCTATAATATTCGTTTAATGCGTCAGGGTCTGATTTTAATGAATCAACTTCATTTTGCCAATACTCGATAGCACCTATTTTAATCATTGCATTATCTATTCCTAACAAAGGTTTTTTAGGTGTATCTAAAACAGGCATACCATATCTATCAATAAATCCTTCCATATTCCATTCCATAGGAATAAACAAATTATATAATCCTGATTTTGTTTGACCATTCGCATTTCGTTTTGTAGGGTCAGAATCTTCATAAAGATTTTTAAAATTTCCTCCACCTTTTGATAAAGCATTAGAAGTAGAACCCATCATACATTTACCAATTATCTTACTACCTAATCGTAAACAAGTTTTAGTAACTCTCCAATTGTTTAAAATGTTATTAGGCTTTAACCATTTACCACTTTCATCATGAACCAATAATAATAATTTTTCTCCATCATATGAGTTATCATCTGTATTTTTCCAATCTATTGTAGTATCTAATCCGTCAAGTTCTTCATCCTCAACATTATACATATTTTTTTTGGTAATCTTAGAAGCAGGAACTCTAAAAGCTAATTCAGTTTTAGGTTTATCCATACCATCTTGAATAGGTTTGAAAAAGAAAGGTAAATTAGTTCCTATTGGAACAACCTTGTCTGTAAACATTTTTTTTGCATCAGAACCTGTTTTAGATAATATTCCTACTCTCGCATCTTTTGCTAATGTTCCTGTATTAATACATTCAGAAGAACCCATAAAAGAAAATCCCGAACGTCTTATTTTTAAATAACACAATCCAAAACTTCTTATGTCAGCTTTACATGCTTCCCAATAAATAAAAAACCATCTATTAGCTTCTCTATAATCAGGAAAACCAATATCAATTTTAGTCCATTGTAAATAAACATAATGTGAACCTGTAATGTAAGTTGGGTTACCGTTATTATAAAACCAATGCCCATCTTCTCTGCTATCAAATTCTCTTTCAATGTAATCTACCCATTGATTTTTAAATACAGAAGGCATATCATTCCATTGAAATATAGATGTAATTCTTTTTAACACCTTTGGATATTCTTCTCTTTCCCAATATTGTTGAGATTTATCAGTATGTCTTTTAGTAATAACTTGAGGTTGTAATGGCAACGCTATATCTACGCCATTGATTTGTATAATTTCTCCTATTTGACCTGTGCGAGAAATTATAACTATACCATACTTTTCATTGAATCCATACTCCCAAGTTTTTGCTCTATTTTTATTTGTAAAAACAGATTTAGGAATAATATCTACAAGTGTAGTATATATTTTATTTAGACCTTCGTTCTGCAAATCCTTGATTGGTATTAGTTTTTGTTTTTACTCCTTCAGTTTCTAATGCGTCTCTTTCTATTTCTATTCTATTCAATATTTCAAAAGCATCAAATATGGCTAATTTTTTTGTAGCTGCTGCATTTTTTAATCTATCAGCAGATAAGTCATCTTCTGTTCCTGTAACTATTTTTTCTTTTGCTACATTAATTAATTCTTCTACAGCTTTTTCAGCTGCATCAATTATTTTTAATTTAACATCTTTGTTGCTCATAGTTTTACTGTTATAAATTTAGACATTATTCTGTAAAGAAGAACACCATCTACAGTAAATTCATATTCACTATCAGGCTGAAAGGCAACTTCATCACCTGCCTTAACTCCATGATTTATAAGCTCTTGATTTGGATATTTAATTTTTCCAACTAAAGGTTCGTATTTAACGACTTTATCTAAATAATAATCTTTAGATTTTACCGGTTCAACAAAACAATATTTATCATGAGCATACCACTCATCTCCTGATTTATATAAAAAAAATTGGTCGTTATCTATTAAAAACAAATTATCTTTAAAATAACTTTTACCACTTTTTTCATATCCTTTCATGTCATAATATATTTTAAATACATTATGATGTACTAACAAAAGGTCATTTATTTTTATAGGTCCACAATAATTTAAAGGTAAAGAATTTACTTTAGCGAAACGATTTGAAAACTTATGGTCTTCTTGAGAAGTGCTTACTATAAAATCTACCTCTCCTAATTTCTTTGTATTATCGTAACGTTTTCCTTTTAATGGTTCTACAATAAAGCTGTGAGGTGATTGCATGTGATTTCATTAGATTAAAAATTTATATTATATTCGATTGATATTGGCATAGTTTGATTAAAAGACTTCCAAAGTTTTACTTCTTCTTTCTGAATTATGTAAATAAAAAAAGTTTGATTTTTTAAATCATGTTTAATTAAATGAATAACATAGTTACCACCTAAAACTTCTTGACCTACTAAATAATGCATAGCACCTGACTTATAATCAGGACCTACAGAAATCTTTCTTATGTCCATTATATTAAATTACTAGAATGCGTCTTCTATTCTGTATTTAACTTTAAAAGTTAAAGTACCACCTCCCTGTGAAGGATTTCCTGATGCTGTAAAAAACAATGCATTGTTTACTAAAATTTGACCATTAGCATTTCCTTGACTTTGCACCGGAGGTACAGCTTGATAAAAATCAGCACCACCATTTACAATTCCATTATCAAAAGCTCCAAAAGGTCTGTATTGTGTATTAGCTCCACCTAATTCATATCTGATAAAAGGGTCAGCTGAGAAATCAAAATTTGGAGTAGCAAAGTCTAATTTCCATAAACATTCTACTACAGCAATTAATTTATTTGCACCCGGAGAAGGAGCAACCTGTACAGGTGTTGTTTCAATAGCTAACATTTGAGCATTGGTTATTGTAGTAGTAACTTCTAATATATCGTAATTACTATCTTTCCATTCTAACCCTGTATTACCTACATTCTTAGCTAATATTTGATTAGCTGTTCCAAAATTGTCAGTTGCATCAGCTATGTTTTCAGTAAAGAAGTTTTGCCATCTATTAGCTGAGCTTCCTAGATTTGTGGTTTTATCACTAACCGGTATAATTATACCTGTACTACTTAATTGTCCTTTAGTTATTATATCTGTTGGAAAAGCAATTGTTAAAGATTGGTCAACACCAACAGTTACAATTTCATTAGCAGTTCCAAGAATTGATAAACTTTGTGAGTTTAAATCTACTGTCGGAGTTAAAGTATTAGTATCACCTAAAAACTCTAAAGTAGGAGCTAACGTAGGTTGATTAATCCATTCCAATCCTGTATTAGCAGAATCTTTAGCTAAAACTTGTCCTGCAGTTCCACCTGTAGTCCACACTAATTTATCTGCCGCAGGAACGTTTGTTAAAAGTTGAGCCGCTCCACCTACTGAATCATCTTTATCTCTTATTTGACTTACAAATAAATTTAACCATCTTTTATTTGAATCACCTAAACTAAATGTTACATCGGTTGTTGGAAGAATTTCACCTCCACTATTAATTCGACCCGGTGTAGTTATGTTAGTTGGAAAACTAAAAGTTAATGTTCCGCTACTATTAATTACGCCTATTTGATTAGTTGTGCCTGCAAAAGTAACAGTATCTGCATTATTTATTACTGTTACGTTTGGAGTAGATTCAGAATCTGAAATTTTAAAACTTGATACAACAGGTGTAATCCAATCTAAATCATTATTTGAATCTTTTCCAAGATATTGACCTACAGCTCCTGTTCCATCATCAAAGGCTGCAATCTGTGTTGGAAAAAATGTTCCCCACTTGTTAGCTATTCCTCCTAAATTGTTAATTCCATCTGCTACCGGTAATATTGCACCTCCACTATTAAGTTGACCCGGTGTTGTTATATCTGTTGGAAAAGCAAATGTTATAGATTGGTCAACAACTACAGCGTCTATTTGAAGAGCTGTTCCTAATATAGAAAAAGTTTGAGATGGTAAATCTATACTTCCTGCAGTACCATCTAAATCAACTATATTTAATGTTGTAGAATTAGCATCATCTAGCCATCTTAATCCTGTATTTGCATTATTTTTACCAAGAACTTGTCCGGCTGTTCCAAAATCACCGTTAAAATCTGCAATATTTGTAGTAAAGAAGTTTTGCCATCTATTAACTGTACTTCCTAGATTTTGAGAATCGTTTGTAGTTGGTATAATAGGTCCTAAAGAATTTAACTGACCTCTTGTTAATATGTTTACAGGTAAATTAAATGCTATAGTTTGAGCAACAGGATTTGTAACTTCAATTGCATTAGCTGTTCCTATTAAAGTAAGTTTTTCTGTAGGTAAATCTACAGATGTTGCTGTAGCACCACCTGATACTATAGAAATATTTAATGTGTCAGATGCTCCATTAGTAATCCATAATAGACCTGAATTAGCTGCATTTTTAGCAAGAACTTGTCCGGTTGTTCCAAGAGAACCACTAGAATCTACAATATCTTTTGTAAAAAAGCTTCCCCACCTGTTTCCATTACCACCTAAATTAGTATTTTGGTCTGTAATAGGAATTATTTTTCCTAGTGAATTTAACTCACCTCTTGTTCTTATATCTGTAGCTAATTGTATAGATGCTGTATTACTTCCTGCATCTAAAACTTCAATTTCATTACTTGTACCTATAATTCCTAAACTTTGAGTTGCTAAATCTACAGTAAATGTAATTGCAGGATTAGTTGTTAATCTTACTCTTAAATCTTCATTAGGAGGTTCTTTCCACTCTAAAGCTGTATTACTTGCATTCTTACCTAAAAATTGTTTAACTGAACCTAAGCTGTCGGTTTCATCTGCAATATTTTCTGTAAAGAAATTCTGCCATCTTTGAGTTGTAGAGCCTAAATCTATATCTTTATCTGTAACAGGAAATATAATACCTGTACTAGCTAATCGACCCGGTATAGTCATGTTAGTTGGAAAAGCTATCTGCATTGTTTGTGCAGCATCACCTGTTGTTGTGATTTGATTAGCTGTTCCTAATATTCTTAATGATTCTGTTGGTATATTTACTGATGTAGTACTTACATCATATGAACCACCTAAATCATCAACAGTTCCTATGGCTGTATCTACATAAGTTTTTATTGCAAGTGTGCTCGCAATGTTTGTGTTTGAAGCTCCTGATAAAGTAGTAGCTGTTATTAATGATGAACCACTAACCGCTCCGCTAAGCACAAAACTTGTTGGAACAGTTAGTGTTATTATTTCTCCTACATCAGCTCGCAAATCATCAATACGAGCAACACCATCGATATATAAATCTCTCCACTCTTTAGCAGCAGAACCGATATCATATGTATCATCAAGTGCAGGAATTAGCGAACCCGGTATATTCCCAAATAAATAAACACCAAGATTTTCTACAGTAACTGTTTTTGTTGCTAAGGCAGAATCCTTGTCTGTTAATATTAAATAATCATCACCAACCGGTGCGATTGAGGGATAACTCGTAGTGTCGCTAATTTTTGCCATTATTCTACTTTTTCTAGAGGTTTATTTTCTTTTGCTTCTTCATCTGCTTTTACTTCATCAGCACTTTTTACCTCACCGGTTTCCATGTTGATGCTGCTATCTTGCCCGTACTTCTTTATTAAATCTTGTTCTAATACTGCAAAATCAGCCTTGATAACATCGATTTCTTTAATAATAGCTTGCTGCTGTAAAGCATTGTCAGCTAATTGCATTTTGCTTTTATTAAAGTTAAGTTGTGCGTCTTGAATTGACTTTAATTCTTGTTCTTCTAATTGTTTTGACATTTGATTAAATTTTAATTGTTTAACATTATTTTATATTTTACAAATATAAGACTTTTAAAATTAAATCCCTGTGACTGTTGCAATGTTAGTTTTTGGTAATCCTATGATACGAGAAATGTTTTGATTAAGAACTCCTGCAACATTATTTCCATATCCGGGAGCTACTGCAGTAAAGCTTAAATAAGGAATAGTTCCAAAATTTTGATAACCATTCTGAAACCCTGTAGTTGATGGTGTTGTATTAGTATAATCTTGATACCATATAACACAAACTTTAAGATAAGATGTTTCAAAAGCTGAAACAGCATTTGCATTTAAGTCAAAATAACTTAATGAATTACTATCATTCCAATATATGTTAGACCCTCCTCCATAAAGTGTATTGAAATCTAAATTATTCCAATCTTCTTTTACCAAATTTTCATCAGCATCACCTTGTGCTGTAGACTTAACTATTGCAATAGGGAAATTAGTTGTAGTGCTTGTTGTTGGGTCGTAGTATAATCTTAAATTTGTAATAGTATCAGAAGCGTATGTACTTACATCAAATGCCCACCAACTCCTTCTTAATTTCCACTCACTACCTTTCCCACCTGTACTAAATCCTCTTAAAACAGCTTGTGCATTAGATTGTGAAGGTTGGTTTGCAGGATTAAAAGGAAAAGAAGTTGTTTCGCTTCTAAGATTAGAAAAACTTATTGTGGATGTGTTATCCATGTACCCATATTTTCCTGCGTTTACTGTTGGCATATTATGTAATTTTAACCCAAGTATTATCAGGTTTGAAATAAATATGATTAGAATCTATAACATAAGCTACAACTCTTGCTACGTCATTTGTTCCTGAAGGAGCTGAAAATTGCATTTCTCCTTCAACAGTTGATAAGTAAAAAACACTTCCTGCTGCAAAAAAACTTGGATAGTGAACTATTCCTTCAAGCACCATTCTTCCTACACTTGCAGTACCTGATGATTTTGCAAATGCTAACAATCCTTTACTTTTAGTTTCACTATCTGCATCTGTTTGAGTCCAACCTCCATCCCAATAATAAACTTTTCCTGCTGTAACTGTAGTATTTCCAATAGGTAATACTGTACCTGAAGATTGATTAGAAGAAAGTGCAGCGTCTAATTGAATGTTTGTGTCTGAATTAAATTGTATTCTTCCACCCTCCATTTTAAAATTAACACCTGAATTAATAATAACCTCACCATCGTCAACGGTCATTTGTGTAGCTCCCGCTGTTTTAAGTTGAATTTGACTTACACCGTCTGACTCAGCAGCATCACCTATTAACAATGTGTCTGAAGCTGCAGCATTACTCATAACCTCTTCACCATTTGCTGCAAAATTTCCTTGTGTAGAAGTAATAGTTCCTCCAACTGTTAAACTTGAACCATTAAAGGTTAAATCAGAATCTGAAGTAATTCCTGAAGATGAGTTCCAAAAAGCTACTCTATTTGATGCACCACTACCCGTTACAGTTCCTGTATTTGTAGTGTATCCTGCTCCGTTAGTTATTTGGGAATTGTTTATTGTAAAACTTACATTACTTAATCCTGTTCTATTTAATGTTACTGTTCCACTTGTTACATTACC
>CERZ01001524.1_pt1 | contig 46810 bp, 27 predicted proteins | sample 531151 | NCBI WGS metagenome assembly CERZ01 (sample SAMEA2621448, study PRJEB7988) | marine metagenome | biome: marine biome (ENVO:00000447); feature: deep chlorophyll maximum layer (ENVO:xxxxxxxx); material: "saline water (ENVO:00002010), including plankton (ENVO:xxxxxxxx)" | depth 40 m | reverse complement strand
ACTTCTTTTAACAGTAGGTGCTTCAAACGTACACACTTTAAATGCAGGTAACTTAACTTTATTTGTTGAGTACGTACAAAGTGGAGATTTAGCTTAATCTCATAACTTAATTAGACTTGTAGGGGGCATAGTCCCCCTATCGGTCTTTTTTTTAATCTTAAAATCTAAATAACAATGTTAAACGTACAAGCTGTTTCCAGCTGTAATTACATAGCAATAAGTGCTAAAAGTTATGTTGGTGGGTTTTCTGGTACAATAGAAGTATTAGACTATCCAAGTCAATCTGTTTTATATACAGCTACTATTTCTTTTACAGGGAATAATGGAATGGGGAGAATTAATCTAGATGCAATGGCAAACCTAGGTTATAAAAATGGACTTTTTGTAATACGTTTAATTGAAGAAGGAGTAGAACAGGTAAGAAAACCGCTACTTAATCATTGTGATATAGATTGTTGTTTAGCAAAACTAACCAACGAATTATTAGATTGCGCATGTGATTGCGCAAAATGTGCTAGCTCTTTGGCAAAAGCACAAAAAATATTTTTATTACTAGACGCTGCTAATGTAGCGGTAGATTTAATTAACCAACCAAACCAATACGCTAGCGGAGCTTATCTTCAAGATATATACGATAAATACAGCAAAGCAAAAGAATTGTGTGACGGGTCATGTGGATGTGATTGTTAATTAATAAAAAGCTATGGCAGATAAAAAATCAAAGTATCAAAAATCAAAAAAAGATCCGGTAGACAACACTCAAGCTACTACAGATCGTAGATCTTTAATTTTAGACTACAAAAAAGCTGTTGATTTACAAAGTCAACTTGCAAGCAGACTTGACGAAGAAACTAAAAGATTACTTAATCTTGATGAAGCTAAGTTAGAAGAGCAAAGTCAACAGTTAGAATTAGAGCTTCAAGCAAGCACAAAAGATATTATAGCGGCAAGAAAGCTTGGATACGATTTTTCTGGTAATTTAAGGTATAGTAATTTACTATTTAAACCTTCATATAATTATCCGTCATATGGAATATCTGGTGTTTCACCTGCATCCTCAATAAATGAAATTACTTGGTCTCAACTTCCAACAGTTACTATTTACGCACACACTCTATCAGCTCCAGAATTTGCAATTGTAGATGAGTTAATATTAGTTGAAGACATTACAGGTGATGGTTTTGGATTTGAAGAAACTTTTAATGTACCTTCTACGTCTACAACTTCTTTTAATACAGCTGTTAACAATAACAATACAGTAACAGAAGTTAGGCTAGCTAGAGGAATATTTAATAGAAATTGTTACTCAAGTTTAAGAATTTATCAATTAACATACTCTTCGGGTCATCAACAAAATATAGAAGTTTCTCCCCCAAGTCCTTGCGCACAAAACTCTTCACTTTTTATTGATTTAGAAAATGTTAACTATAATGGATGGGAACGTTCTTATTGTGCTAACGAAGATTACAGGTCTAGATATAGCGTTAATGCGCCTATGCAAAGAGGCATTCCTGGATCTTATCAAAATATAGTTAGATGTGTAAATCAAGGAGGAGCAAGTGCATTTGAAGAAAGTAAATTTTTATTAAATTCAATAGGATTATTCAGTGAGTCAGATTCTTTTAATTATAATGTATCAACTAATTTAGGTAATAATTTTCCTACTAAAGGAGATTGCGCTATTGAAAATCAACAAGCTTTAGGTTTAGATCCTAATAGTTATTTAAGTGGTAGCACAGAATACGGAGCTCCATATCAAATTAATTTACCTCAAATTAGTAAATTAGAACATGTAATTACTAGAGTAGCTAATAATACAAATTTTCAAGGAATACCAACAACTGCAACATCAGGTGCTAGTCCGTACACAAACTTTGAATACATTCAAACACCAAATATTTGGTTTAGGCGTATAGAAGAAGAAGGACAGCAAAGTTTAAAAGACTCTTCTGGAGGTGAAATGATGTTTCAAGAAGGATCTTATGCAGTTATTAGAGAATACACTTATTCAGAAAATTTAATTAATTGCAGTGCTCCTCCAGTATTAGACATAGAAGTTTGTTTAGATTCTAGTAGTCCAAGTTATTATTTAACTACACAAGTAGATTGCAATGGTACCGATATTACTAATTATGTAAACGGTACTAACGGAGACTGGAACCCGGTAGCTGGTCCTGAAGGATGTTGTGCAATAGATTGCTCAAATTTTATTATGACAGCAACCTCAACAAGCTCAAGTTTTGGAGATAATAACGGTACTATATTTATAGATTTTACAAACGGTACAGGTACTTCAGTAGGAACTCCTGACAATACAGCTAATGAGCACTCTTATGATGTAGCTCTTACACATAGCGCTGGAACAGCAATAACTCAAAATGGAAACGCAGCATATGCTAGTGGTGCAGCATTTACTGATGCAACTTGCGACACTGCAAGTGGGAGCTCAATAGTAGCCTGCAACTCTAATGCTAGTATTACAATAGGTATGGCTGTAACAGGAACCGGAATAACTGACACTGCTTATGTAGGTGCAATTACCGGAGGTACGCCAGGAGCAGTTACAGGATTTCAATTAAGTCTTAGTCCAGGTTCTAATATTCCAGTTAACTCTAGTGGAGCACAAACTAATACAACTTTAACCTTTTCAATTGATTCTCGTAGATTTGTGTGGGGATCTTTACCCCCAACAATAGGAGGCGATCATTATGAGCTTTCTGTAACAGATGAAAATGGATGTGTATATTCTCAATTATTTTCTATTACAGAAGACGCTCCATCTTTAGGATGTACAGACAATACTGCTATTAATTATTCATCTAGTTTTGATGATCAATGCGTCCCAGACTGTTGTGTATTTTGTAACGCTACTACAGGCTTTACAGAAAACGGAAATGGAAGTTTTTTAAATAGTGCATTTTCTTTCTTAAATTCAAGTACAATAGCAGCAACAACAAATGCTGCAACTGACGGATCAATTACACTTAATGGATTTTTAGAATATTCTTTAATTCCGTATATAACTAGTACAATGTCTTATAAGTATTCATTGTACGCGTTATCTTCTTCAGCAAATTTTGATAGTGCAGGAAGCGCGTTAGCTACAGACACGTCAACTTTAGCTCAAGGAGTTACTAGTAGTTTTACAGGATTAGCTTACGGGTACTACGGAATTAAAATTGAAATAGAAGATTCCTCAACAGGATCGGACGCAAATTTAGAAAAATGTTTTCAATGGGTATCTGGAAACATTAAAGCAAATGTATGTACAGACTCACAAGCAAATAATTTTGAAAATACAGTTCCTATTAATTTGCAGCTACAAAACAGTAGTATATGTAATTATGAAGAAGGATGTGATTGCGAAGTTTCTGTAGAAGCAGTACAAGATGGGTGCGGAGTAAACCTTATTGCTAATTTAGGGTGTTCTTCAACTTCTCCAATTTTAGTAAGATGGACACTACCTAGTGGGCAAAATTTTTCTGTAACATATTTACAAGTTTCAGAAATAATGACTGTTGGTCTTCCTTCAAATAACGTAACTGAGTCTGGTTTGTATTCTTTTGAACTTACAGACAACGGTGGATCTGGAGCTTGTGTGACAAATGTTCTTATAAATGTAGAATTACCAATATGCGGGTGCACAGACGCAAACGCTCTTAACTATGATTTAACTGCAACAGTAGATAACGATTCTTGTATATACTGTCAATACGGATGCACAGATCCTGCAGCAGATAATTATGATCCTATAGCTACATGTGATGACAATTCTTGTGTAACGGCTTACGGAGGGTGTATAGATCCATCCGCATCAAATTATGATGCTGGAGCATACTTTAGTGATGGAAGTTGCTTGTATGAGGGTTGTTTGGATCGTACAGCTTTAAATTATTTAAATACTTGCGATGGTATATATAATCCAAATATTAGTATAAATAAACCTAATTGTTGTACATATTGCACACCTCCACCATATAGTATTGACCTTATAACCCCAACTTCAATTGTAACTGGGTGTATAGCCGGAAGCACTGGTAGAATTCAAATTACTTCATATGAAAACGGAACATCTCAATTTTATGATTTAAGTGTTACGGATAGTTCTGGGGCTGTAATTAATACATTTTCTAATACTGCAACAGGCACTTCTACTATAGTAAGAGGGCTGTCTATAGGTGTTTATAATTTTACTATTACTGACTCAAATGGATGTAGTGTTGATGATGTGTTTGTTATAGATAGTGACTCATCAGAATGCGGATGTACAAGTCCAGGAGCATTTAATTATAACCCCACTGCAACAGTTGATGACGGTTCTTGTTATTATGCAGGTTGTACTGATCCTCTTGCAGCAAATTACAGTCCATCTGCAACTATTTCTGATGGATCTTGTAGTTACAACATTGTACCAAATCCTTGTCAAATACCATCTGCAACACAAAACAAAATAGATAATAAGATATTTGGGTGTTTAACTTTAAAAGGAGCCACATATTTAAACAAAATAAGAATTGGTTATTCAGATGATTGCTCTGTAATGAATCAGTGGAAATTAGTTTTAGTTAACTATTTATTGCATAAAAAAGAATTAGACTGTATGTACAATTGTAGTGATGATATGACATCTCTTCCGGTTGGGATAAATACATGCGAAGAAAAATGGACTACTGGAGGTGCGCGTACAGGAGTAAATGATCAAGCTCATGCAGGTTCGGAAATAAATTTAAATGAAGGTACCACAGTAACAGACCCTGCAACTTATTTTGTAGCAGGCAATTCTTTGTATCCAGGAGATGTAGTAAAAATGCCAAGCGGTTTAATATGGGAAGTAGCATCTGGCGTATGTGATTTTGGTTGTTTTAACCCAGAGTCTCAAGAAGGATCAAGTTCAAATAATTGGGTGCAGTGCACTTCATTAAGCAATTTTACAAATACAAACACAACAAATTATTTAGACCCTTTTATAAGATTTATGAATGAACAATGTGATAAATGCGCAGAAGATCCTAAGTGCACAGAACAAAAATTAAAAGGAAAAGGGTAACAACTAACAATAAAACAAAAAAAATGTCAATATCAAGTTTAGCAGCATTAGCAAAAACAGCAACAACAGCAACTCAATTTGTGGAAATAGAAGATTCTTCTGGCTACTCAAGGTATAAATTTTTATTACAAAGTTTATTTCCATCTCTATCTACAACAGGGACTGGAGGAGAAAGTTTATTTATTAGTGTAACAAACTCTAATCAATTAAACTTTAAAGGACTTAAGTCTTCAGACATAACAAAAATGACTGTAGCTACAACTACTAATAATTTAGTATTAAGTTTAGTAGAATCAGGAGTAGATTTAAATAATTGCAATAACACAAATTCAGGTTTTTTAAAAGCTATAGACTTTACACAAACCGTAACAGGAGTAAACAGCACAATAAATGGTGGTACAGGATTAAATACAATTGCAAAAGGAGCTGTTTTATATGCTACTGCTCAAGACACAATAGCTGCTACAGCAGCAATGTCTACAAACGGACACCTACTTATAGGTAATGCAACTAATGGATTTCCATCAGTAGCAACACTTACTGCAGGATCTAATGTAACAATTACTAATGCCGCTGGAGGAATTACAATAGCATCTAGTTTGGCTACATTAGCTGCTAATCTTAGTACTGCAACATACAACATAAACTTAGCATACGCATCAGGAGAAAGTTGGATTAGTGGTGATGGATCAGATGAAGGTATAGCAGTAGATGCTGCAGGAAAAGTATTTGTAGGGGAAGGTACCCCAACTGCTTTTTATTCATCAGCATTAAATATAAAAGGAAGTATAGCTTTTGATAAGGCAACTGCCCCAACAATTGCTCCGGTTGCTGCAACAGGCGGTACAAACGGAGTAGCAACAACAGTAGCTGGAGGAGGCGCAGCCGCAGACGGAGGTGCTTTAACTGTAGCGGGGGGAGCTTCATCAGGATCAGGAGCAGGTGGCGCTGCTGTTTTAGCAGGAGGTACATCTGCTTCAGGTACAGCAGGGTCTGTTATTATAAAAACAGCTAACACAACAGCAATAACTGTTGGTGCAACGCAAGACGTTACAACAGCTGGTAATTTAATATCTGGAACAAAAGGTATATACATGAGAGCAGCAGGTTATCCAGATGTTATTAAATATCAAGGAACTCAAGCTACAACGGATGATGGAACTGCAGTAATATCTGCAGCTAACATCTTAACAGGTATTATACAGTGTACTCCAACAGCTGATAGAAGTAAAGCTACTGATACATCAGCTAATTTAATTTCAGGACTATCTTTAACTGCGGATGGAGATGCATTTGATTTTAGTGTTATTAGTTTAGCTACAAATGGAACATCTCATGTAACAATAACGGCAGGTACATCTGTTACGCTAGTAGGATGTATGGTAGTATCTGCGCAAGATTTGGCAGAAGATGCGTTTACATCTGGAGTTGCTAGGTTTAGAATTGCAAGAACTGGAGGGTCTGCTGTAACTCTTTTTAGAATTGGTTAGTACAAAAAAAATATTATATTTGCAACTAATAATCAATATAAAATATAAAGATGATAATTAAGACAACTAAACAAGAGTTTGTGCAAATGGTAAATAGTTTATTTGCTGTTAAAGATTTAAAAGGTAAAGAGTTTGCAGTAGCAGTTGCAAAAAATCTTGACATACTTACAAAAAATTTAAAAGATTTAGAAGAAGCTGGCAAACCAAGTAAAGAGTTTATGGAGTTAGCAATGTCTGTTAATGCTTTTACTGATGATCCAAACGATGAATCTAAGATTTACGAAATTGATAAATTAGAAAAAGACAATAAAGAATTAATTGACGAGCGTAGAGCACAGTTAGATAACGTTGCTAAGCTTATGGAGGAAGAAATAGAAATTACTATTAAGCCTTTAACAATTGAAATGTTACCAGAAGATATTACTGCTCAGCAAATGTCTTCTCTAACAAAATTTATAGAGTAATATGAAATATATACTATTAGTACTAATACTTTGTTTTTCTACTACGGTTAACGCTCAAGATAATTTTAAAAAAAGTCTAAAAAAATGTTTTAGATTTTCTACTTTTTATGGGGCAGTTAATGGGGGGAACTCTATATCTGATGTGGATGTGTATTCTGTATCTAATGGATTGCAAACATCTACTATAAAAACTCCATACGATTACAATGTAGCTGTAGGAGTTAGAAAGATTGCTAGGTTTGGTTATGAAAATAGAGCTGCTTTTTATGATGGCAATGAAAAGTCTTGGTCTGATGGTGCTAACGTTGGTAAAGTTTCTGGATTAGAATTTTTGTTTGAGCTTGATTACAAAAGACAGCAAGGACAAAACTATTTAAATCAACATCATTTTATAAGATATGTAGGTAATAAATATATTTTTAAAGGAGAGTATCTAGAAGATGGATTTGCAAATATTAAGTATTTTGAAACATCAGAAAGATACAGACACAAGGTAGGTAATAAATTATCTTTTAATGTTGGGGCAGCACAAAGGCTGTCTGAACCTTATGGGTACGACCCGCTAAATCAATGGTTACTACCTAACGGTGATGTGCATTATACTTATTTAGCTTTACAAGAAGGATACACAATTGATTTTGACAATAATGAATACAAGGATCCTAATGGAAATGTTGTAGCTACTAACCCTGAAATATGGACAGCAGTAGTTGTTCCAGAAATACTAAAGAATTACACTGAAAAAGAAAGGGGGAATTTAAATTTATTACTGCAACATTCTGTAGTAATAGGTTTTGATTTTTATCATTATAAAAAAGATTTTTGGGTGCATGCATGGGGTAACGTTATGCCGTACCATTACAACAGTGGTAATGAATATTCTTATCACAAATACAATAACAACAAGCAATGGTATGACTATTCTGGTGGTTTAATATTTGGGTATAAGTTTAATAAAAATTTAGGGACATTTGTTGAAGGTAAATACAACAAATACTGGAACAGAGAATGGTATAATTTTAAATTAGGGATTAACTATATAATATTTTAAATATGAATTGGATTAACAGTTGGAAAAGTAGAACAAAAAAAAGGGTTTATAAAATTGAATTGCGTTTAGGTAAATTAACAGCATTAGAAATTGAATTTTGTCCTTGTATTAAAGAGTGTAAATGTAAAAAGAAAACATGTAAATGTAAAAAATGCTCTAAATTAAGAATAATGATATTTAACTTTGGATTTGAAATATAAAAACAAATAACAATGAGAACAACAACAGAAATAGCTTTAAATAATATAAGTAAAAATACAGGATCTTTAACTAGGCCAACAGAGTCTAAATTTATAAATGATACTGCTGATCACGTAGGGACTTTTCAAGCGTTAATAGCTATGACAGATGCTGAGCTAGATATTAGTTCTTGTCTTTTTGGAGACAATATGATTACTTACGATGCAGATTTTACACTTCCTAAAGGGGTAACAATTTACGGAATATTTGAAACAGTGTCTTTGGCGTCGGGATCAATAATAGCTTATAAATTATGATAGGAATAACTATAACAAATCCTACAACATCTATATGTGTTTTTATAGATGATTTTGGGGGAGATTTTGGGTGTTAAATAAAAAATAAATATGGCAAAAGAAGATTTTACAGACAGCAGCGTTAAAGCAAATTATAGAACACTAGTACCAACTAAAACATTAAGTAAGGTTACAGTAGCTTCTAATGAAAAAAGAGACAGAGCAGAACTTTTAGATATAGTAGAAGATTTATTCCAAACAAAAAGTGGTGGAATAACTGCAGAAAAATTAAGGGCAGTTTTGCATATACTAGTTAAAAGTGTAAATAACACCTCAGATGACACTAGTCTTGCGCTAGGAACGTCCTCTACAACCGCTTTGGCAGGAAACACTAAATTAGTTGGGATAGGTGGTAGTACTACTATATCTTTTGGAGACATGATAACGGCTACAGTTAAGGGTAAAACGGTTTACACTATAGTAATGACAGTAGTAAACGGAGGGGTTAGTAAATCAACAACATTAACGCTATCATAGCATGGAAGAGTTAAATGAAAATACAACTCTAAAATTAAGTTTAAAAACTTTAGGGGGAATAGCAGCTTTAATTTTTACACTTGTAAGCATGTGGTTTATACTACAAGCTGATATAGCAGAAGCAAAAGAGCTTCCAGCTCCATTGCCTCCAGACGTAAGTCGCATGGAGTTTGACATGAAAGATAAAAATATTAGACTATCTATAGAAAATACTGAAAAAGCTGTTGACGATTTAAAAGACAGATTAATTAGAATTGAAGATAAATTAGATAGAAGATAATGACAGGGGCTGTAAAAATATTTGGAGGATATTTATTAATGTTATTTGTATATTACTCTGATGTAGACCCTGCAATTGAAAGTGACCAAATAATAGTAACGCATTTTAATGCTGGTTGGAACGATTTAAATAAAGTTAAATACATTAAAGATTTAACAGATTGTACTATAGTTTATGTTGATATAGCTGCATCCCCAAAACTGCAAGCTAAGCATAATATATCAGTAGTTCCAACTGTTGTTATATTTAAGGATGGGGAAGAAATGGAAAGATTCCAAGCTGACATATCATTTAGCTTAAAAGCTACAAAAGAAGATATGCAAGAAGTAATTGACGAGTTAATAATGAGTGATTTTTAAAATGAAAAAAAGTATTTTAAACATATTATACGTAGCACTGGCAATAATAATTGTTGGGGAAACGTCAACATTTTCTCAGTGCCCTAATGGAACTTATGTAGATATTGTAATAAACCCAGATCAATACCCTGAAGAAACGTCTTGGGCTATACTTGGTTTTTATGAAGATACTATTGTTAGTGGAGGCCCTTACGTTGATGCTATAAACTATAGCCCACAAGTAACTCAGCTTTGTATTGAAAACGGAAACTATAGTTTTGAGATATACGATGTTTATGGAGATGGTATGGCAGGAAGCCTTTGGGGTGGACAAGATGGATCTTACTATGTACTACATTGTGGAGATACTTTAGTTGAACCAGACTCTGCTAACTTTGAGTTTGAAGCTTTTCATGGCTTTACATTAGAAGACTGTGCTCCACCACCACCTGTGCTTGGGTGCATGAATGTTGATTACGTAGAGTTTTTACCAATAGCTACTGTAGATGATGGCTCATGTAGCACACTTAAAGTATTTGGATGCACAGACAACGATGCTTTTAACTTTGACTCTTCAGCTAATACTAATATAAACATAGGAGATTGTGAGCACACGTTAGTGCTTACAGACTTAGCAGGTAATGGATGGGCCGGGGCTTTCTTACAAGTTTTTCAAGGTGATAATTTCTTAGGTGAGTTTACTGTAGAATATGGATTTGAAGCTATTTTTGATTTCAATCTTAATGCCTTTCAGCCTGTTGAAATAAAATTTAATACTACGCAGCAATCACAGTTTACATCTGTTCAATGCGGATATAAGTTATACTCTGAAGAGCAAATAACTATTGAAGAACCAGGTGGGTTTGTTACTCCATTAATACCTTTTCAATCAGTATTTGGTATACCATACTGCGGTAATGAATGTATTGAAAGAACATATGGGTGTACTGATATTGATGCTGTAAACTATACTGATTATGCTAATACTAATGACGAAAGTTGTTACTATACTCCAGGGTGCACAAGTCCAACGTTTATTGAATATAATCCTTTAGCAGATTATGATAACGGCTCATGTGCTATTCCTATAGTTTTAGGATGTATGGATAATACAGCATTAAACTATAACCCTGATGCTAATACAGAAATTAATGGCTCATGTATTGAAGTTATAGAAGGATGTACAAATGAACTGGCCTTTAACTACAGCCCTAACGCAAACGTAAATGATAACTCGTGCATACCTGTTATATATGGATGCGTAGACCCAACAATGTTTAATTACTGTTCTGAATGCAATACAAATGATGGGGGATGCGAACCTTATGTTTTTGGGTGCACAGACTCTGTAATGTTTAATTATAATCCTTTAGCTAATGCTGACAATAACTCTTGTATTCCTTTTATTTATGGTTGCACTGACCCTAGCGCACTTAACTATAACCCCCAATCTAACAGTGAAGACTTTAGTTGTATTGATTATATTTATGGGTGTACCGACAGTACTGCTGTTAACTATGATGTATTGGCTAATACAGATAATGGATCTTGTGTGGACGTTGTTGAAGGATGTATGGATCAAGATGCGTACAACTATAGTATTGAAGCTAATGTTAATGACGATTCTTATTGCTTATATGATGCTAATTGTATCAGTGGCCCGGGTAATCCTTATTGGCTTAATGACATTTGTTACCAGTGGGTAATTGATGTAGACGATTATTGTTGTAGCGTAGAGTGGGATGAAACATGCCAATCAACATACAACTATTGTGGAGTTACTTGGACTGGGCCTGAACCTATTGCAAGAACTACAAAAAATAAAAACTTAATAATGATTACAAATCTGTTAGGGGAAGAAGTAAACAAAACTAGCAATCAACTTTTGCTGTACATCTATGACGATGGGAGCATAGATAAAAAAATAATAATTAACAAATAAAATTAAATAACAATGGCAACATTAACAGCAAAATTAACACTAAGCAGCACTAACATAACAAGTGACGCTTTAAATCTTAGTGTATCAGATACTTTAACAACAACAAACCCTTCTATACCAGTAGCTAGAACATCTGTAACCACTACAGGAGCAAACAATATTATTCAACCTGCTACTGACGGGCAAACTTATTACGTGTACATAAAACACACAGGAGTAAATGCAAGTGGAGCAGCCGTAACTTCAACATTAAACGTAGAGCTAACAGGAGATGTGGTAATAGGTAAATTGTCTGCAGGAGAGTTTATGTTTATGCCTTTTGGAGCACACTCTTTAGGAGTTCAATTACAGTCTTCTGCGTCTACAATAGTAGCGGAATACGCTTACTTTACGAAAGGATAAATAAATGAAATTTACAAAATATACAAGAGAGCAAATACAACGTTCTATGGAAGAACTTGGATATAAGTATTTTACAGGGGACAACTATGATGTAAATATTATTGGTATTAGAAACTCTAATACAGATGACATGGTAACAAACAAGTTTGACGATATAATTACTATATCTTATAAAGATGAAAACGGTAAATGGAACTATCATGAGTTTGATTGCACAACAGATCCTGGGGATGATTGGATGGATAACAATTTAAACTCTAAAGGTTGCGCTATTTTAAAACCTGGACAGTATAGAAGCTCACACAAGCTAAGATTACATAGAGGTAAATACTTAGCGCTAGGTCAGCAAAACGATGTAACTGTTTATAGGGATAGAAATAAAAATGATAAGTATGACTTTGATGAGTCAACTACTGATACAGGTTTGTTTGGAATTAATATTCACAGGGCAACTTCAATAAAAGGTAAAAAGTCTACTAACGTAGATAAGTGGTCAGCAGGATGTCAAGTAATTGCGTCTAATGATGACTGGCATTCATTTTTAGATATTTGTCAAATTGCACGAGAAGTGTGGGGAAATAATTTTTCATATACATTAATAAAAAGTAACGATATATAATTGAAATGGATTGGGCAACATATAGTAGATCTTATAGCGAGGTTTCGTAGCGATGTTTATTTAGAAGATTTAGCTACTACAACAGAAGCAAACGTTCTAGTTGTTGATGCAGACGGCAAGGTAAGCAAGAACACTTCAGTTGGGGGTGATATTACTTCTATTGTAGCTGGGACAGGTTTAAGTGGTACAGACTTAACAGGGCCAATACCTACTTTAAATGTAGATGCTATTCAAACGCAAATAACTCAAGTAGGAACTCTTGCGTCACTACTAGTTGATAATATTGCTATAGATGCAAACTCAATATTTAGTATTGGAGATATGACTTTGTTTGCAATAGGTAACGACGTATTTGTAGACTCAGACAATTTTATTATTACTTCTAGTACTAATGATAAGCCTATGATTCAATTAAAGGCTACTTCATTAAATACTGGGCCATCTGAACTTTCATTTGTAAAAGATAAGGGTACAGGAGGAATAGATAATGATGACATAGGGGTTATAAATTTTGTAAGTGATAACAGTACAGAAGAACAAACAAGCTTTGCTTCAATTACCGCTGAAGTATCTGAGTCTCTTAACACTGATGAAGCAGGTAGATTGGTTTTTAAAGTAGCAGAAAGTAATGGTACTGAAAGCCAATTGACTACTGGGTTGTTAATAGAAGGAGAGCATGCTACTGATGGAGAAGTTGATGTAACTATAGCGGCTGGAGCTGCTTCAACAACAACTGTTGCTGGAACACTTACAATGGGTAGTACGGCTACATTAGATAATAGTGGTAACTTACTTAATAATGCGGCTGGATTAACTGCTTCAACATCAAACGCTATTGGTGTAGGAACTATAGAACTTGGACACGCGTCAGATACTACAATAGCTAGATCTGCGGCTGGTGTAGTTACAGTAGAGGGTAATAAAATAGTTACAGCTGGCGCAATTAATATTGATAGTGAAGCTCAAGCTCCTGTAGGCATGCAGGTAGCTAGAAGGACTATAACTACCGCTGAGGCTAATGCAATGAACTCTACTCCTATTGAGTTAATACCAGCTCAAGGAGCTAATACTATAATAGAAATAGTCAGAATTACAGCTAGGGTAGACAGGGCTGCTACACAATCAAACAGTGCTGCTGACATGAATCTTCATTACGCAGGCAAAGAACCTGGGAATTTTGGAGCTGCTTCTTTATCGCATTTTAGAAGGTTTGCGCACGGTAAAACAACCGACCTTGTTGAAAGAAGAGGCACAGTAAATGCACTGACGGCTGTGACTTTAACGGAAGATGTAAACACAGCTGTAGAAGTTAGTTTTGATTCTGCAACAACAACAAACTGCTTTACTAGCATAGACATGTACGTATCTTACTTTGTAATAGATGTATCATAATGATAGAAAGTAGAAACATATCAGGAAACAATGCAGTAGTAATATTTCCATATTTAAAAAATCCACTTAACTCTTTTGTTAATAAAGATATAAATACCAATTTAGAGCAATTTGAAAACCCATACTTAAAACATTTAATTATTGCAAATACGCACTCTACTAGTTCTACTGTAAGTTTAAGTGTTTTTGATAAAACAGAAAGCGATGGTACAGAAGTTGAAAATGATTATTATATTTTAAAAGATACAGTAATACCTGTAGGAGCATCAATCACTTTAAATGCAGATGAGTTATGTTTATTTGATCCTTTGGAGTATGGATTAAAGTTAAAGCTTTCCGGAGGTTCAGAAAATGTGTCTGCTATATATAAAATTATAGGGTATGTAAAACTTAAATCTACAAACAGGAGGTTAGTAAACGGAACACTTAGAGGCTATTAAAATAAAATTATTATGAAAAAATTAAAATTTATATTGTTCTTTGTTGGATTATTTTTATGTGTGAGTTCATGTAAAGAAACTAAAGATGTGGTAACTAATCACAATTTTGATAGTGTACAGGTTACTCCTGAGCTTTTAGATTATTTTGCTAATTCTAGTATTACTAAATATTCTTATTATATAGAAGAGGGTAGTACTTGTCAAATGGCTTTAAGAGAAAAAACTATATATATTTCTCATACGAAAAATAAAAATGGTGTAATAGTTAATGTTGTTATAAAATAAAATTATGAGTATATTAAAAAAAATATTTAGCAGCGGAGCTGCAGAGTTAGTAAAAGGAGTAGGAAACGTTTTAGATAATTTAACTACTTCTAAAGAAGAAAAGTTAGAAGCTGAAAAAAAAATAAAAGATATGATAATGGGTTACGAAGCTGAAATGCAAAAACAAGTAACCGCAAGGTGGTCTATGGATATGAATTCAGATTCTTGGCTATCAAAAAACATAAGGCCTTTAGTTCTTATATTTTTAGTTGTATCAACAGTGTTATTAGTATTTATAGATGCAGGAGTAATTGCATTTGAAGTAAAAGCCAGTTGGGTAGATCTGTTACAGTTAGTTTTAATTACAGTAATTGGTGCGTACTTTGGTGGTAGATCATTAGAAAAAGTAAAAAAATAAAATGACATTAAACGAAATAGCATATAACTTATTAAACATTGTTAGAGGCGGTAGATCTAATCATGATGAACATATTTCATTAGATCAAATTAAATTTAATATTAAGCATTATCGTGCTGTTTTTATTAGGAGAGATTACGCTAAAAACGGATTTAAAAGTAGGCATGTAGAGCAAGACTTAGGATGCATAAAACTAGAAAGAGTAAACGCTAGTAAATGCTGTAGCCTACCTGCAACGGATTGTGTATACAAAACAGTTCAGCCTATACCTAAAACAGTTAGATATAATTTTAGTGAAGCTATTACGTACGTTGGAGACGTCAGTGGATTTGGTCGCATACCTATGGTTGAGTCTAACACAATAAAATATTTACCTTATGATAAATACACAAAAGGTAGGTACAAAGCATATATGATAGAAGACTATTTGTATATTTATAATGCAGATGGACTTGAACATATAAACATTAGAGGTGTGTTTGAAGACCCAGAAGATGTTTCTAAGTTTGGAGATTGTAATGGTGGTGGATGTTATAAAGGTGATAGTACGCCTTTTCCTATGCCAATGGATATGATACAATTAATAAATCAAGGAATTATGGGGGGAGAATTAAGACTTCTAAGCGGTACAATCTCAGACACTGAGAACGATAGAATGCAAGACCCTCAAACAATTATGAGGCCAAGTAAAGAACAATAACTAAAACAAAAATTTTTAAAATGGGAATGAATAAAATGTATAAAAAAGCAGGTATGAAATATAAAAAAGGCGGGGCAAAGCCTGATTACCTAGATATGGATGGTGATGGAAACAAAAAAGAATCTATGAAATCTGCTATTCGATCAAAAAAAGGAATGGGTGGCAAGAAAAAAATGATGTATAAAAAAGGAGGAGAAAAGAAAATGATGGGAGGAAAAAAGAAAATGATGGGTGGCGGAATGGCTAACCAAAGTTTTTTAGAACCTGCGACACCTACAATGTTTGAAAACGGAGGTTTAAAAGATCTTAGAAAAAAACAAAGAGATGAAAGAAAAGGATTAAAAAGCAAAAACAAAGCTACTAAAAAAAGCAATAAAGATATTGCAAAGGCTGCTAGAAAAGGTACAAAAACTGCTATAAGAGATATTAGAAAAACTTCTCGTACAGACATAGCAAACGTTAAAGATAAAGCTTCAAAGGCTAAAGTAAGTAAAGTTGCAACTGCAAAATCAGATCCTTTTGTAGTTAGAAATGATAAGCCTAGTAATAAGCCTATTGTAACAAAAAAAGCTGTACCATCAACATCTAACGAAAAAGCAAACGAATTAGCAGGTAGTAATAAAACAACAGTAAATAAAACTAAAGCTAAAACTGAAAATAAACCAGTTTCAGAAATGACTTTTAGTCAAGCTTATAGAAAAAATAGAGACGCTGGTAAAAAAGTTTTTACTTATAAAGGTAAAAAATATGCTACTGAATCTAGAGAAGAAAAAGCAAAAAGAACAAACGTAGTAAAAAAGATAACTCCTAGATCAGGCACAATAGATTCTAAAAAAACTACAACAGGAATAAACAAAAGAACCCCTAGACAAGTTAGTGAAGAAAAGCTTCGTGCAGCAAGAGTTAAAGCCGCACAAGAAAAGAAAGCAAGAATGAATAGAGGCAATAGCATGGAAAGAAGGTAGTGTAAATGGCATATACTTTAACCAATATATATGATAGTTATGTTGTTGACAAAAGCCCTATAGATAAAGCTCTCTTTAAGAATATATGTTCAGAATTTAATGTAATGATTATGAGCTATATTCTTGAAGGTAAAGAGTTTAATATGGGGTACAACTTATCTACAATTTCTATAGTTAGAAAAGACAGAGATCCTAGGTCTCCTAGGGTAGACTGGGGAGAAAGCAATAAATATAAAAAAGAGTTGCTAGATAAAAAAGAAAGCTTATACGATCAAGCTTCTGGCTATGGTACTAAATGGCACATTTATCATACAGATTCATTCTATTGTAAATACTACTGGAGAAAAAGCAAATGTTCTGTACCTAATAAATCAGTGTATAGGTTTGATGCTACTAGAGGTATAAAGGGAAATAAAGAAAGGTTAATTAATCTTATAAAAGGAGATGATTTAGCTTACCTAACATTTAAAAAACAGTAATGGCAAAACGAGGATTATACGCAAACATACACGCAAAACGTAAAAGAATAGCAGCAGGCTCAGGTGAGACGATGAGAAAACCTGGAAGTTCAGGGGCTCCTACAAAAGCAAACTTCACAAGGTCAGCTAAAACAGCTAAGAAAAAAGAAGGGGGTCTTAAAAGTCCTGCGTGGACAAGAAAAGAAGGACAAAGTCCTACAGGAGGCTTAAATGCTAAAGGAAGAGCGTCTGCAAAAGCAGAAGGTTCTAATCTAAAAACACAACTAAGCTCAGGGACTAACCCTCGTAGGGTTTCGTTTGCTGCAAGGTTTGCAGGTATGAAAGGCCCTATGAAAAAACCTAACGGAGAACCAACTAGAAAAGCTTTAGCTCTTAAAAAATGGGGGTTTGGTAGTGTAGAAGCTGCTAGGAATTTTGCTAACGCAAATAAGAAAAAAGCCAAGGGAGGATTTATAGAACCAGGAATAGAAAACATATTTGACTAATGAGTGTATATAAAACAATATCAAGTAAGGCAGTAATACGAAAAGTGTTTAGAGATTTAAAACCTCAAAATGACAATTGGATAGAAGACGCTGTTGAATGGATTGGTGAAGCTCTAGAGCACATAGGAGCTGCACCACAACTTCAACAAAAGCAATGTGTCTTAGACATTAAAGACCATAAAACATTGATGCCTACAGATTTGTATTATATAAATCAAGTAGCAATAAATGATTCTGTATCCCCTATAACAACTACAGAGTTAAATACATTAACAACTAAAATAAAAGACCTTAAAGACCAAATAGTAACGGCACAAGCAGCTGGATTAGAGTATTCAAGTACTACCTCAATACTACACGAAATAAATGCTAGGATAGTAGTCTTAGAAAACGTATACTTTAATAATGCTAATCAACTGCAGCCGTTACAATATGGAGCTAGTACGTTTCATGCTAGCATGCATTGTGAAGGGTGTGTAAATGAAAACATACAATGTGAAGATACTTACATAGTAGATAACGATTATATAAAAACATCTTTTGTAACCGGTAAAATATGTATAAGCTATATGGCATTTCCTACAGACGAAGATTGTTACCCATTAGTACCGGACGACATTAGTTACAGAGAAGCTATGTTTTGGTATATATATAAAAAGCTTTTATTGTCAATGGTAACTACTCCTGAGAATAGAAGAAACGGTATTAATTATACGTTTGCAGATGAAAAATGGAAATACTATTGCACACAAGCTAGGAATGCAGCTAACTTCCCAGACATAGATAAATATGAATCATTCATGAATCAATGGGTAAGACTTATACCTAACATGAATAGACACGACGAAGCATTTGAAAGTTTAAACACAAGAGAAGATTTATATAGAGGATAACTATGATAAACAAAAGATTTGTAAAAGGATTATTTAAAGACACAACCTGCTTAGATCAACCAGAAGGTACTTGGAGATATGCGTTAAATGCAATTGTTCAAGATAAAGATGGTACGGTATCAAACGAAACAGGTAACACTCCTGACGGAAGGTTAGCCTCAGCAGGAGTTGGGGAAAATTTCTTATGCATTGGTCACATTGAAGTAGCTAATGATAAGGTTGTTTTGTTTTTAAGGGATCGTAGAGCAGACACTTCTAGCACACTGTATGAGTCTTCTATAGGAATATGGGAAGCTGGAACTTTTACTACTTTATATAAACCTGTACCATCTAGACATAATTTAAATTTTAATATAGACTACCCAATAGAAGGGACTTTTAAGATAGATTCTGAAGGAGACCTAGTAGTTTATTTTACAGATGATTTGAATCCTCCTAGAGCATTTAATGTTACTAGGCAACAAGGTACTGGTTTAATAGCTACTACTAAACTATATGGGCTTCCCGTCTTAATCGGTGAGTTTGGTGCAGGTGTAACTACAGAAAACGACAGAACGCATGTAAACCACATAGACTTATTAAATCTGTTTCCAAGCTCAGGACCGGTACCTCATGTTGAATTAGACGAGGTTTCCGAAGTTCAGTCTTCAGTAGTAACAGGAGGTGGGTTAAGAACTGGTGTTTACTATTTAGCTTTAGCTTATGTAGATACAGATAATGTAGCTACAAACTATGTTACCGCATCTAACCCTGTTTCTATTGTAGATGAGTATGATTTTACTAGACCTACATTTAGAAAAGACGGGGCAAAAGAAGGTAGCCAAACATCAAAGTCTATTAAATGGTTAGTGTCAAACGTTAACCATGATTACGAGTTAATAAGACCAACTATTATTAGAAAGATGGGGGGAGTTACTCAGGCTTTTAGACTACCTGATTTAGATTGTTTATCTGCAAGCGCTACAGGTATTGTGTTTTCCGGGTTAGAAGGTATGGAGTCTTCTGCAGTTGCGGATGTTTTAATAGATACAATAGCTTACGATACAGCAAAAACTATTAACCAGTTAGACGGAGTATTATATTTAGGTAATACAACTAGAACATTAGATTTAGGTTACCAGGCTTATGCTAACAATATTAAGTTAAACTCTGTAGTCAAAACAATAAATAAGTTTGATGAGTTCTATGCTACTGTAGACAATCTTGAAACAGGGTTTGGTACGCAACCTGTAGATAGAGGAGAAACAGTTAACGATGCTAGATCGTATAGGTATGCCCCTAACATATTTAAATACAAAGGTTACCAAAGAGATGAGGTGTATGCTTTTTATATTGCATTTATACTTAATGACGGTTCTATGTCATACGCGTATCATATACCAGGTAGAGAATCAATAGGTAATGAGTTAGACTCTCCTTCAGGAAGTGGGGTAAGAAGTAACTTAGATAGCATGAGTTCTTACTCAGCAAATTTTCATTTCTTTGACAATAGTATAGAAACTATTACATCCACTCAAATGAACTACTGGCAAAATGCTACAGAGTTCTACCCTAACACAGATGACTTTGATATAAAGGATCCAGCAAATTCTTTTGCAGGAAGCCTTAAAGGTCTTAATGTAAGACACCATCATTTTCCTTCTAATGAAAATTCACAAAGAAAAACTATATCTGATAACTTATGTAGTATTGAAAAAAGTTCCGGAACTCAAGGAGCAAATAAATTGTGGCGTGGAAGATTGTTAGTGCATCACATAAACGATTCTGGTACAGATGCAAACATGAATGACGATTTTACTACAGGATACTATATGAGTCATTTATGGAGTGAACAAAGTTTAGTTACAGATAATGATGGAAATAATGTAACAGCTGAAGCTGCAGAAGCTTTATTAGGTAACTCAGGGTTAATAAATGAAGGTGTAGGTAATACATTATATGCTGACCAAGAGATGCAAGTTACTACAAGATATTTGTGGGGAGCAAAAAAACAAAGTGGAGGTGGAACATTTGGCTATGCTAAAATTGTAATAAATAATGGGATTGGAGGAAATAATACCTATTGCCAAGATAACGGTGGAACCGCAGGTAGTGGATCGTGGGGAAATTGTGGCGGTGGTGCTGCTAATGTTGAAAGCTTCTCAAGTGCAGGAAGCAGTTGCAGTACATTAGGAAGCGGACCTGTAAACTTATACCCTGGAGGATTTTCAACGGTTAGAGGAAAAGCACATCAAAACGGAGGAGAAGGTACATGGCGGCAAGCAAAATTTCAGGAATTTGATGGCTGTGAAGGAGCTAGTGGCAATACATTAGGTGGAGTAAGAATAACTCCCTCAGGCCAAGATGGTACATATCAAAATGGATATGACACAAGAAGTTGGCAGCAATGGAATATTGTATCGGGAACTGTTTTAGCATATACTTTAACTGACGCTATATTGTCACACGATGTAGATGTTTTAGGGTTTGAATTAGAAGACATTAAAATACCTAAAGAAATAGCAAACAAAGTTCAAGGATTTAGAATATATCATGCTAGAAGAAAGCATGCAGACAAAAGAATTTTAGGGCAAGACTACATTAAACCTATGTCTCGTAAAAAAGAAATTATAGGATTATGCGCAGAGGCATCTACTGTTAATGCAGAAAAAGCTGGATACATTTTAAGATCATTGCAAGATGAAAAAGAAATATTTTACAGCAAAGCTCCTTGGCCAGAAGATGATGTACCAGAACATTATACAGAAAATTTAGGATTAAATGCTTGGAATACAGAACTAAGGTCTAACCCTGCTTACAATTTATTTTCTACTCATGACTTTAATTTACTTAGAACTAAAAATAGTATAGCTGGATTTACCCATATTAAACCTGAATACGTAGTAGAAAACTTTGCGTTTAATGGGCCGTCTACAAACCAAGATAAAAAAATGGTTACTAAGTTAATAAACTACGACTCTCCCACAGAGCCTGTAGAAGTTCAAGAAACTTGGGGGTATGATGCACCTTTTAATTGTTACCCTGTTAGTGTAAAGACAGGTATTTTTCTAGGGGCTAGATATGATAATATGAGCTTTCTTCCTGGGCAGTCAGTTGTTGGGGGAATAAACCCTAGGATGGTAGGGCAAAAAGCAAAAAGCTATTTACATGGGGACACTATTTTTGATGGTACTGCTTTAGGTTTTGGAGGAAAAATATTTAATGAGTTTGGAGAAACAGCTATGATCTTTGGTTTAATGCAAGGTCACTATTTACCAGCTCTACCAAGCAACAGAGTTTACGTTCCTGGAAGTTCACAATTGCCTAATATTGACAATCAAATAAATTGGGGAGAAATGCATTTAGGTACTCCTTCTATATTGTTGTTCCCGTACCCTACACCTACAACAACTGATCCTTTTGAAGAAAGAAAAAGAAGCGTTACTTATTTAGTAAACTTACATGCGTTTAGAACAGACATGTATAAGTCGATTGATTCTCAAGAATTAATATGGACCGGATTTGAAGTAATAGGAAATGACTTGAATAATTTTGTATTTGAAGAAGATGGAGCCTCAGTAGATTATAATGGAAGTGCCGCAGATTTTACAACTAAAACTATAGTTGAAGAAGGTATATTTGGAGGAGATACTTTTATATCTAGATATGGGGTAGCTATGGGGTTAAAGCCTAGTAATCCTTCTGAGGACTCAAACCCTACTAGAGCAATATACGGTAATATAGTAGAGAGTGTAGATAATATAAACTTTAGACATAGTGAGTCTTCTTTAAGTAATTACTTTCCTGGGACATCAGCAAAAGAGTTATTGAAGTATGTAGGAACATCATCAGGAACAGAGACCGCAGACCCAACGGCACAAAACTCAGGTGACTATACAGCGCAAGATAATATAAAATATAATGAAGACTACTCTTCTTTAAATGACATTAGACCTGCAATACCGTTACCGTTAAATAATAATGCTTTAAGTGATTTTCCAACAAGAACTCACAGAAGCGCAAAGGCAGACACTTCAAGCGTTATTGACAACTACAGAATATTTTTAGCTAATCAATTTAAAGATCTACCTAAGAATAGAGGTGAGCTTTGGAAGCTATCTGCATTTAATAATTTGCTTTATTTTCACATGGAAGAAAGTCTGTTTGCAACAAAAGGTAAACAGTCTATGCAAATGAAAGATGGAACTGAAGCTTTTGTAGGTAGTGGAGATATATTTGCGCAAGACCCAGACGAGCTAGTGCAAACTCAAGACGGATACGCAGGAACACAATCTCAATGGGCCGCACTAACAACTAGGGCAGGATACTTCTTTGTTGATAGAGTTAGGGGTAAAGTGTTTTTAATGCAAGACAAGCTAGCAGAGATTAGTAATGTTGGGATGGAAAGTTGGTTTAGAGAAAACTTAAAAGCAGCTCTATCTGAATACGGTTCTCCTGGTTCTGGTCCTTGCAATTCATTAGATAACCCTGTAATAGGTATAGGGCTTACATCAGTATGGGATCCAAAGTATAAAAGAATAATACTTACTAAAAGAGACTTAGAGCCTACTGCTGCATTTTTAAAGGGTTGGAATCTACCTAGTACATTACCTATTACAGACGGAAGTATTGGTTGGGATGAAACTTTATGTAAATATGTAGTGTACTCTCCATGTCCAGCCCCATCCTTAGCTGGTGAACCAGCAACTTGTGAAGAATATACAGTTTTAGATTGGGGAAATACTAAATACTTTACAAGAGCCGGTTGGACTATATCTTATTTTCCAGAACTTGCTGTATGGACAAGCTTTCATGACTACATACCTTACAGGTATTTTAACACGTCAGAAACCTTCTATTCTCTTACGGACAGATACACATCTTATTTAGATGGTACTATCTCAACGCTAGGAGTTAATGCTGGAACTGATTCTGAAGACCCATTTACTGCTTTTGGTAATGCGGGTATTTGGAAACACAACGAAGGAAGAAAAGGGGTTTTATACCAAGAAGAATTTGAAAACGGAAAGTTTGCAAACTTTTATAATTTTGAGTTTGAGTTTATACATAATGAAAACAAACAAGAGGATGCTATTTACCACAATATATCGTACACAGCAGACGTATATGATGAAGGAGTATTAGTGCTAAACCAAGGATTTACAAGTTTCTATGCGTTTAATACATTCCAAATTTCTGGTAACAAAACATCTTCTGCATTAGAGTACTTAATAAACATAAGGAGAATAGGGAACAAATGGAATGTAAATAAATTTAGAGATTTAGCTACATTAGCCGTAGCTGTTGCTCCTTATTACACTCCAGAAGGAGTTAACGTTGTAGGGGGAACAAACAATGGAACATTAACCTCATCAAATACAGTACCTATGTTTACTGTGTTAGGTATGGTAGAAGCACCAACAGATGCATATATAACTCTACCTCCTGCAGTTAAGCCTTATTTCCAACAAAAGAAATTTATGGACAAATGGTTTGGAGTCAGATTAATTTATGATAACATATCAAATAATTTAATAAATTTGCATTCTACTGCTGTAGGGGCAAAAAAACTTTACAGATAATATGAAATCAAAACTGAAAAAAAAGAACTCTAAAATAAAAAGAAAGAATAAATATGCAGTAGGAGGAATGTATCAAGAAAATATGATACCTCCAGGTATAGGTTCTACTTCTAATATTGTGTACCAGGAAAGTGATCCAGCGCTTCAACAACAAAGAAGAAAATCTTTAGCAGAAGAAACAGAAGGAGCAATAGAAAAAAGCTCTGAAATGGCTGAGGAAATCAAAGCCGATAAAGAAGGAGATGCGGAAGCAGCTAACAGAGTTAAAACGCAATCAGATAGTAATTTTAATAGTTTTTCAGGAGCCGCCCAAACATTTGCTGACGCTGGAAAATCTTTAAATAAAAACAAAGAAGTAGCAAATCCTTTTAGGGCTGCAGCAGATGTTTATAAAAATGCTAGACGTGCTAAAGAAACTGTAAGAGGGGTTGACGCATTTAATACTGGTAAAGCATTTATGGATAATCAGAAAATAGCCAGAGACGGAATACAATCATTTAAAATGGCTAAAGACATAAAAGCGTCTAAAGATGCAATAAGCGGTCTTGGTCAAGCTAAGACTCTTACTATGGACGGTTTAAAAACTGCAAAACAAGTTAAAGATGCAGGTGCGTTTGGTACTGCAACTCTTGGTAAAGGAGCAGAGTTGTCTACGTCAATAGGAGCAGGGGGCAACATGGCAGCGTCTGCAGGTACTCAAGCATTAGCTAAAGGTTCTGCAATTGGTAAAGGTTTAAAAAGTTTTGCTACATCAGGTGCCGGGTTAGGCACTATAGCATCATTAGCTGGTATGGGAATTAGTAAATTTTCTGATGATAATGACGCTACTAAATCTAACTTTGGTGAGTATTCTGGATCTGTCTTAAGCGGTGCTGGTACGGGCGCTTCAATAGGCTCTGTTATACCAGGTGTAGGTACTGCAATTGGTGCAGGTATAGGTGCTCTTTATGGAGCAGGTAAACAATTCTTTGGAACAAGAAAAGCTAAAAGAGAACAACGTATAAGAGAAAAAGACAGAAGAAGAAGAATTGGAGAGTTTAATAAGGATGTAACTCAAGATTTAGCTTCTCAATCAGGAAGAGCTAGGGTAGGAGAGATAAGACAAAAAACCTATTCAGGGTATGATTTAGGTAGAAACACGACAGCAAAAACAGGAGGTTATAGAAATATGCCTAAATACGTTTAAAAAAATATACATGAAAACAGAAACTACACTTCTAGAGAAATTAGCTAAGAGAGCTAAAATGAATCGTCAATACAAAAATGGAGGAGCAGAAACTGACCCACCTAAAAGTAGTGCAAAACAAGATTATTATGATGCTTATGCACATCATAAAAAGATGAGAAATCTTATAGGTACTAATAACACAGAAGAATTAAATAAAATTCCAGGAAGTAGGCCGGGCATGGGTTATACTGGTTTAGATTTAAATAGCGACTTTTGGAGATTATCAGCTTTAAGAAAAGCAGCTGGGTTTAATATGCTAGAAGAAGAATTGGAAGGCTTTAAAACTACTATGCCTCATGCAGGTCAAAAACTTAGAGGAGCTCTAAACCAAATGATGGGAACAAATTTTAAAACTGGAGGGGTATATTCACATGGAGGGGAAGCGCCTCACAACCCTCCTGGAAATCTTTGGGAAGTTGATCCTGATCAATTGGGTGCATCTGGACAGTTGGGAAAACGATTAATAAATAGAAACAAAATACCAGATGGATATGAGTTTAGTGGAGTAACAAATCCTACTAAAGGAAGGCTTTATAATCCAATTGGTACTCCTATCCAAAGCGCATCCATGAAAAGCGTAATAGGAGATAGCAGAGGAAAAGTAGAGGGTGGATTGCCTTTGAGTAATTCTGATAAAGTTATACGAACTTTAGAAGATCGCAACAAAAACAATTTAGCTATAGGAAGACCTGATTTAGTTGTGGCTTCTGTAAACGATAAGTATAATATGAATGACTTTTCTTTAATGAAAACGGGAGGTATGTTTAATAAAATGCAACAGTATCAAGAAGGTGGAATGAATTTGCCTGGAGGTCAAATGCAACCTATACCAGGAAGTGACGCAGTAGAGTTTGTAGGTAACAAACATGATCAAGCAGGTATGGGTTCTGATAGTGGTATTTTACTAGACAAAAACACAGAAGTAGAAGGAGGAGAGACTATGGATCAAGTTACTATGAAAAAAGGTGGAGAGAGAGACTATTTCTTTTCTGAACATTTAAAGAAAGGTGGAGTGTCTTATGCCAACATGCATAAAAACATATTGCAAAACGGAGGAGATCAAAATGATATTGATACTTTAGCTAGAATGCAAGAGTATTCAGCTGGTAGAACTGTAGACAAAATAGCTAAGAATGGTGGGGAAAGAAAGAAGCTTGAGCATGGAGGACCGCATCCAGAGTTAGACGATTCTAAACTTAGAGCTCTTATAAGACAACAAGGCGCAGCTATGTTAGAAAATCCTCTTCTTGGCAGACAGACCTTTAGAGAGCCAAAGCTTATGGGAAGAAGTTTATCTGATTATCCAGAAGAAAAAGCTGAAGAAAAATCTAGTGCAAAAGATAAATCAGGATCTAAATCAGGATCTAGAGCGTCTAACAGAGATACTAGACCTGACTTATCAGTAGCGTCTGACAAATATTTAAATGAGTACGGAACAATACCAGGAAGACAGCCAGGAGTTAAAATTGGGGACAACCAATATTATTTAGATGATCCCGAGTTACAGAAATACATTGAAGAGCATGAGGATTTTGGTGAAGAGTGGATGGATAGTATTGACCCAAAAGTATTAGAGGCCGCAGGTATTACAGATTACAGTGAATTAACTAGTGATCCTTCTAAAGTTACAGCATATCAAAAAGCATGGAATGCTGCAAACCCTGACAATAAAGTTCAAGTAGATGGTGACTTCGGAGAACAAACTATTAGAACAGGAATAATAGGTGGTAAGAAAGAAGAAGATAAAGATGAAACTGATAAGACAGGTGATGATGATGATAGTTCAGGAATTAAAAGAGATCCTGTAATAAATAAAAATCCTAAAAGAGGTCCTAATTTAGTAGGGGCTGCGCAATTTATACCTGCAGCCATGGCATTTGCGGATAAGCCTGATTACATGAATGATGCTGATTTAGTTAAAGCAAGCACTATTATACCAGAAAGAATAGCTAAGACTAGGTTAGATAGGGTAGATTATAATGATCAATTAGCTGTTAATGCAAATGATGCAGCAGCTATGAATAGGTTTATAGAAACTTCTGGAGGAGGCCCTGCTTCTATGGTAAATAGAATGGCAATGTACGGCAAGAAACAGCAAGCAGACATGCGAACTAAAGGTGACGAAACTAGAGCTAATAACGCTATTTCAAATCAAGAAGCATTACTAGAACAGCAAAGAAGAACAACTAATGCAGGGAATGCTTTCAGTGCTAGTGCTCAGAATGCTTCATCACAACAAAGAGCTTCTCAAATAAACGTTGGAAATAAAATGTCAGTAGATGAGTTTAACACAGCGGCTGATGCAGCTACTAAGGATAGGCGTTTAATGGGTGTTGATACTGCGGTATCAAACTTGGCTCAAATGAGGAGAGACTCACTTCAATACGACTCACAAGAAAGATTAGCTCAAGCTATATCTGGACAAACGGGTGTATACAACAGAGAACAAGAAGAACCAGAAACAGCAGAAACAGGAGGGTACAGAAAGAAAATGGGAGGGTACATAAACAAAAATAAATACTCAAAAACTTTAAAGAAGGTATCAAAAGAATTAGCAGGGGCATCTAAAATGCATGCAGGGCAATCTAAAAAAACCGCTATACTTGCTAAGAAAATGGAAGACAAAAAGAAAATGCAAAACGGTGGAATAGGAGATTTCTTTAAAAAAATAAAAAAAAATGTAAAAAGAAATAGCCAAATGAGAAAGAATAAAAAAAAGATGGGAAAAGGATGCAGCAACTCTAAACGTAGCAATTACACAAGAGTAAGAGGTTAGTAAGTATAAAAAAACAAAACGATATGGCAAATAAGTATAGCAGATACCAGTTACAAGCTCCAACAAGTCAATATGTTGACCCACAATCTGTAGGAGTAAATCAAATTCTTAGAGAAAGGTACGACCAAAACAAACAAGGTAAAGATCTAATTGATCGTTCTTTAGCTCAAACGCAAGTAATGGAAGGAGATAGAGCTTTGCTTGAGGGCGCTAAAACTAAAGTAAAAAATATTTTAGGAGACGTTACTGAAAAAGGGGATTATGAAAACTCTGGACTAGCTATACAAGATGCCGCTAATTATGTAGACCAAGACCCTGGGGTTTTGGCAGCTAAGAAATCATATGAAAATAGATCAGTAGAGTTAAACTTTATAAGACAAGCTACAATGGAGGGTAAGCAAATTCTTGATTTTGGTAAAGGTGCATCTAAAAACCATGTGTCGTATTTCTTTGATGAAAACTCTGAAACATTTCAAACTTCTATATATGAACCTGCATCTGAGTCAAGATTAGATTATGATGCAGAAATGTCTAGCTTACTTAAAACTATTAAGGCCGATTCTAATGGAAAGGGATGGGAAGGTATTACTGTAGGTAAAGCAGACAGAGTAGCAGCTATGATGTACGAAAACTATATTCAAAGTGATGCAGGAAAACAAGATTTTAGAAGGTTAACAGAATTAGAGTTACCAGATAATTTGAGTGGTGAGCAAAAAATGGTTATGGCTAAGAAAGACATAATGCATCGTTTAAAAGGATTTACTAGGCAGTATGTATACGATAAGATTACAGCTGTTAAACCGGCCGATACTCTTACTCAATCAAACGGATTGCCTAAAAATATAAACTTTTCAGGAGAAACTTCAGGTAAAGGAATTATAACTGACGATATATATAATTCAAGTATGCAAAATTTAGAAGTTTTAAAAAGCAATGAAATGTCTCAAGAAGAAAAAGATGCTAAAATTAAACTTTCTCAAGGAGCGTATGATGAATCTGTAAGAAAATATTTAAAAGGAAAAGGAGAAGAAGGACAAGTAAAATTACAGAGATATGAGAATATGGTAAACAAATATAAAGAACAGGGAGATGCAGAATTTTTTGAATTAACTAAAATGTTGACTACTAACACATACAGTCCTAGTACTAATATTGGGAATGTTGCTATGCAGTCAGGAGTTAGTGCTGCAGGCTTAGCAGCTGTTGGTGGTAGCATAGGTTTGGCAGGAGGACCTTTTTCCGCTGTAACAGTACCTGTTGGCGCTGCCGTTGGAGCTGTAACTGGAACTATATTAGGGTTTGGTAAAGCAACGTATGAAGAAATGCAAAAGTTTAGAAATGTAAGGGATTGGGTTAGACCTAGTGGAGCTAACAACGAAAGTGGAGAATTAGGCTTTTTTGAAACTGCGTGGAGTTATTTTGCAGATAGCGAAGAAGAGCAATTACGAGAGGAGTTGTTTGGAGGTAACGATGGTAGCGATATGGATGTGACTAAAATAAATGAGTCGTTAGGAACTAACTACACCAAAGAAGATGTTCCAAGACTTAATGAATTAGCTATGGCTCAGTATAGTTTTATGGCCGGTGAAGATGGGGGAATAACAGGAGATCAAATAATGGAAGACATAAAAGCAAATGGGCACACGTTTACTTCTAACGGGTACACTGCTGACTCATCTAAAGAAGGAGAGTTAATAAGAAAAGGAGTAAACAGCACTGTAGTTAACAGTGATCCAAGACAAGATTGGATTATACATGGCGTTAATACTGATGATGATATGACTGCTTTTGTAGGGGAAAAAGGCGAGTTATGGAAAGGTCTAAATGTTACCGATGTTTACGAAGGTAGTGCTTTGGGTCAGGTTCCTATGAGAATACAAGTTAGGAATAAAGACGGGGTTTCTAAAATTTTAGAATTAAAACCAGGAAGCCAAGAAGAAGTGCAATTGCGAGGAGGAATAACAGGTAGCATTACAGAACAGATGGGACTGAATGAGATAGCGTCAAATGAATCAGTAAGATTATCTTTAAATTCTATAGACAACCCTACTGTAGGAAATTATATTGATTTGCAAGCGCAGTCTTCAGTTATTTTAGGTGGAGGTACACAAGAGGATTATAACTCAGAAGTAAGAAGGCAAGAAGATGCTTATTTACTTGATATAATTTTAACAAGACCAGAATATAACTCACAATTTTTGAAAGGTGATGGAGGTCAACTATATTTGCAAAATGACGGGCAAAGCTTACCTTGGTTTACTAACGACGGAGTAAACCAATCTGTATGGTCTTTGTATCAAAAACAAAACCCTACTTTAGTTTCACAGTTAAGAGCTAAAATGAGAAGTCGTAGTGTTAACGAGATAAGATAAAACAATATATACATGCGAAACAAAAAAAATACTGGTGGATTGACAGATGACAGTTTGATACAGCCTGAAGATGGCGCTGTATTAGGTTCTAATAATTTAATTGACACTTCTTTAGATGTAAAAGTTCCTGAGCAAAAAAGTGTTTTACCTGAAACAGAAACTAAAATAGGGCAAAGTTTTTTTGGTAACAACGCTAGAGAAATTTCTAGCAGCCTAGCAAACCCTCTTACTGGAGGGTTGAAAGTCTCTAATCAAGATTTTGATAATTACAATAAATATATTGATAGACCTTTTTCTATAAACGAAAGTGACATAGATGACACTAGAGCCAGAGGTCAAGGGTTAGGTGAAAAGATTGTTCGTTCGTATGGAGCACAATTACCAGTAGGAATAGTTACTAACGTATTAGGAAGTACTGTTGGTTTGGGTGTAGGTCTTGCTGAAGTTGTAAATGAAGGGTTTAAAAGTGGGTTTGACGAATCTTCTACATGGGGTAAATTTGCAAACAATGATTTTCAAAGAAGCTTAGATGATATAAATGAATCTGTTCGAGAATCATTACCAAACTATTACACATCACAAGAAGCTGAATACGGAGCATTTAAAGCTGCGTTTGGTCCAGGTGCCGCTAACTTTTGGACAGATGGATTAGCTAATGGTCTTTCTTTTGTTGCGGGGGCTGTACTGTCTGAGTATGTGACTGCAGGTTTAGCTACTGCTTTAATACCAGTTAAAGCTGCTAACCATTTAAAAAGAATTGCTGCTATAAGAAACTTATCATACGGACAAAAAGCTATACAAGGAAGTAAGAATCTACAAAGAATAAATAGAAGCGAAAAGATTTATAGTGGATTAACTACAGCTCGTAGGTTTATGACAGGAGCAATGTATGAATCTGGTGTAGAGGCTAGACATAACTTTGATTCTACTATAGATAATCTAATTAAAGAGCATACTAAAAGCAAAGGAGTCCCTCCTACTGAGGAGGAAATGTTAGATATAAAACAAATAGCTCATGCAACATCTAATGGTGTGTTTGCTGCTAATGCAGCCTTGGTAGGTTATAGTAATATGTTAATGTTTCCAAGGATATTTGGAAAAGGTATGCGCGCCTCTAAAAAATCATTAAAAAATAAATTTAAAAAAGTAGAGAAAGACGGCCTTCCTTCTATACTCCCAAAATATAAAGATTACAATACGTTTAAAAAGTTTGGTGGAGGTGCATACAATGTACTAAAAGTACCTATGTATGAAGGATTTGTAGAAGAGGGTGGTCAAAAATTAGCAGACATTGCTGGTCAAAAAGCTGCAGAACAGTATTATGCTGACGGAAAAAACCCTACTTCTTTAGAGGCTTTAGGTGGGCTATTAAGTAACACCTGGGACTCTATGGGAGAGGCTTACGGTAGCCCTGAAGGACAAAAAGAAATATTCCTTGGGTTTATTCTTGGTGGTTTAGGTTTGCCATCTTTTGTTAAAACTAATAAAGATACAGGTAAAAAAGAATTTGGAGTAGGATGGCAAGGGGGTATTAAAGATTCTGTAGAAAGTCGGATTAAAAAAAGAAAAGACTTAGATGACCTATCTACTTACATGAATAATAGTCCTGAAGTTTTGCAAGCAATCAAAACTAATTTTGATATGGCTGCAGATCAAATGAATGCAGAAAAGAACAGAGAACATGCTTTGTTAACAGACAATAATTTTGCATATAAAAATGCAGAGCATGACGCGTTTTTTAGCCACGTTTACCACAGAACAAAAGCGGGTTATTTTGGAGATGTTATAGATGGCATAAAGGATATTCAAAATATGGACAATGATGCTTTTGAAGAAATGTTTGATTATGCAGACAAGACAGAGAACATGTCTAAAGATCAAAGAACTGAATTCTTGGAAGGTAGAAAAAATAAAGTAGCTGAGCAACACATAGAGAGAGCAAACGAAATTAAAAATATTTTTGAAAATACAGATAGCTTAAATGTAGGGGAAGATTTTAAAAAAGCTATAGTGCATGCGTACTCTTCAGCTAAAGATGTAGACGCTAGAGAAAAAATGTTAATAGAAGAATTAACAAATGCTGGTCTAGACCTATCTGCTGAGACTATTGATGATGTTTCTGATAACGATAAAAAAGAAAATGAAGGCTTAGTGCAACGTCTAAGAAACTTCACAATGTCTAAGTTAGGTATGGAAGCTATAGACATAATGGAAAACTCTGAGACTGGGAGAAAAGTTAAAAGAGAATTAGGAATTAAGGAATTTACTGAGCCAGGACACCCGGTAATGGTGTTGCAAGCATTGGTGTCTGAAATGCAAAAATTAGAAGAACAACAAATAGCATTAGAGGCTGAAAACAAACAAGACGAAGCCATAGATGTTGCTATTGAAATTGAAGAGCTTAATGAAAAAGTTACTAATTTAACTATTGCTATACAGCAAGGAGTTGCGTCAGAAATGTCATCTGAAGAGCAACAAATTTTAGATAAGTTTGAAAAAGAAAACCCAACAGAATTCTTACAAAACAAAGAAGAGTACGTAGAAAAACTTAAAGACATTAGAAATCTTAGAGCACTAAGACATAGGATGCTAAACATGGTTCAGCAAATAATAGATCCAGAGGCCGGTGCAGATAAAAGACAGCTAATAGAACAATATATAGAAGATGTAACACAGAATGAAGAATACAAAGGTTTGTCTAACTATGAAAAATCTTTAGCTAGAAAGTACAGGGGTAAGGTTGTAGAGTTTGATTATACAAAGAAAGATGGTTCAGTTAAAAGGTATAGAGCTAAATACAAAAATCAAACTAAAAATGGATTAGTTGTTCTTCCAGATGAAGATGTGTATAAGGCAATAAAATCTTTAGAGATACTTAACAATAAAACAAATAAAACTGAAGAAGATAAGATTGCTATTGATATACTTAATGAAGAACTTAAGGGTGCTCAAAAAAATCTTATGACATTTGATCCATCAAACACAAGCTTAACAAACTTTAAAGAGATAGATGACTTAACAATCCAATCTGAAAATTTGCAGGTTGCTTTAGATGTTTTGCAAGGAGACTTAATAGGTAGATTAGATTCTTTAAAAACTAATATATCTAAAACTAATGTTAAATTATCAGAGTTTGGAGAGCAGATTTTGCAAATACAAAGCGCTATTCAAAATGCAAGAGAAAACAAAAAAGGTAAGCTATACGTTAATCTAAACGCTATAGGGAAAAAAGGAAACTTTAGTATAGAAAAAGCTAGGCAACTACAAGCAGAAATTTTACAGGAAGAACAAAACCACATAGAAGAGTTAAGAAAAGCAACAGAAAAAGTAAAAGGTTTTACAAAGTACTCTGAAAAACTACAAGTTGTTTATGGGGTAATAAATAATAAAGAAGTTTTAGGCAAAAATCTTTCTACCGAGGAAGCGTTTGAAGCAATTTCAGAGATTCTAGGTATAATGTCTGAGGAAGATTTCTTTAAAGATTTAATGGATAAAGGGTACTTTGATAATGAGTTAAGAGATATAGCTACAACTGCTACAAAAGAAGGTAGAAAAGTAGACAGAAAAGTTGTAGCAGAATTGTTAAATGCGTTTAGAGGTGACAATGCTCCTAAAGAATATATAGATATAATTAATAACGATCTTGGAGAAGCTAGAGAACAGCTTAAGAAATTAACTGCATATAGAAAAGAACTTGAAAAAAACTTTAAATATTATGACGAATTAATTTCAGGTCAAGATTTTACTGAGGAGGATGAAAAATTCTTAAAAGAAGAATTATCAAATACTGAAGGTAAAATTAATTCTTTAACTGATAGAGTATCTGAATTATCTTTAATTACTGAGCTGTATGTTAAAAAAGATTTAAAGGCGATACAAGAAAAAATCGAAAATTTGCTCTACGGAAGAAAATTAAAAGAGTCAATCGCTGAAAGTCTTATTGAATACGTAAATTGGTTAGACGGCATGACGACTGCTCCAGACATAGAGTTTAAAAATGGTAGCATAAAAAATGATGCTGGCATAGACCCTAACATTAATATAAACGATGATCTTTTTAGAGATAAAAATGATGTAGGTAGGACAAGCATAACGGCTAGAGGGTTTTTAAAAACAACTGGATCTCATAAAGTGGCTATAGATGCATATAGTAATTATGAAAGTAGAAAAGATAATGGAGAAAAATTAACGGCTGCTGAGGAAATGCATTACGAGCATGTAATGTCTCAGTTAAGATTTTTTAGAGCTTCAGAGCAACTTAATGTATGGAGTAAAAAAGACGGAGCAAGATTAATGATTGTACATAGGAATACTGTTCCTGACACTTTAAAAGATAAAATAGTGTTTTACGATAGTAATAAAAACAATGACCCAAATAGTCTTGAAAGATATGTGTACGCAAAAGATCTTTCTGATCCTACAACAGAAAATAAAGAGGATATAAAGTTTGTATTAGTAGACGCTAACCTAAAGCCAATATTAGTTGATGGAGAAATAGCTTATACTAGTATGCCTAATTCAGATTTGTATTATGAGGGAACAGAAGAAGTTTCAGAAAATTATAAATACAATATAAACGCAGATTTAAATGAAAGCGGAAATCCTAAAGAAGAAGTCTTAACAGAACAAGCTACTCATAAAGCTAGAAGAGATCAAATATTAAATCTTGAAGAATCTGGATTTTACTATATAAGTGGAAAATCAAAAAGTATGCTTCTTTTTGAAAATGGGGATCCAAACTCTAGAGGATCTGTAGTCGGTAGAGTTGTACCAAAAGAAAGCGATTTACAAAACGTACAACTTAAAGTAGCAAAGAGTACAAAAAATGAAGAAAGAGCTGAAATTTCTTTAGGGGGTAACAAGTGGAATGTGCCAAATGGTTACATATATTTAACTAGCCCAAAGAATGAGTCTACAAAAAGTAATTTAGTTAGAGGTATACCTCAAAGCTTAGGGCAAAAAGCGCAAAACAATATTTATAACTTATCAAGGCTATTTGCTTCTGAACAATCAAACCCTAATTTTGATGGTTATATAGGGGGGAAGGGGTTTCAAACTTCTTTAAAAGAAATAATATACTACGGAGCGCAGTCTAAAGATAGGCAACGAAAAGAATACTCTATTTGGTTAGAAAAAAACGCTATAAATTACGGTAATAAAGGAAAATCTATATCATTAGAAGAATTAGCAGATCCTACTAAGTACCCAGATAAGCATACAGAATATAAAGAATTTTTAAGTACACTTATATTTAATGCAAATAGCACTAGGTTAGAAAAAGATATAAAAGCCAGGGAAGAGGCAAGAAAGGCTAGAGTAAGCGCTAATAAAAAAAGAAAAGGTAAAGGTAAAAACTTTGCAAATCTTAACTACGAATACGAAGAGCACGTAGAGGTTATAGTAGATGATAATTTAAAAGTAACTACAAAGACTTGGAAAAATTATACAGAGTATTTATTGTCTAGTGAAGGTAGAGATGTTTCAGACATTCCAGTAGCAGTTAATATGAATTTAGATTTGTCTAAGTCTAAAGATGTGTTACAATCTACTGTTCCTCAATACTTAAATATGTTCTTAACTCATTATCCAGCTCTTAAGACTGTAAGCACATTAACAAATGACTCGCAAGATCAAGATAACGCAGATGATAATTCAGATAAAAAAAATGACCCAAGGAATAAAAATAGTGCTGGGGATCCTATGGCTAATGCCGGGTTTACAAGTGCTAATGACCCTAAGGAAGACTCTGGAGACCCTTCAGCCGATGATATAGAAAATGCAAAAAATAAATATAGTTATGCAAAAACTCCCGATGGTAAATACATAGAGATTTTATCTGCAGGAGATAATTCTACTAACAAAATTACTGAAATAACTGAAGAAGAGTTTTATAAAAAAACAAGCAATACAAAGCCTGGAGAAGAGGCTGGGCCTATCTCTAAAACTGAGTTCACTAAGGATGATAAAACAAGTACGGATGATGAGGAGGATGTACCATTTATGTTGAAATCATCAGTAGAATCTGAAAATAATGAAGTAGTAGATTTTGATGGGCAATTAAAATGGTTTAATGCTAATATGCCTAAAGATAGTAATGGTAATCCTTTAGTGGGTATAGAGCTAGTCAGAGGGCTTATAGATGGTAAAGCCTTTGGTAAGTTTACTAAAGATGGTAACATCCTCTTATCAGACGCTATGGACGTAGAAGGGGTGCTCTATCATGAGTCTTGGCACGCAGTTACTAGAAAGCTTATATCCAAAGAGGATAGAGTTAAAATGTATAAAGAAGGTAAAAGGCTTAGAGGTAAAGCTAGAACGTTTAAAGGAGAGGTTAAAAAACTATCTGATTTTACAGATAAAGAAATAGACGAATGGTTAGCTGAAGAGTTTAGGGCTTATGTGATAGCAGACGGCAACTATAAGGTAGGCCAGAATGTAAAAAAATCTTGGTTAGATAGATTGTTTGATAAAATGTTTAGCATACTAAACTACTTTACAGACACCTCTTCTAACTCACAAACTCTTATGTCTAAAATACATGGGGGATATTTTACAAACCCAACGACAGAAATTACTTTATATGATTCTAACTCTGAGGCATACATGGAAGCAGATGAAATATCTGAAATTCTTGTTAAAAACACTGTAGAAGGAATTACTGTGCAGTTATTTCAACTAGCAGCAAAACAAGGGTTGTTTGAGATAGAAGACTTGTTTGATCAAAATAAAAAGAATAAAGTAAGTGATGCGGTTAATAGCCTTTACGGAAAAACTGGGGAAAAAAATAAAGTATATAATAGAATTTTAAATAATTTAAGATCTGCAGAAAACAAGCTAGAGGATAAGTTATCTGCAACTAAAAACAAAAATAGTAAAAATTCTATACAAGAAAATATAAGAAAAATACAAAAAACTAGAGGGGTAATTAGAAATAATTGGGAATTCTTTATAGCCAAACATAAAGAATATTTACAAAAATTTAAATTAGAAATATTAGACGAAAAAGAACAAAGAAAACGAGAAGAAAATGTAGGTTTTGATGTTGCTCAATCTGAGGTCGACCCTAATTTATCATTGCCACACCCTGTTAGGTTATTGATAGCAACATTACCTGCATTAGACAAAAAAGGTAATTTTATATTTAATAGTAGTGGACTTTTAAAATTAGCAGACTTCGGTTCAACTATGGCTTTTTTATATAAAGAACTATCTAACACTGATCCTGAGCTTATAGAAGAAAGGTTAATAGACTTAGCAGATACTAAGCCTAATCTAAAGTTTCTTGTAGAAAGACTGGGGATAGAAACTAACGACTGGTCAGATAAAACTATTCAGCAAGTTAGAATGATTGTTAGATTTGTTAAACAATTTGATCAAGCTAATAGAAAATTCTACATGCAGTCAATTACTAAACAAGGTGGTAGATTTTTAATAGACAACAACTCAAATAGGATAGACAATCTTGTTAGAGACTCTTGGAAGCTAAACTTTAAAGACTCTATATTAAAAGGTATGGGGAGAATAGAGGCTGGTAAGCTAATAGTAAACGAAAGCGCAAAAGTATCTATAGATAATGTAACTAAGCCGTTTAAAGAGTGGGCGAGCCTTAGCTCAAAAACACCTAGACAAGTTGCTAAATTATTAGAAAGTATAGGTATTAAGTTTTCAGACACACCTTCTTTTATGCAAGAGTATGACGACACAGATGGTCTTAAAGATGATGTAAATTGGTTACTTAAAGAAATAGTAAATAATCCAATTAGTGATTTATATAGTGGAAATGTACAAGGAAGATTAAAAAGTTTAATAAACGTTGAAGTAGAAACAACAAATTACGCTATAGATTTAATACATATAAACGCAGCAGGTAAAAAAGTATACGGCATTAGTTTAAAAACTCACTTAGACGTAATAGCGTCTGAGCTAAATAATGACCCATCAAAAGTAGATGCGCTTTTAAATTATGAAAACTTAAAAAATTCAGTGTATTTAAATGCAATGAAAAATGAGGATCGTATACTAGAAATTGCAGTACTAGAAGATATAAAACAAGAGTTTGGTAGAAATAAAGGGTTATCTAAAAGTTCTCCATCTGATATTGCTGTAATGCATATAAATGCAATTTTAGGTAATGGGATTATGCCGTTTATCAGAACTGCAGACAAGAAAACAGAATACGGTATTAGCCTTGGTGTACAACCAAAACTATCATTAGATAGAAATACTATGATAGAAAGATTGCAGGGATACTTGATAGACGAAATAAAAACTGCAAACATTTTTAATACAACCAAGTCTAGTAGACTAAGAAAAATTAAAACATATGCAGACCAGGGAGGTGACCTCAGGTTCTTTAAAGGAGTAGTAGATATAAATCGTAGTGATTTAAACAAGAAACTTTCAGACAGCAAAATTCTAGATATAGTTCAAAATAAGCAAACAATAAAAAAGCTTAATGAATTTCTAGACAATAAGATTGAAGGAGTAACTAAATCAATGTTTGATTTAAATGTTCTTAGAAAAGGAGAAAAAGGAACTACGTATAATGTAGGTATAAACGACCAACTAGTAAGTGATTTAAAAGAAAAGTCTGAAGACGGCCTACCTAAAGCTTCACAACTTTCGTCAAGGACTGTAAGTTTATTGTCAGAGCAGTTAACTTACGAGCATATGACAGGCATCATAGAGCAGACCAAGCTATTCTTAGGAGATTTAGCTTTATATAAAGATTTATTTAAAAGAACATCAGGAGTTTCAGGTACTAAAATATATCCGTCTTCTAGTCAAAAATTATTAGATTGGATGAACATCAATATGCCAAACAAAGATATGAAGACTCCGCATTCTAAAACAATGAGGACAGTAACTAGAGAAGATGTTGAAGTGGATTCTCCTTATTTACAAGAATATATAGATGTTCTTAGTGTACTAAATCCTAAAATGTTAGAAAATAAAAACGAAAACGGAGAAAACATTTTAGAGCAGACTTATAAAAATATGGAAGAATTTGATGGAGGTGGATTTATTCATTTCGATTCTTACAGAAGCATACTTTATAGGTCAGGTAAATGGACTGTCAACCAAGAAAACGTGTATCAAAAAATAACAAACAATGAAGAGTTGCTTGTTCAAGATTTAGCTTATTTCCCACCTCTTAAGCCACAAGTATTTGCACCGTTTGTTGAAGATAATGTAAGACTTATGACATTTCATAAATTTGCATTATTTCCATTAATACCTCAGTTAATGCCAGGTAGAGCTTATACTAACATTAATCAGGATATGATTAATAATAACATAGACTATATGATATTTAACTCAGTAGCTAAAGTTGGTGCAATGACTGTAGATGGAAAAAATTCTGATCCTTTTTATGAAGTGACGGAAGACTATCAAAAATACAAAAACATGGCATTAGACTCAAATGGAGAACCTTCAGGGTTGTTAGAGTTTGATTTTAAAGATGTAGGTATACAAGTAGAAATAGCTCCTAAAATTAAAAGTAACGTAAGTGCAGGAACACAGCTTACGTCATTACTACCTGTAAACATATATCAGAATGGAGAAATTAGTGAAAAGTATGTAGATTCTGGATTAGAAAGTATAATTGATGAGTATCATGAGGTTAGTTATTCTATGATCAAAAAGGATATAGATAGTCTTATTAAAAGATTAGATTTTGTAAAACAAAAAGATGGACGGTACTTAGCTAAAAATATGAAGAAACTGTCTGCAGAAATTGCAGAAGAACTTGAAAGCCGAGACATGCCAGAGCACACTAAGCGAGGTGTAAAAGCGTTGTTTAATAGCAATAATCCTTTTATAAATCAATTATTTGAAAGAGATAAAATAGAATCTATAATGTATTCTATAGTAACTAACTCAATCATTAAAAGAAAAATGAATGGGGATATGATGGTATTGCAAGCTGCAACCGGATTAGAGGTTAGTGGAAGAGCTTTAAAAGAAGAAGAGTGGAGAAAAGCTAACAATGAAAACGAAGAAATATCTAACCTTAAACCTTTAAAATTTTACAGGAAAGACAGAGAAGGCTTAGGGGATAACCCTACACCTGAACAGTTGGCTGGCGCTAAAACTCTAGGTATGCAAGTTTATTTACCTAATAGGTTTAAAGGCATAGTAGGTATAAATGACAACAGGCTAGATAAAGAATTATTAAAGCTTATAGGATTCCGTATTCCAACAGAGGGACTTAACTCTATAGACTTTATTGAGGTAGTAGGATTCTTACCAGCATCAGCAGGATCTTCTATTATAGTTCCAACTGAAATTGTAGGAAAATCTGGATCGGATTATGATATTGATAAATTAACTATGTATTTCCCTAACTATACTTTTAATGAGGAAACAGGAGAATACACAAAAATTCCATATCATGATAACACAAGCTCTTCAGTAAGAGAAAGATATGATTTAATGGTAGAGCAGAAAGAAACAAAATTATCTTATGATGAATTTAAAAAACTTTCAATACCTGAGCAAAACACAAAAAAAGCTTCACAAAATAGAATACAAGAAATAATTAGAACTGTGCTAGAACACCCTGCAAGTTTTGATCAATTAATTACTCCAGTTGGGTCCTTTGAAGTTAAAGATGTAGCAAATAAAATAGCAAATTTAAGAAAAGAAAGAAGTGAAGATGAAGATAAGACTGAAGAGTTTAATGAAATGTTGGAGTTTGGCAACCTAATAAATAAGTCTTACCGTATGTGGTCTGGTTTAGGAGGTGTAGGTATTGTAGCTGTAACTTCTACTCAACACGCTAAAGCGCAAAGAGCTAATTTAGATTGGAGTCCTGAATTAAATTTAGAAATAAATTTTGATGGTAAAAATTATTCTTTATCTAGAGTAAACGACGTTAATGAAGAAATGAAAATATCATCAATCTTAGCCCAATATGTAACAGGCTACGTAGATGTAACAAAAGAAGATTTTGTATTTGATATTAACGCAGGTGTAGAGTACGCGCCAGTGCATATGATGTTAATACGATCTGGGGTGCCTTTTGATCAAGTAGCTTACTTTATGTCGCAACCTATTATTGACGATTACGTAAAAGCTATGGAAACTCAAAGGTCTTTAGCAGCTGACTATAGTGTTGGAAAAACTTATTTATCTAAAACTGACTTAATAAGTAACTTAAAAAGTAAATATTTTGTTATGCCGGCAACGGAGGGAACAGATGTAATTTCAGCTAAATTTAATTCTGCTACTTTAGAAAAAATGGTTGGTTTGCCTGTAGAAAGGTTGTCTGAAATACAAAAAATATTCCAAACTCAAATTTTAAATGATTTTATAAGATACCAAGAATACGCGGATCTTTTGTATTTACTAAATACAGCTATTAAGTATGACACCAGTAAACTGTCTGGACCTACTGCAATAAAGTATATGAAAGCTGCTTTACAAAGAGTACAAGAGACAGGAGCTTTTGTTAATATAGAAAATTTATTAGAAAATAATAAGTCTTCTGGTAAATACTCTTTGTTAGCCGGATTTAAAGAAGGGTTTGATGAAGGCTCTAGAATGTTTGCTAGCGCAGACATGAAAGAGTTTCATACTTCTATATCTGATTGGACTTATAATAAAATATACAGACTTATAGATACTGACTTAAGAAGAGGTGAAGATGAAATAGGGTATGTAATGAAAAGGTTTGACTCTCATTTGTCATCTTACATTGTTCAAAATACACCTGTAAATGGAAAAAAATTACACAATAAAATATCTAAATTATTTAGAGGACAAAATAGTCTACCAAGAAGAATACTAGCAGCTAAAGATTCTGTAAAGCTACAAGACAATCTATTAATACAGGAGTTTTACCCAATGCTTCAAACTATTGAAGACCCTAATAATCCTGATTATTTTATAGATAACATGAGATTGTTTAGTAAAAAACTACAAGTGTTTGACGTTGATTTGTTAGCAGACTCTTATGAAGAATTAAATGAAAAAGCTCCGCAGTTAGCTAAAGATATATTAGAGTTTAGTGTACTACAATCAGGATTCCATTACAGTCCTAATGCGTTTTTTCAAATTCTTCCTAGTGATAGGGTTTTAGATTTAATAGCTCCATACTTTGATAATTACGCAAAAAAGTTTAATATTAATTTAGATACAGTGTGGGAAGACTTTATGCAAAACTCAGTGCAGGACGGTAAAATAGTTAAAAGAGTAAGATTCCGTTCTAAACAACAAAAAGCTTTTGATAAGGGAGCTATAATAAACAGATCAAAAGAAGAGTATGTAAGTATGTCTGCTCCTACTGGAAAAATAGAAACAGTTGGTAGTATATCTAAAGATGTGTATGAAACTAAACTATTTAAAAATACAGGAGATCCTGAAGCTTCTGGTCCATATGCGTTTAAAGAAATACTTACAAAAGGTGCTGGAATGAATTTAATTGAGTCTGGTAAAGATACTATATTAAAAAACAATGTACCTTTAGAAAAAGTTTCTTATGATCTTGAGCCAGGAGAGCTTCTGGAAGACTACGCTCAGCCACTAGACTTAAGCTATAATTATTTAACAGCTAAAACTAAAAATGGTTTAAGTATTAATGATTCAGGAATACCTTTTGAAGATTGGCAAAATATGACTGTAAAAGATAAGAAAAAACATATAGAATGTAACTAATGGGAAATTGTGTAAATAAATCATTACCTGAATTTAAAGCATTAGCTGCTGAAACAGGAATAAATAGTAATGTATTAGCTGCTAAAATAGGTGTGTGGCAAACTGAAAACAACAAAATAGGTATTTTCCCTGCTTTGTCAGAGCTAGTTGGGTTAGAAAATTTTACTCAAAAAGTTAACGAGTCTATTGCAACTGACCAGGTTACGGAAGGGGTTAATGAAAATTTAAAGTCACAAAAAGAAAATGAGGAGATAGATCAGGCAATGAATAACTTCTTAAAAAGCATTGGAGTTAAATTAGAAACCGTTTCTAAAATAAGAAATAAAAACGGTAAAATAATAGATGCTGTTGCAAAAGCAGATATGGTTAAAAGGGTGGTGCAAGTAGTAAACGGTAGAGCTAGTGTAGACACGCTCCCGGAAGAAGCTGCTCACTTTTTTGTAGAGTTATTGCAAACTGACGGTAACCCATTGTTTACCGCTATGATGAACAACATAGAAGGGTACAGTATATACGATGAAGTGGTAAATGATCCAAGATACCAAGAAGCATACGAAGGAGATGAAACTAAATTGAAAAAGGAAGCAGTAGGAAAGCTTATTGCCCAACAATTGGTAAAGAACCTACAGGGGAAAGATTCTCCAGCAAAGATGAAAAGGGCTAATACATGGTTTGAAAGAGTAATGCAAGCTATTAGAAAGTTTTTCTCAAAAGCTAGTAGAAGTCCCTATTCTAGAGGAGCCTACATAATGCTAAGTGAAAAAGTTAGTGAATACCTAAATGTAGAAGATAACATTGAAAAGCTAGAATCAGGAGAATATTACGAAATGAGCTCTAAGATTGTAGATGACCCTAGAAAAACTGTAGAGCAAAAGCTAGATGAAACTATAAAAAATTACGAGTCAGCAACAGTTAGCGCAGAAAAGAATGGGTTTAAAGAAAAGTGGATTGTAGAAGAAGGAAGTGATGAGCTGCAAAGGTATGTAGGAAAAGTAGGGAGTCCGTTTGAAGGTGTAGTTATAAGAGGTAGGGTGTCTGATGAGGTTAAGAAACACTTTAGGAATATGAGGGGCAGAGGGCCTGAAACTGAAGCAGAAAGCTCTAGAAGAAAAGAAGCGCAAACTATTAGAATGGAAACAGGTACCGCAGGGCACCATACTTTAGAAGATTTAATAAATTTAAAAACAAACAATCTAAAAACAACTAAAGCACAAATTTTAGCTAACTCTCCTTTTAATAAAACACAATTTGACACACTATCAAAGGGTGTAGATGATATTATAAAGCAAGTAAACGAAGAGCAGGATAAAATAAATAAAAAAAATGGCACAAAAGGAAAAGCTATTTTTAGGACAGAGCAGATAATTATAAATACAGGTAAAGACACTGGGGGTACTATAGATTTATTAGTGTTGTTTAACGATGGATCTGCAGCAGTTTATGATTACAAGTTTGTTTCACCGTCTATAGAAGCAGGGTATGTTGATAGAAAAACTGGTAAAATAGTTAATGATCCTTTTTCTGTAAAAATGGATACATACAATATACAAATAGGTGCGTATAAACAGACTCTTCTAAATGAGTATGGTGTAACCAAAGTAAGACAGTCTAGAATAGTACCGATACATATTAGGTATGAGTACAATAAAGAAAAACAAAGGATAACTAGAAATATTACAAAAATACAAATGGGGACTAAGTATAGTCAGTTCCTAGAACAAATACCTGTAGCAGAAGAAATGACGGATTTTGAAAAAATCAATGACGTTATTACTAAATTAATTATCCGTAAAAAGAACGTAGAAGATAGGCTAAAGAATAAAAACTTTCAGGTAGGAGAAACTTTTGAAAAAGCCAAGCTTGCAAAAGAAACAATGGAAAAGCAGTTACGTAAATTACAACTTAATCAAGATGTAGCTTATGTGCTTAACGGACTTAAAAAAGATTTAAAAGATTTAGAAAAAAGAGTACAAGAAAACGAACCTCTTACTGAAAAAGGAGAACCTAATCCAGACTACCTAACGTTAGACGAGCTCAATGATTTAAATAACGATTTAATTTTTTATAGAAATTTACTTAGGTTAGATGATTACATGACTAACCTTAGAACCGAAGACCCTACTAAATATGCTAAGACAATAGAGATACAAAAAGAAGTAGGAACAAGCATAGAGATTGGACAATCTATGGTTGAAACAAAAATTAGGGACCGTGTAGCAGATAATGCAAGAGAAAGAGGTGTAAAAGGAATTGAAGATTACAACCCAAGTATAGATTATATGACTGGGGCATTTGTTACCTTGTCAAAACAAAACAATCCTTTCCTAAGAAATTTATATGGTATTGTAGATGAATTAAATTATGATAAAAGAAAAGCCGTAAAAGTTGTTGCTGCAGAAATACAAAGATTACAGGATGCAGTCTTAGCTCAGTCATCAACTCCAGGATCTATTAAAGCCTTTGACCCATTAATTAATAATGCAACTGGTAACTTTGTACCTAAATTTCAAAAAGAATTTTACGAAAGCAGAGACAAGGCAATACAAGAAGGCAACTCTAGGTGGTTTGAAGAAAACACCGTTATTAACCAAGAAAACTACGACAAAAAATTTAAAGGTTATAGAGACAACAAAAAGAAATTATTAAAAAGAAAGTTTACTGACAACAATAAAGCAATAGAAAGAGAACTACTTGCTTGGGATAAGCAACATGATATTGTAAAACACTTTAAAACAGCTTCTGTGTCTTTAGGAGGTAAGTATTTTTTAAAGGCAGATGAAAAATTTCTTACAAGTGAGTATTTAAAAATACAATCCAACCCAGCATTAAAAGAGTTTTACGAATATTACCAAGATAAAATAAGAGTAATAGAAGAGATGTTTGGCAAATCTTTAGGTACAGGATTTATTGCTGAGATACAGAAAGAATTTGTAGAAAGCCAACAGGCTGATGGATTTTTTAATAAAAAAGGTTTTGATTCTATTATAGAAAAGACTCAGGTACGAGAGCATGATCTTTCTTTAGGTATGAGAGATGATAATACCGGGAAGTTAATTAGAAAAATACCTAAGTTATTTATCACGCCTATTACGGATGGCAATGGTAACGTAGACCCATCTTTAAAAAGTAGGGATTTAGGTAAAGGTTTGTTACTATTATTTGATGCTGCTTTAGATTATCAAATGAAAATGGAAGTTATGCCAGAGGTTATGGCAATGGAACAACTGTTAAAAGATAATACAATTAAAGAAATTGATACAGATGCTTTTGGAAATGTAATACCTACGTTATCAGGAATTACTAGAAAGCTTTTTGAAACTAGAAATAATGCAGATGTTTTTACAGGGTATGTTGATCAATACTTTTTTGGTAACACTGTAGGAACAGCTGATATTAAAATAGGTAAAACAAGTACAATTAAAACAGCATTACAATTAAAACAATTCCATTCTCTTATATCTCTTGGGTTAAAAATGCCTGTAGCTGCAGGAGCATTTTTTGCAGGACAATTTGGATTATACCAGCAAGCTG
>CERZ01013337.1_pt1 | contig 54388 bp, 19 predicted proteins | sample 531151 | NCBI WGS metagenome assembly CERZ01 (sample SAMEA2621448, study PRJEB7988) | marine metagenome | biome: marine biome (ENVO:00000447); feature: deep chlorophyll maximum layer (ENVO:xxxxxxxx); material: "saline water (ENVO:00002010), including plankton (ENVO:xxxxxxxx)" | depth 40 m | reverse complement strand
CACAGTCAGTTAATTTACCTATGTATGCTACTTTGTTTGGATCATTCCAAGCAGCATTAAAGTGTGTTACTACTATAGTTTGTGAGCAAGCTACAGAACCACATAGCATTAAAATGATTAATAATATATAGCCTGTAAACAATCTCCAAATTGGTTTCATCTTAATTTATCTAGTTTATCCTCCATTCTAATTAATCTATCTTTTAAATCATCAACAGCTTTCTCTGTATTTTCTATAGAAAGCCTAATGTTTTTGTCTTTCATATCAAACTCCATTCTGCTAACATCTTGTGGTGGTGGAACTGGTAAAGTCTTTGCTTCTGCTATATCAGCTTGTAACATAAACCACATACTAATTATTGTTGCCATTGCAACTCCTATACCTGCAAGTGTTTTTGTACTTACTTTAAATGCCGTGTCTTCGTTTAATTCTTTTGCCATTTCTTAATTTGGGTTACTTGGTATGTTTAATCTTTGTCCTGCTTGAACAGCATTACTTTTATTTTTATCTAAAACTAGTGTAGCAACAAAACCTGTTAAGCTTTTAGAATATATTTGTATTGAATATTCTTCATTCAATGTTATAGGTATATGATATTCAACTTGATCAGATGATCCGTTAGTGTATATTATAAAGTTTCCTGAACCATGTTTTGCACTATCTGGTGTAACATTTGCGTTCATTGGTTTGCTAAAATTAATAACATTTGATCCTGGTTGCCCAGGACTTCCTCCAGCAGCTCTTCTAACTGATCCTGGTAATATAGCATCATAAGCTATAATTGATTCACTGCCTCCTGTATAAAAAAGTCTTATGCCAAAAGTTAAATCAGTTGTTCCTGTATTCTGCATTGTTAATTTAGCAGGTGTAATATTATCAGCAAATGCGTTTAAATATAAATCTTCCCAAGTATTAATTGCTGTAACAGAAGTACGTTGCTGTAAAGGCCCAGTTCTGTTAACATTATTTAGTGGAGTAGGGGATGCCATTATTTATTTATATTTAATACTTTTGTTAATTCTTAGAAATACAATTATATATATATAATATACTAAAAAAATGGGAAACAAAAAAGAAGATAAAAGGTGAATTTATTCAAAAGAATATATAGAGTCTAAAAGAAATTTATTATCTTGATAGTCCCCACCAATACTAACCTAATAAATAGATTAAAAAAAAATGAATTTAAGCAACAAGATTTTGAGTGAAATTACTGTTCATATGAAGTATGCAAAATACTTACCTGAACAAAACAGAAGAGAGACGTGGGAAGAATTAGTAACACGTAATAAACAAATGCATATCAAAAAATATTCTGAATTAAGATCAGAAATTGAAGAAGCATATAAATTTGTATATGACAAAAAAATTCTTCCTTCAATGAGGTCTATGCAATTTGCTGGCAAGCCAATTGAACTTAGTCCAAACAGAGTATATAATTGTGCATATTTACCAATTGATTCACCAGATGCATTTAGCGAAACAATGTTCTTGTTACTAGGAGGCACAGGAGTAGGTTATTCAGTACAAAAACACCATGTAGAAAAATTACCAAGAATAAATAAACCTTATGAGAATAGAACCAAAAGATACTTGATTGGTGATTCTATTGAAGGATGGGCTGATGCAGTAAAAGTATTAGTAAAATCTTATTTAAATGGTAAAAGTTCTAAAATAGAATTTGACTTTTCAGACATAAGACCTAAAGGAGCAAGACTTATAACTTCAGGAGGTAAAGCCCCTGGACCTCAACCACTTAAAGAATGCTTACTTAGACTAGAAGGGGTGCTTGATTCTAAACTAGATGGAGAAAAATTATCTACATTAGAAACACATGATATGATATGTTACATAGCTGATGCTGTATTAGCTGGAGGTATAAGAAGAGCTGCTTTAATTAGTTTATTTAATGCTGATGATGATGATATGATTTCATGTAAATCAGGTGATTGGTGGGAAGCTAATCCTCAAAGAGGAAGGTCTAATAACTCTGCTGTGCTAATGAGACATAAGATAACTAAAAAGTTTTTTATGGACTTATGGAAACGTGTTGAATTATCTGGAGCAGGTGAGCCTGGTATATACTTTAATAATGATAAAGATTGGGGCACTAACCCTTGTTGTGAAATAGCTTTAAGACCTTTTCAATTTTGTAACTTATGTGAGGTAAATGCAAGTGATATAGAGTCACAAGAAGATTTTAATGAAAGAGTAAAAGCAGCTTCATTTATAGGAACACTTCAAGCAAGCTATACTAACTTTCATTATCTTAGACAAATATGGAGAGATACTACAGAAAAAGATGCTTTAATTGGTGTATCAATGACAGGTATTGCTAGTGATAAAGTTTTAAAAGTAAATATGACTGAAGCAGCAGAAATAGTAGTTAAAGAAAACACTAGAGTTGCAAAATTATTAGGAATAAACAAGTCTGCAAGATGTACAACAGTAAAACCAGCTGGCACAACGTCTTTAACTTTAGGTACAAGTTCTGGTATTCATGCGTGGCATAATGACTATTACATAAGAAGAATTAGAGTAGGTAAGAATGAAGCTATCTATAATTATCTTTCTACTAATCATCCTGAACTTATTGAAGATGACAAGTTTCGTGCTCATGATACTGCTATTATAAGTATACCACAAAAAGCACCAGATGGATCTATACTAAGAACTGAATCACCATTTAGTTTACTTGAAAGAATTAAAAAAGTTGCTGATGAATGGGTACAACCTGGTCACCGTAAAGGATCAAACACTCACAATGTTTCTGCAACAGTTAGTTTAAAAGAAAATGAATGGGAAAAAGCAGGAGAATGGATGTGGAAAAACAGAGAACATTACAATGGGTTATCTGTATTACCATATAACGGAGGAACATATGTTCAAGCTCCCTTTGAAGACATAACAAAAAAAGAATACAATGAATTAATTAAATCATTGACATCTGTTAATCTTTTAGGTGTAGTAGAACATACTGATGAAACTGATCTTAAAGGTGAATTGGCTTGTGCTGGTGGTGCTTGTGAAGTTACATAGTACCTAAAGCAAAGACAACAACCATAATAACAAAATATAATACTGGGGCTAAATCTAATCTATCTTTCATATAAATAAGATAAGTGATTTATCCCCGGTATATGTTAACTTAACGTTAAATGTGCTGGATAGAAAAATTATATTACGGAATAACTATTTGATAAAAAAGTCTTTGATGTTATCATAGGACTTATATCTATTAATTGTATATAAGATAGGTAAGGCATCACCCCATTCTTTTCCTAGCTTCCACTGACCTTTTCTATTAGTTCTTTGGTATACATACTTAGACTTCATAAACTTCTCTTCATCCATAAAGGCATACGCTAAGCCAGTACCTACAGTTGTTTCTAAGGCTTGTCCTAACTCACCCATAGTTCTTGTAGATGCAATAGGTGACTTAAACATTTGATACATTTGCTGCAAACCTCCTAGTCCAGGAATAGGAACAAAAGTTATTAAATCTTTATGGGTTCTATCTAACTGATAGAGTAAAACATTTCTTAATCTTTTTGCATGTACTGAATCACTATCACTCTCATCCATAGCTCTATTGTAATCATACTCTTCATCATCATCATCTTCAAACATGTTAGATAAAATAACTTTTAATGCAAACGTAGTCATTAAGATACCTATCTCTCCTAATGTTCTATATGCATTCTGTAGTCTTAGCTTACCGTTTTCTCCATTAAATGCTTTGTAGTTAGAAGATAACTTTCCAATCTCTGATATGTTTTTAAAGTTGTATGCCATAAAGTTCCAGAAAGATAAGTAACGTCCTTCCATCCATCCTAAATTCTCATCAAAGTATTCAGGTCTAAATCTAGTTTTGATAGATGGTGCTACCCACTTATGAAACTGTGCTGCTAGTTGACCTACTGCAGTTGATTGCATTACCATTCTATCTTCATGAGCGTAATTACCATGGACTTGTTTGTTTACCTCTCTAATGTAATTTCTTAATTCATAACGGGCATCTGCATTCCATTCTCTTTCTTTTGTTTGATTATAAAAAATCACTTTATCAAAACCTTCTTTTATTTTCATAGAGCTTGAAAGGTTATCCCAATCATAAGCATCATAAAGACTTAAGGTTTCACCTGTCTTACTATTCTTTAATGTAGTTGATTCAACAATTGCATGTCCTATTTTAGTCTGTACATTATATTCACCAGCATCTTGTACTAAATAACCTAACTCATGAAACTTATCAAAAGCTGTACCTGCAAACTGAATTATACTTCCACTATCTTTTTCAGTAAACATGTCTTTAAAAGTACCCCTTACACTTTTATTATCACTTTTATATTGTGATTCACGCATATCTTCTTTACTATCAAGCATGTTAAGATACATAACCCAGGCATTATACTTATCTCTACTACCATTGTCTTTAAATCTTTTATGGCTTTCAGTCATTGATGCAATACCTTTCATATTACCAACCATACCAACAGTATTTAATCTACCTATAGCTCTCATCATAGCTTCTGGTCTAAAAAATCTACCTCCTGCTGTTTCAATAGCATTAGAAACTCTACCAAAAACATAATTGTTTAAGTTACCAAAAATGTTAAATCCAACATAAGCTAAAGATGTTCCTGTTATAATTCCTTTTGTTAATTTATCAAAAAACGTTTTAGTATCTGCATCATTATTGTAATAAACCATCTTCATCCATTTCATTGCTCTCCTTTGAATATTAGACTCCATTTGATTTACAGATTTACCAGAAACACCAACTTCTTCTTCATTATCATCAATGACCTTAGTGTTACCTTTCCAATCAGTATATGATCTATTACCTAAAACTCTAATCATTGCTGTATAAGTATCTTCAGACTGACTCATTACTTCATAATTTTCAGCCATTGCAGAAAACTTAAGTAAAGATTCTGTCATATCTAAATTTAAACTAGCTGCTGATGGTTTTGCCTCAAGGTTTTTTATTTTCCCTCTTACTTCTTTTATTTTTTTCTTTAATTTTTGTTGTTCTGCATTTGTTTTTGCTTGAGTATATTGATTTTCAAATCCCTGAAGCTCTATATGTGCTGCTTCTATTTGCTTAGCATCAACTAAAGAACCTGTATAAAATATTGGAAGTGAATCAGTTATTATATTACCGTGTTCATCTGAGAAAGCTTTTTTAATTACTGTAGACGGACTAAACCAGTTTTTAACTTTTGTTTTCATTCTGCTATACAGTGAGCCTACTACATTAGGTTTGTCTTTTAAACTATCAGTTGTTCTACCTTGTATGACAGGAACCTTACCAATCATTTTAATATTATCAGGTAACATGTTTATTAGTTCATTCTCATAAATATCAACAAACATGTTATAATATTCTGATTGTGCTTTTTCTAAATCAGTTTGAGGATTTTGTAGTTTTTTCCACTTGTCACTTTGCATGTCAATTGACCTACCTGTCTTAGGATCTGTAGCTACAGGTTTTATATCAACATATTCTTTTTTAACAACAGACATGTGTTCTATTAATTCAACTTGACCAGTTGGTACATCATTAACATCTGTAATTGCTCTATAAATATTGTCTTCTTTATTATAAGTATTGTGATATTTACTTACATATCTTAACCAAGCTTTATTATTCTTACCTTGCTTAGGGCTCCAAAAACCTCCTCCATTGCCATTAGGAACAAAAATTTCAAATCTTGATCTTGCTCTTTTATAGTCCTCTGAATATTTAAAATAATTACCGTCTATAGGTCCACCATCAGTAATGATTTCTGCCTTTTTAAAATTATTATGTTTTTGTTTAGCTGCCCATAAATCTTGATTATATTTAATTTGTTCAGGAGTTGCTTTAGTTAAATCAGTAATTTCAATATAACTTTTCCAAGCTCCTTGCTCATCAGTTAAACCTTCTTTAGATTCTCTTAATGCTGCATAGAATTGAGATCCAATCTGTTGTATATATCTTCCGTTTACTTCACCATCAACCATTTGTAACATAAAATTATAATCAATCTTATTAGTAGGAGATAGCTGTGCAAGCTTTAATGCTGCTCTTTTTATTCTTGGAGCTCTTCTAGCAACTCTGTCTAATACTATTTGTCTATCTCTTTTATATATTTTATCCATTAAAGCAGAAATAGTATCTCTTGATGTAGCCATGTCACCTGTTTGATATTCAACATAACCAATATCTCTAGCTGATGTCATTATTTCATCTAATTGTTCATCACTCCAATCATAATTAGATTTTTCTTTTACAGTAGCTCTAACATAATTATCTATAGCAAGATCAATTTGACCTTTTACAGCTATTGTCTTATCACTTCTAGTAACTCCTACTATTTCATTTAATTTAGATTGTAGTTTAGATATGTAACTTAATTGAGTTGCATTTAAACCACTACTTTCACCTTTTAAATCTACCAAACCTCTATATTTTTCAACAAATTTTTGCCAAGACAATACTTTACTTATGTATTCTTTTTTGCCAAAGTTTTCTGGATCACCAATGTAATCTTGAAACTCTTCTATTTGTTTTATGCTATCTCTAACTATATCAATATAAACAGTAACAATGTCATCTGGATTAAGAGCAAGGTTTTCAATTAATGATCTTGTCATACTCATTTCTCTGATCATTCCAGTCCTAGATTTATCCATTGATACAACATTTCGTGCATTTTTTATAGCTTCTTCTGCACTTATCAAACCTGCAGAAAAATCTTGAAGCGCCCTAAACAACACATCATACAAAGGACTACCTTCAAGGAGAGAAATGTTTTCATCTGTATATATTTCATCTTCCCAATTAGTAGTTTCTTCTGGATTTCTCATTTGATCCATTATTTCATCAACTATTACTTGATTATCATAATCAATATCAAAAGGAATAGTATAATCAACATGATAAGAATTTTCAGAAAGATCGTGCAATGTATTACCTTCTACTTTATTATCTCTTAAGTGTATAGTTAACGCTCCATGCTCTGTAGCAAAACCTAAGTTATCAAGCATTCTTTTAACTAATGCTAAACTTAAGTTATTTTCAAATTTTGGAGTAATAGATTCAACAGATTCATTTGGATCATTTTTAAGAATACTTTCACTACCTACTGGAAATTTACTTGTTTCATATCCCTTACCTTTATAAGAAGTCTTACCATGTTCAAAATTTATAACTTGTAAATTACCAAACGGATCTATTTTTAATAAATGAATAACAGAAGCTATACCAGAAACTTCATCTGACACAACAACATTAGGAACAAAAATTGATCTATCAACTCTCATACCATCTAATTTTGAAAGCATGTAGTTATATGTATCCTTATACTTCTTATCTATTTTTGTGTTAGTGTAAGGCACACCTAATACTAATTTATTAAAAAACTCTTCAGTATCTTCTTCAAAAGGTTGATCTTGATTCCTAAAAGGATTCTTAGAAAGTCCTATAATAGATTCTTGTGTAGACTTATAATTTTCTTGTGTATCTACATTAGTAAAAACACCATCTTTTTTTATAACTCTAGCAGTATTTAATGATTCAAAATTAAACTTAGCTGCTGTTGCTTGATGAAATAATTGATCTAATATTTCTGTTTGTACATTAGTTGATACTTGATCTTTAACTTTAGCTAATGTTTTTTTTGTTTGAGCATTTAAAGAATACCTTACATCTAAATTACTTACTGTAGGGTTTAATTCAAAACTTAAATCTTTAGTGTTAAGCATTTTTGCTACATCACTTAAAGACATGCTTGAATTTAAAGCTGCAACTGTTAATTTTTTTCCTGTTAATGCACTATATAATGATTTTACTACATCAGAAAACCATGTAAGAAAATCTTTAACTGCTTTTAAAAAACTAATTTGTGGTCTAGTTTCATTTTCTTTATTAAATTGTTTGCTTAATGCTTGTGTTACTAATTCTAATTTTCTTTCATTAGCTGTAAATTCACTTAATGAATATCCAGCATCTATTTCTTGTTTTAGATTAGGAAAACTTTTTTCAGCTTCATTAGCTAACCTATCAAACAATGCTGCATTATCTAGTGATAAAGAATCAACAAAAGGATGTAACATTTCCTCAATAGCAGTTTCCTGTGTTACTCTTCCTTTAACAAGAACAGCAGTATTATTATAAAAAAATGAATTTATATCATTCCATTGTACATCTTTTTTCCTTTTACTAGGTATTTGATCATAAAGAATTTTTGCATCTGTTTCATTTAAGACAGTATAGTTAGTACCAGGAAACATTTTTATTAAATGATCTAATACAGGCATTCCTTGAGCTACATCTACATCATTATTAGATGTAACTCTATGAATTGTATTTTCATTTATAGCAGCTCTAAACATATTAGGAACTCTTGTAGATCTAAATAGTATAGAATTAGTATCAAAACCATTCCACTTTAAATAATTTCTTACTAATTCAGCTTTTGCTTTTGCATCTGTTATTGTTTGTGTGTCAGATACAATAAAATAATCAGAACCAATTTTTCTTACTAAATTTTTAGATGCTAAATTTTTTAATATTAATTCACCAGTTTTTTGGTTATTTACTGAGTTAAGCATTTTTTGATCTTTAACCATATCACTTGCCTCAATTATAGTAGGTAAAGTATTATCATTAACAGTTGACTGCCAATTTCTTATAATTGAATCAACGGTATAAGAGTTTTTATATACTCCTTCTAAAGCTTTATATTCTGCTGTATTTCTATTGTAACAAGTTGCCATTGGTTTTTATTTTAAATAACACTTTTTAATATTTTCTATATACTCCTGTGCCTCTATAGGGTATGACAAGTAACCATCCATAATATCCTCTTTACTTCCAATTTTTTCTTTGTCTTCAGTAGACAAACTATCATACCAAGAACTAACTAAATCATCTTTACTTAATGCTAGTTCATCTTGTATACTAGTTTTGCTACTCATAAGCCCTAGTAAACTAGGAGAACCAGCAGTAACATCACTTGCTTCTTCAAACCCTCCTTCATCATCAAATTCTTCTACAGAAACATCTTCTTCTATATCAAAATTAAAAGCATCACGTTTTTGTTCTTCAAATTTTTCTATAGCTGAAAGACTTGGACCATTACCAAATAAGAAACCAATAGGATTTTGATCTTTAGAACGCAAAGGTCCTTCTTCTTTAATAAGATACTGTGCATAATTACCAAATACATAATTAGATTCATCTGGTATAATGGTATTCATATCAGAGTTTCTTTCATATATACCATCTCTTTGATATTTAACTAATTCTAAAATAACTATTCTACCATCTTTCATTTCTTTTCGTGTGATTATAGGTAAAATCATTTGTTGTTTTAAGACTGTTTTATCTTTAGATGTTTTTACTGGTAACACTTTTGTCTGAATGTTTTTGTCACTTAATTCTTTTATGTTTGCTGCTAGTAAAGATTGATTTTGTTTATTTTGAACTACATTATTAACACCCCTTACTGTTTTAATTTTATCATTAAAAGTTGTGCCTATACCATTATACAATTTAAGAGTAACTAAACCTGCATCTACATCTACAACTATAGCATTGTTACGTGAATCTAAGTCTTGTTTGTTTTTATTATTAGTAGTAGATCTAGTACTAAATATAAAATCACCTTGGTTTTCACCATACATTAGTTTAGTGTATATAATTTCTTTTTGTGCTTGTTTAATTCCTGTAACATATGCATCATTTACATCAGCTAACAAATGTACAGAATTAAAGTCATTATATGAAATTAAAAGAGTTCCGTAGTCTCTACGTCCTATATACTTATTTTCACCAGTTAAGTTCTGTAAAAGAGAAAGTTTAGTTAAAGAAGACAATAGTCTTAAGTTACCATTACCAGTTCCTTTTATACTTACACCACCAATGTTATCTTTTTTAGCTAAATATTGTTCATGTAATTTTTTATTTAACTTACCAGACTTGTTTGTTTCATAAGCGTGTTCAACACTATAGAAGTCTATGTTTTTATATTTAAATTTTCTAGGAGCAGTAATATCTAAACCAGATGATTCAGATGAATCTTCAGTAGCAATTGTTGTGTTTTCTGGATAAGGTAATATAGTTAAGGATCCTTCTTTTATTTCAACATCTTCTGTTTCAATTTTAAATATCTCATGTAATTTTTCTTTTTTAGTATCTATTTGACTAACATGATATTGTGCTGATGCAGACTTTAAATAATTTGTAACTAAATCATTTTTTAATTCTGATTTAGTCATACCAAATATTCTCTTATAAGCTTCATCTGTTCTTATTTCTGAATTAAATAGTGTTTGTACTGCATCAATAGAATTTAAAATGCCTTTTTTAAGTTCAGAAGGAACCAAAGATAAATAAGTACCTCTAGTATTTATATTAAATCCATCTTTAACAAGTAAATAATGTATAAGACTTACTGAATCATGATGAGTTGCAGGGTCACTATAAAGTTCTAAAAATGAATTTTGTATATTGCTTATTTCAGCATCATTTAATTGTGTAAAGTTATTAGTTGATAATTTATCAATACCAGTATAGTTATCTTCATTAGTAGCTTTATTCAATGCTATAAAATCATCTATAAAATAATTATAACCATTTTTATTTGCAAGTATATTGTCTAATACTTTATTAATAGTTAATGTATTATTTTTACTTGACCCACCAAAATTAGAAGGATCATAAATTAAATTATTATTTAAACTATCAGAAGTAGTTTGTCTATCTGTTCCATTTATTTCTTTATTAGATACTTGAATGTATGATCTTAAATATGCAACAGTATTTAAATATGATGTAATATTATTAACTAATACACCTTGATCTTTTTTTGTATTTAAATTAATCATTTGTGCAACCATTAAGTTTTTTAACTCAATAAAATCAGCTGATGCTTCTAAAAAAGTTTTAGGAAATAAGTAATCATTATTTTCTCTAAATATACTATAGTTAGTTGCATGAAAAGATTTCTTTTCTTTTGTTGGTTTAGTAAAAACTGGTCTAAAATCAAAAGGCATTGGGTTTAGATTTTTAGCACTTCCAACCCATTCTTTGTCAGACATTGTAAGACCAATTTTTTTAGCTGCTTCATTTGTTTCACTAACATCATACAAATCTTGACCCAATCCTTTTTGTATATTTAATAATATAGAAACGTTTCTTAAAAATTCTGTTTGATCATATACTGTTAAAAATTGATTAACAAGAAGACTTTCTTGAGCTAAATCATTTAATATTTCATCATTAATTTCAGACTCATTAAACTCAAGTCCAGCATTATAACTGTAAACATCATTTGCTTTTGTTTGTAAATAATCAGTTGTTAATTTTGTTTTAAAAGAACCTAAAGGAAGATCTCGTTCTGCAAAAAATGCTGTTATTTGTGCTAATCTAGATACTAATAAGCTTCTAATTCCTGGATCAGAAGGATCTTGTTTGTTGATAGCTTTAAAAAAGTTTGCTCTAATGGCTGGTTGATTAACAATTAATATAGAAGTTTTAATATCTACACCCATTGCTGTCATAGTAGTAACCATAGCTAAAGCATTTTTATTTAAACCTAACTTATCTGCAAGTCTTTCTTTAGCATTATCTGTCATTGCTGTAATTAATGCAGATATAATATATTGTGTTCTGTAACCTTCGTTATCTATTTTTCCTGTCTTAGGGTTAATACTATAATCTACAAACTGTGAATACTCTATATCATTTACTTTTAGTCTAGGTATTAATTCTTTACCATCAGCATCTTTTTGTGATCTTAAATTTGTTTGAAATTCTTTAGCAATATTTACAACACTATTAGGAGATACTACAGCACCAATAGATTTAGAACCTTCTTTGTTTGCTTTAAAAGATAAAAGCTTTCCTCTAAGATTATCAATATCTAAATCTTCTTCACTTACTACTTCAGCTAACAAAGGTACTTCAGATTTAATATAATCCCAAACACCAGCATTTTCTGGACCAAAAACTTTAGCTGCTAATGCGTCACTAAGTGGTCTAATGTTTGCAGGTTCTTGTGCAATACCTTTTTCTCTACCATCTCTAGGTTTAGTCATACCTGGATTACCTTGAAGAATATATTTATAATCTAATATGTCATTATTATGAGCAGCATCATAAGGCTCACGTCCATTAAACTCTTCTTTGTATTTATTATATTCTATTTGTGATACTGGCAAGCCTAATATAGAAGACATAACATCTGCAACAATTTTTTCTGAATTATTTAAAACGTCTAATTGTTCAGATGACATGTTATTCCATTCAGATAAATTAAAAGTTATAGGTTCAGTTGCTGAATCTAAATACATTTCAACAGCTTCTCTTATTGGTTTACCTTTTGTTTTAGCCTGCTCTGTTGCCCATCTTATATATTGATTATACTTTGCATTTTCTGTTTTAGCTTTACCATATTCAACAAAGTTTTTACCATCATAAAAGAAATCTTTAAATTGTGCATATAATTTATCAATATCAAAATCAGCTCCTGACAATTCTACAAGCTCTCTTGCAAATATAGCTGATGATCCATAATACACAGGCATAAAGTCAACTACTCTAAGGTTAACAGAAGAATGTTTATCTTGAGATGGAATCCTAATACCAAAAGCTTTAGATATTACTTCAGGTATTGGTTGCCCAGGTTTTACATTAGACAATATAGATTTAAAATGAGGAGGCATAACAAATTCTGTATAAGTAATACCTGTAGGTTTATTATTATCATCATACTCCATTACATCTGCTCTCAAACGATCTACATAATATTGATTTTCACTGACATCTATGTGTGTTTGTTCAATTTCGTTTGTATATTTTTTTGCTACTGCACCGTCTCTTTTTAATTCTCTCCAGTCTTTATCTCTTATAACTTCCCAACGTATAGGTGTACCATTTTCATCTACAGTTATAGCTTTTTTAATAACATTAAAGCCATCATCTGTTACTAAAGCTAATGAAGTACCCGGTTGTCTTGATGATAAAACACCTTTAGAAACATAAGATAAAAACAAGCTTTGAAATTTACTTCTTGTTAATTGATTATTTAAATTAAATTCTGGTTCACCAGTACCATTTTCATTCATGCTAAAATAAGATAACATGTCTTGTTTAGATTGAGCAGACTCTAATCCAGCAATAGCAAACTTTAAAAAAGCTGAAAGATTAACTGTCATTCCTTTAGCAGTAGTAGGATTTAAAAACTCATTATGTATTTTATCAAAATCATACACAAGGTTTCTCTTAGCAAACCAATTGACAGCTAGCTTATTAGTTTGTGCTTCATGATACAAATTAATAACTTTACCAACCGTAGTTTCTTTTCCGTTAAGTAATACTATTTGATTTAAATCTTGCTCAGATGTTATGATATTTTTAATTTGACGTGGGTCAACAATTTCAATTTTGTTTGATGGATTAACCATTTGTAGACGCATATACTTAGCATCTAGTCTAGTCATGTTTCTTTCTTGAACTTCTGACTGATCAAAAGCAGAAGAATTATCAAGAACATTTTGTTTTAACATTTTAGATGCTGACATAGGTACAGCCATTGCTACTGTATCTTTATTACTTTCCCATTTTTCTAACTTAATACGTAGATTATGTAAACTTTCTCTACCGTCAATAGGTATAGTATAATTACCATCTTTATCTTGAAGTGATGTAAATAGTGGAGTTAATGTAAATGCAGACATCTTTATATAAACTTTACCATCACCATAAACTAATTTTTGAGAGTTCATAATAGCTCCCAATTGTTTGTAAGATTCAGTATTTAAACTACCAAAAAATTCTTTATTTAATTCAACTTCATTACCAGCTTCTATTAAATCCATTATTCTAGCAACTTCAGGTGTTAATTCACCAAAAGAAAATTTCCAATACCTAGCTGCTTTTGTTGTAATAAATACTTGACCATCACCTCTTTCTCCTGGATCAGAATCTAAATCTTGATCTCTAGGAAATATTTTTTCAAACTCTCTTTGATATAAACTATCCTCATGCAGTAACATATCTATGTTCTTACTAGCATGCATAACACCTAATTGAGGTGCACTAATCATACTGTCTGCACTTTTACCTGCAGCATTTTGCATCTTAGCTCTTTTAATAGCTTCTATACCATCTTTAAATGATAAACGTTGGTCACCTAAAATAAACTCATTAAATGATAATGTATTTATATAATCATTAAGAAATATTTGTGTTACATTATAATCATAATCATCATATTTTAGATTATACAAATCCATGTAGTATCTTGTTTCTTCAACATCTACATCATTTATAACCTTACCGCTTTCTGAATCTATTACTATACCTAAACCGTTAGTTATATCTGAAGATATTTTATTATTTGCTGCAAAATCCTTTAATAATTCTTTAAATTCATTTACTTCATCAAACAATCTATTCTCTATTAAGTTTTTACCATCAACAGTTTTCATTGCTTCTTCAAAAGAAACACCTTCATTAATCAATTGTTCAAATGTTTCTGCAGGTGAAGTGTCTAAGATGTCTATATCCATTGTAACTTGACCCGTAGAACTATCAGTATTTATTTTAACATCTGACTCAACATCATTTAAAGAATCAACAAACTCAAATTTTACTAAGCTTTCATTACCATTAAAGAAAGACTGAACATTTTTACTATATGTGTAATAAAGAGTTTCACCTATTTTAAAACTAAACATTTTTTTTCTGTTTGTTTTACTCTTAAGTATATAAGGACCCATTTGTTCTATTAGCATTTTAACATCAACCATAGACATATCATTAATGTTTAATCTACCACGGTTAGTCATTGTAAAGAAAGCTTTCTTACCAACACCAAAATCTACAAGTCCTTTATCTCCTGTACTAACAAGTTGTGTACTAGATGCATCAGATGTAGTTGATAACATTACTTTTTGTTTACCTGTTCTAATAGCCTTCTTAGTATCTTCTCCTAGATTAGGATCTGAGTAAACAGAAACATTTCTTTTTCTTCTTTTTAATTTAGATAAAATCTTTTTACCATTATGTGATAATTGATAAAGCCTACCTGTATTAGTTCTTGTACCAAACTTATCTGAATTACCTCCTACAATATCATCTTGAGTTCTAGTTTCTTCATTTAATTCATTTTGAATTAACTTAACATCACGTTTTATTACTTCTTCAAAAGCATTAAAAGCTTCTTTTGTTAATGTTACATTACCTTGAGCACTTTCATCTATTTCATCACTAATAACACCATCTATAATTTTGACATCACCTATATTAAGACCACTTTCAATCATTCTATGAACTGGTAATGCTACTGATTCACCAGTATTACTTGCTTCAATAACTCTAATAAAAGTAGGTGATACAGCAAACGAGACTGTTTTATTAGTTGCAGGATCTACATATGTACCTACTTTAGATTTATCTGGTGCAACTCTATTATAATTTCTAGTATAGTTGTTTATAAGAGATGCAATAAAGTCCTGTGGATTAAGACTACCAAACTTAGTACCTTTAACATTTGATTTATTAAACCCTTTATTTTCTTTAAGTATCCCTTCAGCAGTTAAATTAAGAACACCTTCTTTTGACCCTGACTGACGTGAAAGTAATACTTCACCATTTTCAAGCATTGACTTAAACTTTATATCATTAGCTAAAAAGTTATCTTCTAAAAATGGATCTTCTGCTAACTTACTAGCTAAATAATTATCTTCAGTTGACATTCTAGCAATTTCTTGTAGATGTAATGTTGATCTTTGATGTGAGTATATTCTATTGCCTTCTTCATTAATAAATGTTGATGCTCCAACATTTTCATCAAAATAAGAATTGTTTAAAGCTATTTTTCTTAACCTACCTTTTACACCACCTTTATAAAACTCAACATCAGACATTTCAGCTTGAGAGTCATCTTCTTGTATAGACTGATTATCTAAGAATAAATTTTCACCAGTGTTAAGTGATATAAGTATAGTATTAATTTCTTCTGACAGAAGTGGATCAGCAAATTGATTCATCTTTTTTAATATAGATTGCTCTACATTTAATTCAACTTGTTTATCACTTAATCTATTTAGTAAACTAAAAAGTATATAGTTAGAATCAAACTTCATTCCAGTAGATTCATAAACATCTTCTGAAATAGAAACAGATCTATCAACTAAATTAATATTTTTTGGAATATTGTTCAATGATACAAATTGAGATAAAGCTTTTAAAGAAGTTGCAGCATTTTTATTCTCTTTTGACCCTACTATTCTAATTGTATCATATTTTCTATTAAATGATTCTGCCCATTGTGTAAGTGTATAATGTGAATCATCAGCTTTATTTGCAGCATAAATATGTACAACACCTGTTTCTTTATCTTTAAATTGTAAATCATAAGGCACATAATAATTTTCAAATTGTTTTGTAAACATTTGAAACAATGTATTTTTTAAACCAGTACCAGAATCTGGTTCAGTAAAGGGTTGTTCAGGGTTAAATAATTCACCAGACACAGCTTTATCATAGTAACCTGTTTGACGAAATATTTCATTTACAACTGCTTTTGTTTCTACATTACCACCTTGTGACCAAACCCATAATTGCTGTAACATTTTGACAGGGTTAGGTTGATTAGCAACAGCTTTAAGTATTGAATCATAAACTTTAGTATAATTTACACCAACCTCAATAGGTTCAGCATTGTTTTCACTAATGTTTTTATTACCAAACATGTCTTGATCAGAAATAGTTACAGTTGAAAATATTTGTCTAATAAGTTTTGGAGCACTACCAAAACCTCCTATCTCTTCTGACATCTTTTCCCATTGCTCTGTAGTAATGTCCCCTAAATCAGCCTCAACCTCATTTATATCAAACTCTCCTAATGTTATTGATGTATCAATATCTGCAAGCCTTTGATTTACAGCTTCTTTAATTTCACTTTTTTGTTGAATTAAAGAGTTGTTATAATTTTCAATTTTTCTAAAATTATCTTTATACCAAATGATTCCTTTATCTTTATAAAACTTTCTATTTGGATCATACATTTCAATAAAATCATTTACTGCTGCATCTAATATTATATTTTTATCTGCACCTGTAGCATCAGAATTATTTTTTCTTCTTAAATATAAATTAGTAATACCTGATATTATAACGTGCTGATGATCAGCAGGCATATAATTATTTATAGTTTTTATATACTCAGCATTATCTTTTATAGTTTTTATTTTTCTTGTTCCTAATTTTAATGATGCTTTTAACGCAACACTAGGAGTTTTAGAAGCTGCTGTTGTAAATCTGTTTTCTTGTACACCAGCATTTTTAAATTTACCAGAATCAATGTCAGTAAATAAACTGTTTAGAGTACTTGTTGGAAAATTAAATAAAGATAGTAATAAGTCAATAATTTTTCTAAATAAACTTTTAGTCTCAGTATTTATAGAAGAAGTAGAAGGATTCATTTTAAATTTCTCAAATTCATCAGCCATATATTCTTCAATAAATCTTTCCTCAAGTTGAGTCCTAGACATTTCAGCATACATAGCATGTGTCTTTCTCATTAATGATAACTCATCAGACAAAGTTTTACCTTCTTTTCTTAGTTTGGCTAATACATCTTTTTTAGATAGTTTTAAATACTTTGTTATTTCTGTTTCAGTAAGGAACATTCTAAACACAGCATGAAAAGCTTCATGATATTTAAAAGGATTATTAGTACCAACTGTTATTTCACCTGCAAATTTTAAGTTATGTTGATGCAATAAAAACTGACCCATTAACATTTGTCCTTCTATTAGATTGTTTTGTAAATTATCTATATCTAAATTAAGACTTACAAATTCAGTATTTAAATTAGTTTTTATCCAGTTAGTATATGTTTCAATATCTTCTATAGCATTACCATCAAACTTATCTGTTAACTTAAAAGCTTTACCTTCAGCATCTTCTTTTAATTTTTTTAATATAACATATCTTGAATTTAAAGGATTTTCAGGATTTGTTTCTATATCTATAAGTTCATTCTTTATAAGGTCAATAATTTTATCATCTGTAATATCAGAATTAGATCCTTTTATTTGATCAAATCTAGTTGACCAATATCTATTTTCAAATTCTTCTATTTTTTCTTCTGCTTCAAAAGCAAAACCTTGATATTGTTGATTTAATAATGAAGCAGTGTTTGTAAGATTATTATTTTTTTCTCCCATTACTGTTAAAGTAAGTGCTGCTCTTACTTCATCTTCAAGTGCATCATATATTTCTTGTTCAAACTCATCTAGTTGCTCTCCTTTTACATAGTTTCTTACAACATTTAAAGATACTTTTGGATCAACATTTTTATAATCTTTTTTAACTATAGATCTTTTTTCTTCTTTATCTATTACTAAATTAACAGTGTCATCATTAACTTCTAATTTGTTTTTAGTATTTTCAGTTAACAAACTTCTAGTAATTTGTGCTATACTTACTAAATCAGGATTAACTTTTAATTCTAAATTAAAGTTTGTTTTTATTTCAGGTAAGAATTTAGTTTGTAAAGATCCAAGTATACCTATATCATCTTGCTGTTTTTCTACAGAAACTTTAAAATCATTAATAGTAAAACCTTTAGAATATACAGGCTCTATAAATGTATTAAGCCTTGCAACAACGTCAGTTATATCTTTAAACTCTTTTAATTCAGAATTTCCAATGTAACCAATAGCTTGTCTTTTCTTATTCTTTTTAGAAAGATTCATGTTTGTATACTTAACTACTAGTTGTCCATCATTTGATATATTTAAATCTATATATATTCCTGGTTCAGCAGCTAAAAATAATTTACTATTAATTAAATCATTAATTTCAGAAGTTTGATTTACCTTTATAAGTGTTCCATCTTCATTTACATTAGTGTCTAATAGTTTGTTAGCTCTTTCTTGCATTTTTACTAAAAGCTCATTAAATACTTCAGGTTCCATAACAGGAGCAGTTAAAGGTATAAATGCAGATTTACCATTAGGTAATGTAACAAATGCTATATACTTACCTAATCTGTTTGCAACATCAAACTTTGATTCATACAAACTAACTTTATCTTCAACTTGTGTAAAGAAATCACTACCTTGATCTATATTAGTAATAGGTGCACCTTGTACTTTTATTAAACCACCTTTTTCAGTTGGTCTAATATAAGTTCTATTATAGTCCATTATATAATAAGGTCTCTGACCATCTAATGTATTTTTAGTATCATCAGAAACAAACATTGTTTCAAGTTCATCAAGATGAATAAGAGGGTTATCCTTATTAGAAGTTATAGAACCTTCAGAAAGTGTTAACATTAACTCAGGATAAGCGGCAATAGATTTTTCTATAATGTCAGAATTTGATAATTCTTTCTCAAACATATTATAGATATGATATGCCTGTGCATAATTTGATTTTATTATTTCTGTTGCCTCAGCAATATTTATTTTGTTACCATCATATGATCTAGGTAAATCAAAGTATTGTTCTATGTCTGATTGAGTTAACTCTAACGGTGAGATAACAACATTAGAATTAGTTAATAAAACAGTTTCTGGCCCTTGAAAATAACCAAAACTACCTTGTGAATTATAAATTTCAACTGAAAACTTTTGTGCGTTTTTAATTAAATTAGGATTTTTTTCTTGTTTACCTATACTAAATTTTTTATTAGTTCTCTCTTCTCCAAATTTAGGTCCACGTGATATACGTATAGACATATTAGATAGACCTTCAGGAGTTATGTTTCTAAGTAATTTTTGTTGATTATTGACACCATCTTCAACTTGTTCAGTTCTATTAGATATATTATAGTTATATGTTGGATTGACTTTAGTAGCTTCATTTATTTTAAGTCTACTCATTGTTTTATTATAAGTAACACTTTCAGCTGTAACTATTGTATAGTCAGCAAAATCTTTAGGAGATAAAAAGATATTATCACTTTGTTTTCTACTAGATTTCTTTGATACATCTTTTATAAATAAATTATTGTTATCATCAATTGTTTTTTGTGTAGATCTAACAACATATTCTTTACCATCTTTTGTAAGTAGTGAACCTGCTTTAAATGTTTGACCAGCAAATTTAAGACTTTTATCTTCAGATTTTGTTTTTACTTTAGCGTCCCTTGCTTTAGATGCTTTACTTTTACTAGGGTACACCTTATCATCAATAAGATTATTATTATTATCAGTATTAACGTATATTTTTTCTTTTTTTCCTGTTTTACTTATTACAGTACGTTCAGTAACATTTAATCCAGATCTTTTTGGATCAACAGTAACTTCATCCTTTCCTTTAATATTACTTTTATTTAACTCACCTGGCTGTACACCGTCAGTTAATTGAAATAAACTAACATTATATAAATTGATTATATCTAAAACTTTTTCATTACTTCCTTGTCTTGATAACCATTTATAAAAAGGATCAACTTTTTCTTTTGTTTTTAAAGATGCAAATACTAAAGGTTTATATATTTTAGAATCTATTTCATCTATAGCAACACCTTGTACTCTAGCTTTTTTAGATGCAGGATCTTTAACCCATTCTTCAAAAGATAAATGTTTTTTATTATTTTGAACTTGTTTAGATGTGTAGTTTAACCATTGTTGCTTAACAAATAAATCTCCTAATACTTTAGTTTCTTCTGTTTCTACATCATCTATGTCTTCATCTAAGAATGAATCTTCATAGTCATAATCATCAGTTTCTACTTCTGCTTCAACTGTTTCAACAGGCTTGTCTTTTTTTGGAGTTATATTTTCTTGAGTTCCTATTATAGATTGTGCTTTACTATATTGTGTATCACTTTCTTTTAGCAAACCATTATCAGTATAATAAGTTTGAGGTATAGGTCCTTTGTTTTTTAAATAAGAATCTAACTCTGCAATTTCTGGATAAACACCAATAGCAGATAACTCATTTAACCAAGTATTTTTCTTAGTAGTATCTACATACTTTTTTAATCTATCTAAAACCTGAGTCTTATTGTTTTCAAACATTTGTTTAAAACGTGGTTCAAATCTTTGAGATAATTCTATTAAGTTACCAGGGTTTAATATTGTTGATATAGCTCTATTTAATATTTCAGATTTAGTACCTAATGATTTTGAGTCTAATATCTTTTCTATAGTTGCATCTAATGCATCAGAATTAATAAATATTCCATCTTCTTTTGATAAAAATTGAAAATATGTAAGAGCAACTTCCTTAAACTTTTCTTTATTATTATTAAGAAATGTACCAAAAGGATTACTTTGACCAGAGTATGTTGCTAAAAACTCATCAGTTTGATCTCTTTCAACTGATGCACTAAGTATATCTTTTCTTAATTTATCAATTATTTTTGTTACAGGTTCAGATTTTGTATCATTATCTACATTACTAGGGTCTGTTAATACACGAAAAATATCTTGTATTACTTGTAACCTTTCTTGTTTTTCTTTTAATAAAGCTTTTTCCTCACCTGATAATTGTTGAGGTACAGAAACTTCTTTACCGTTTTCATCTATAATAGTTTGGTTAGCTGTAGCAACATCTATTTCTGTTTTTAATAAATTAATCTCAGATATTAAAGCTGACATATCAGTTAATATATTTATATCATTAGCTGCCATATTGCTAACAATAGGGTCAGAAGAAAGCTCAGTATAAATACTATTTATTCTTTCTAAAGATCTTGAAAATGCATCACGTGCAAATAATGCTAGCATTTTAGAGTGATTGAATGCTGCTTTTCTTATTCCTTCATCAATGTATTCTTTAGAACCTTTTTTAAATTTAGATGGATTATAAGGATCTATAATTTGATCATTTAATTTTTCATATGATTTACGCATTTCTTCAGAACGTGTAACCATACTACTAAGTCTATTTCTAGTTCTGCCACTTTCTATATCTTCTGGTGATTGATCTGGCATTGCTTCAGCTAATCTTTCATTATCCATTGCTGAAAGATCACTAAACATTTTTGAAAAATCTCCAAGTTTATTTAATGATGCAGCTGTATATAGTGCATGAAATATAGCTTCATCTTTTTGATCTTGAAAAGGCAATACCTCACCACGATATGTAGAGTCAAACATGTTTTGACTGGCTTGTTTTTGAAGTATTGCATTTATCCTATTAGGATCAAAATATGTATCAGGATCATTATACATTTCATTTAATGTTTGTACTGATGCATCAAGATATGTTTCCTCATCCTTTAGATATTGTTTGTATGCTTCAGGATCTTTTACTTTATTGTATAAACTAGGTAAAGTATTAAAAACTAATTTTTGTGGTCCTTGAACTAATCCACCCATTAAAAATCCTGACATAAATACTTCAAACCCTTGACCAGACATTTGTGAATCAACACCAGAATAAATAGAAGCCATTTGAGCATCTATACCACCCATAGCAGGATCATTATATAAGTTCTTATAATAGTCTTCAGCACCTACAGCAATAGATTCCTGTGCAAGTTCTTGAAAACCTTCAGCTAAATTTGCTGATGAATAATTTAAAAAAGAACCAGCAGCTTGTCTAAAATTACCAACAATTCCTCTTTCAAATATTCTACTTAAAGCAGAAGCACTTCCTTTTGTAAATGCTACTTTTGCGCCATCTTTTACAGTTTCTTTAGCTAACTGCTTTGCAGATTTTTCTATTATTCTTCTACCTGTACTGCTTGTGTTCATAGCTTTATTAAAAACACCTCCAACACCTTTAAATCCTCTTAATGCAGTTCCCAAAACAATTTGATTAGAAAAGAATATTATAGGAAAGTTCCACATTAAAGTAGTAAAGCTAGCTTCAGCAGCTGTTTGTTTTATATTTTCTAACTGCTTTCCTAATGGTCTTGAGCCATACTTTGCTACATATTCATTATACAAATTATTGTATAAATTATTTTCTACCATACCAGCTTCTAACTTGCTTTCTGACATAGCTAAGTTTACAGCTCTTAAGTCTCTATAAAAACCACCAGCTGTTTTAGCTGATTTAGCCATTAAAGATAATGCTTTAGCCGTATTGGCAGTTGTGTTTATTTCTTTTATTGCTTTATATGTGCTTGGTGTCATTGCATCTAACGCCCATCTTCCACCTGCTCTCCAAAAATCATATGCACGTGATTGATTGTTTACTTTGTTAAGTAAAGATTTACTATGCTTTGCACCCTTAGCCATATCAATACTTTTATCAATAGCTTTAGTACCTCTAACAATATTATAAGCTGTTCTACTAGCAACTAATGGTGTAGCACCTCCAAATGTAACAGCTTCTAAACCAGCTAATGCAAGTTCTTCTACTGCTATATTAGAAAGAATACCAAATGTATATCCAGAATTTAACATTAAATTGTTAAAAAATGAACCTAAACCTTCTTTAGAAGAATTACCTATTCTCATTGCATCTTCAAACACTGATGCACCATCTGTGTTACCTGACATGTAGTTTCCTTTTATAGCATCACCAATAGCATCATAGGTGCTCATATAACCTGTGCTAAAAATTCTACCAAACTGACCTCTCATTCGTGCATTTTCATCCCACCAAGTAGAATTTGCATTATATATTGTTTCATTGTCTACATATGGATGAAAACCTATATCATTAAATAATTCTTTAAAGCCAGGAGCATTATATCTATCGTAGTTAGTTGCCTTTGCATCAAATTTTAAAGGTTGTAGAGCTTCAGGACCACCTACAGTAAGTCTTTGATTTACAGCAGGATCACTATACTTATCAAAAATACTACCTAGTATAGCATTTTTTTCTTCTGGTGCTTTGCCTTCAAATAGTTTTGAATTAGGATCCATGTCATATGGATAATTCATTACAACTGGATTATAAGCAAATGAATTAGCTAATGCATTAGCATTTGTAATTTCTGTAGGATCTATTGAAGTTGTAATTGGTTCTCCTGAATTAGGTATAAATAATTCATCTTTAATAGAATCAAAATCTACATTAACACCATTAATATCTGTTGGTGTATATCCACCAACAGGTCCACCTGTAGCATCTACAGGAATTTTAGGTGATTCTTTTAAATTTACATTAGATTCAGCTTGCAAATTTGAATTTACATTTTCTTCAGCCATATTATTCTTCTGTTGTTTCTACTGGTGTTTGTTGTAGTTTGTAATTTTTTTGTGCTTGTAAATTTATTGTTGCAATTCTTTGTAATTCTTTATTCATCTCATCATAATACCTATCTAAATTTGTATCTAAAATAGGATTACCATTAGTAGTAACTAAAGGTCTACTAGTATAACCATTTAATGTCATATTTCCTGCATTAGGACCAGTTGTATTAAAAACATACTCAGCATATTTTTGTGTTACAACTCCATTAAACATTTCAAAATGCACAACTCCTCCATTATCTAAACTTAATGTTTTTCTTCCTTGATTTACTTCATCTAAAATTTCAGTCTTAAGTGTTGAAGTTACTTGCATGTCTGAATCAGTAGGATTACTAAATAGTTCTTTGTTTAAGAAAATTGTAACTGTATTGTTTGGAATCTTAAATGCTCTTTCACCATCTCTAGGCATAGTTTTTTCTATGTTGGTTTTATAATCAGTATCTAATATAAATTTAATCATAGCATATTGTCCATTAGCACTTTCTCCACCTCCAGTTTCACTTATTTCCATTCTATATCCTGGATCAGTTCCTTTAGAAGTATTACCTGGTATATAACTTCTATCAGCTCTAACTTGATTTATAATCATATTAGCTATAGTTTGATCTTCTTCTAATACTGATTCAAAGTCTGAACCTCGGTCACCTAATACAGCATACACCATTCCAGGCATTGATCTTAAATTATCATAACCAGTAAAGAAATTATCAAGAGCAGCATTAACATATTTGTCTTTTGTACCTGCATCAAATCTATAAGGAATAACTTTTGATATACTTTTATCTCCTATTGTTCCATTCCCATTAAATGCAGAATTAAAATCAAAAGTTGTTTCACCTGGTATAGCAGTTTCAGATGCCATAGCTTCATCTAACCTTTCTCTTATTTGAGCATACATATCTTTTATACCGTCTTTTCCAACTAACTCATCATTAAGATTACTAAAATGTCTATCTGACGCAAACATAATACTAGTCCTATTTCTTTCTTGATCTTTTGTAACTAATCTATTATCTCCATAAGTAACATTCCAAGGATATATGGCATCAAGTAAATGATTAGTATTTCTAAATCCAAATCTTTCTGCAATAGGTTTTAGACTTTCTGTAATTTCAGCACCTACCTGATTTCTATAAAATGGTAAACTAGGTGATCCTCCTTCAAATGTTGATCCAAACCAATTTATAAAATCTGAATTTAGTTGTTCATTTAATAACTCAGATGCATTTATTTCTGCTTTATTATTAAATAATGGATAGTTCTTTAATATGTTTCCATAATTTTTTGGAATAGAACCATCATCAATTAAACCATCAAGTACATTTGTATATACTCTATTTTGATTTGCTTTAACAATATCTAATTTAGTATTTATTCTTTCATTATTATTAAGTAATTCACTAATAGTAGATCTTAATTCTATATTGTCAGTACTTTTATATGATGCTGCTTGATTTTGATTGTTGTGTATATTTTGTACATTATTAAAATAATGATTTAATATTTTAGGTCTATCTTTAAGTATTGTTTGAGCTTCTTCCCATCTATAAAACTTTAGCTTTTCACTAATAACATTATCTTCATTATCTTTTTCTATGACTGGTATATATATTCCTGCAGTACTTACATTTCCAGTTGATCTATTTTGATCTGTTATTGTTAAATCTGCCATGTTTTGAAGATTAGCATCAGTATTTAAATCATCTGCCATAGTGCTATAAAAAGATACAATAGTAGCTATTTTATTTTGCATCTGTGTGTTTAATTCACTTAACTCTGCAGATTCATTAGCTTCAGATAATGACCCATAAGAATTAGCATTTTCACGTATATCACCATCTATTGCAATTGGAACTCTACTTTGGTCATTTATATTATTTCGTTCTTCATCTTGCTTTAAAAGTAAATCATACAAACGTTTTTCTCTTGCAAGTTCTCTATTGTTTGCATGTCTTAACTTTTCAATATATTGTTTTGATTCTGTAAATGTTCTTTTAGAAGTTTCATCTCTGTACTGTCTAGCTGCTGAAAATATATCTTCAGTAATAGAATTACTAATATATGCAGAATAACCTCTGTTCATTAAAGATTCTAGGTCTTCTTCATTCATATTTGCAAGAATATCTTTTTGTCTTTTTTCTGTTTGACTAATGCCTTTAGAAATAGTTTCTCCTTTAGTCATTGCTTCAAACCATTTTACATATTCATCTGAACCTGTAATTAAAGGTAAATCTTTACTGTACTCTTCCCAACTAACTAATTCTTGATTAACAATATTTAACTGCTCTCTTTCTTTAGTTATTAATTCAGTTGATTCATTTTTGTATTTATTTATTTGATTAAGAGCCCATTCTCTTTTAAATTGTTCTACAGGTAATCCAGAATTTTCAGCTTGCTGTTGATAAAATTTTCTTGCATCAACATATCCTTTTACTCTTAATCCTTGTTGAATCAATGGATCTTCTAAAACAGTTTCTTTAATACGGTTAGCAGCAGGATTATACATTTCTGGAATAGTTTCAGGATTGCTTGCAGAAATTGCTAAATCAGGATTAAATTCTTTATTAGGTACCATTCTACCTGTAGGTTTATTTGTTAGTTGCGTACCATTTTCCATTGTAACTATAAACTGTCCAGTTTGATCTACAAACATATCTGTAGTTTTAATTCCTTTTCCATCTGGTCCACCAGTTTCTAAAGCTTTTAAAGCTCTTGCAAATAAGTCAGGATTTTCAAAGTACTCCGGTAATGGAACTTTCATTGATTCATCTCTTGATTTATTTTTAAAATCTTCTAACATAAAGTTCATATACTGAACACCATCATCCCAATATCTTTTTCTTTGATCAGCTGTAGATGCATTCTTTAAGTCATTAGCAACACCCATTTGATCTTTAAATGTTTTAGTATATACTATATCTCTAACTATTTTTTCATCTTCATAAAAAGGTTTAAACAATCCTTGAGCAGCTTGTACATTCTGAGCTAAAGAAAAATCTAAACCTGATATTTGTTGAATCTTAGGAGCAAGAACTTTTGCATAATCATCTCTAACAGATTGATTATCTTCTCTACTTAAGTCTGCATAGACAACTTGTCCATATAAATTATTTAATTGTTTTGTGCTTTTATTATATCTATCTTGTCTTTCGTCTAATGAATCAGACAAAAATTTAAAGTCAGGCGTATAAGCCTTAACTTCTGGGACATAATCTTTTACATTTGGTAGGTACGTTGCCATATTACAAAAATACTAAAATTTTATAAGTTTTAATGAGTATATTTTTAAACTGTTTAAGTTTATCATATTCCCATTATCCATTTTCTTAACTTCATTTTACTTTCCATAAGATCATTCTTTCTTACAGATCCTCCAAACTTCATTGTGTTTTCATTATCTCTATTAGTATCAGTTGGAGTTTCTCTGTTACTATTATTATTACTAGAATTTTGTGCTAAACGTAACTTAGCACAATTAACTTGTGCAGGTGATCCTTTTGTAAATCCTAATTTTATACATTCTTCCATTGCTGATGCCATTGTAACACCTTGATTATTTTCAGTTTGACTTTGATAAGCTTTTAATCCATCTGCATTTTGAAATACAGTTTGACCGCTTTGTCCATCAAAATAAAAATTAGGTCTTCTTAAGTTATCTTGATATAATGTATCTGCATTATCTTTTCTATTTATTTCAGCATTAACAAGGTTCATCATATCAGCACCTTTTACATTATCATAATTTTGATCTACAGTATTTACCATATCAACATAATCAGACCTAAATCCTTGATTAGTAAGTTGAGCTTTATTTAATTCAGCTACATTATAAGCTTGTGTATTGTCAAAGATCTTAGTATTAGTTCCATATCTATTAGATTGAATTTTATCTATTTGATCTTGTGCTTTACCTTGAACATCTGAAGGATTTCTTGAAACAGCCATAGCTTGATTAGCCAATGCTGTAGTTGCAGCTACTCCAGCTCTATCATCTACATAACCTGGATCTCTCATTATAGGGTTATAATTTTGCATTACCCCATACTTTTTATCTCTACCCATTGTTAATGCTGATAAAGCACCAATCTTCATATCATCACCAGCGAATGTCATGTAAGGTGGCATTTCACCTTTTTCAACTGTTGGCTCTTTTATTCCACAATCACAAGCAGCAGGATTAAAAGGTAATCCTTTTTCCATGCATTCTTGTGTTTTTAATCTTTTTGTTTCTTCATCACAATTATTTTCTACAACCTCTACACCAGTATCATCACTGATTGATGCAAACTGCCGACTTGTATTATCACCAACCAAACCATCAATATTAGAAACATATCTACCACTACCTTCTACTATTTCATATGCGCCTCCTTGATTTTCACTATAGTTTATGTTAACTTGCTGTAAAAGATTTTTAACTTCATCAGATCCTAATTCTTTAGCTGTAGCAAGAGAATTATACATACCTTGATAAATTCTTATTTCTCTATCAGTAGGAACATCTATACCTAATTTTTCTGCATTTGCAGCTAATGTAGCTGCAATGTTACCAGAACTACCATCTCCGTATTTAGTTTGTGTTGCTTCTGATTGATTAAATAATAAATTCATTTTATTAAATGCATCAAATAAAACTTGTGGATCTGTTTCATCAATCTTCTGATCATTATCTAAATCAGCATATGCTTTTATCCAAGCATTTCTTACTGGTTCATAGTTTTCTTGATTTACAATATCATAAAATTTTTGGTGTGCTGCAGTTCCATTAGCTTGGTTATTTTGAAATTGAGCAATACGTTCATCATCTGACATTTCAGCACCTTCTTCAGCTTTAAATAAATCTTCATCCAAAAACATATTTTTATTTTGCTCTTGTGTTGTTTCTCCTATAAATTCACTTAAAGGTATAGTTGTTTGTTGTAAGAATTGTTCTTCACTTAGTTGTTGTAGTTGCATAGAAACATTAGATAAATCCATATCTAACTTTTGCAGTTGTGAACTTAATTCAAATTGTGCAGATTCTGATTCAAACTGTTCTGGATTTTCTTGCACAGCCATTATAATCATTTCTCTTTGTTGAGCTAGTTGTGCTTGTGCTTGTGCTAACTGTTGCATTTGCATTTGTGCTGGATTCATCATAGCTTCTTCACCACCATATTCTCCTTTAGCTATTGCTGCTTTGATCACTTTATCTCTGTTTGCTAAATATGCTGCTTCACCTTCACCACCAAATTTTGCTTTATCTTGATCTTGTTTAGCTATTGCTGCTTTTATAACTCTATCTCTATTTGCTAAATAACTTTCTCCTCCATCACCATAAACAAAATTATTTAACTCCATACCATTCATACCCATACTCATAGGAGGCATCATTCCTTGAGCTTGCATTTGTGGAGCTTGCATTTGTGGAGGACCACTCATTTCAGAATCAGCCATCATTGAACCATCTGGCATTTGGTGCATACCACCTTGTGCTGATGCTTGTTCACGTTGCTGGGATTGCATTATTTTTTGCTCTAGTTCTTGTGGGTCTACACCATTCTCTAATAGGTAAGGATAAGCAGCTAAAGGTAAACCATCTTCAAAATTCTTTTTCTTTTCTTGCATAAAAGCAATTTGAGAAAGTTTTACTTTGTTTTTCTTTACCATAGCTTCTGCACTTGTTACAGAAATTCTATCAGCAGATTCATCTTTTAATACATCTAGATATTTATTAATAGGATATTTTTTAGATACAGCAGCAGGTGTCATTTTTTTTGGAGAAGTAATACCAAGTTCAAGCAACTCTTCCTTAGTAAATTTCATTTTTCTTGTGTCAGAAAAAATAAAAGATTGTTCTGGTAAATTTAATGGAGTACCACCTTCTGAGTGTCTTTTCCCTCCTATATTAAATAATTCAAAAAAGCCATCAGCATCAATATCTGTTAAGACTGTTTCATTTTTTTCAGCTTCAATGTTTGCGTCTTTTCTATCTATTGGTTGTAAAGTGTTAGCAGTTGATCCACCTTCTTTCATTAACTTAACAAGTTTTTTATTTTGAATCTTGTAACCTTCAGGAATATTTTTTATTTTTATTTTCATAATTATATCATTTCAAAGTCAGCACCAGCTGCCATTAATTGTTTGATTAAATCTACGTCAGCATCTATTATGTCTCCACCATTTTTTGCCTGCATCATTAAATATTCAGGGTCGTATGATACTAAAGAGTCATCTAAAAATTGTTTTAAATATGAATAGTCTGGCATTGGAGCATTCATTTCTTGACCCATTTTTGCAATCTGACCTCTTGGTCCGTCTCCATAACCAAGTGAGCTTGCTCTGTAAAGTCCACTATTAACATCAAAATCTCCTTTAGCTCCTCTGCTAGATTCAATTATAGGGTTAACTTCTATAGCTTCATCACCCATGTTTGAAGCATTTTGTTCAGCTCTTGTAGTTTGGTTATTTAGACTTATAGCATTAAATGCATCAACAGGTTTTTCTGTAGAACCAATAGCCTCAATTACCATACCTGATGCTTTTCCAATTGCACCTGTATTTGTTGCTGCTCTAAATCTATTGAATTTTCCATCCATACCATCTCCATAGTCCATATCTAAAACGGAATCATTATTTGTTTGATCTTCAGTTTCAGTATTTGTTAGATCTTCAGATTCAGTTGTGAGTGGAACTTCAGGATTGTTTTGATCTACAGCAGCTGCAGCGTTAGCATCAGCTAATGCTAAATTATCATTAGCTTCTACAACATCAAGAGGATTTGTTTCATCAATCATTCTACCACACATAGATTCACTATAACCACAACTTCCTGAACTTAAATATTCTTCTCCTGCTCTTTCAGAACCTTCTGGACATATGCATTTATTGTTTACAGGTTGATCAGTAGTATCATAAAATCCAGTATTAGGATCACCACCATCTATAAATTCTCTAAGATCATATTCACCTCCATAAGCACCTGTAGTTTGATTTTCATTTATACGGTCTTGTAAATTATAATTGTATTCTCCACTTTGATAAGTTTTTTCAGGATCATAATCTTCTATTATTCTTTTTCCGTTTTCATCAAACTTAGTAAAATCTGTAACATTACCTTCAGGAGTAGTCATAATTCTTTCTACATTGTAATCTTTTAAATTAGCTTGAGCTTTATCAAAATTAGTCATATCACTATTTACATCAAAAGATCTAGATACATCTTTATTTTCAGTTATAAATTTTAAATTATCTGGTCCTTCAGGTAGCGTTGGATTATAACTTGGGTTAGCAGATTGAACATCTTTGTTTTCAATAATATCTGCATAAGAAATATTACCTTGATTATCCATTGTTTGTTTACTAGCTACAGAACTACCATCATCATTTAAAAAAGTATTAGAATGATAATCTGCCATTTGATTAAAATAACCTGCTTGTGCTTCTTTTTGACTCATTAATAAATTATCAGCATTATTCTTGCCTTTTTTTATATTACCAAAAATATTAAATGAATTATCTAATGCTTCTCCATCAATCAATGCATTTTCATCAGTAGTATTTGTAATTTTAGTTTTAGCAAAATCAAGTTTACTATATGGCCTTCCTGTTTTTGGATTTATATTAGAAGAAGCATCTTTGATTTTCTTCATTGAAGGTTTTACACTTGAAACGGCTTTAAAAAGATTTGCTAAATTACTATTACCTAATGCAAATTCAGGTACTTTATCTGTAACTTCATTTGTCTCCATTCCAGTATTAGCAGTAACCAAATCAGTCATGTAATCATCATAAGTAAAATATGATCCACCATTTTTATATTTAGGAATGCCAGTAACATACTGGTATTGTGGCAGATGTGGATAAACATCAAAAGTTTGGTTATTGTTATTTTTTTTCTTTCTTCTCATAATAATTTGTTGTACACACTGTTACATTAATAATATACTAAAAATATAACAATTTAACTAATTTTAGTCTAATAACCCTAAAGAGTTTAAACGTTCTTTTTCAGCAGGACTAAGTTCTTTACCTTGTTCATATTTAACAATAATTTCTTTAGTTCTGTTATGTTTATTTTGTTTTTGTATTAATTCTTGTTGTATATTAATAATTTCAAAGTCATCAGAATTGTTATTATAATATACTCTACCTTCTATACTTGGTTGTTTATTATATGAAACAAAAGGTAAGTTTCTTTCTTTATCAAAGTTGTTTTTAAGATTAAAACCATTAGATAATTTTTGTTCACCACCTGTTTTAAATTCTTTAGTAGAAACATACTTACTAATAATTTGTTCAATTAATTTAGATGGATCAGATAAAGTTAACTTAGAATTATTAAAAGGTGAAGTTACATATTTTTTATTCTCACCTCCTTCCTTTTGCATTTCTAATTCAATATCATAATTTGCGTCTTCACTACCAAGTCCTGTATATCCTTTTCTAGGAGAATTTTCAATAATATTTGCTACTTTAAATTTTGGTTCAAACATAAGCACTTCTCTTTCTTTTTTTACTACATCCTTTTGAGGATTAGTATATTCATTTTTAAGAGCTGGTTTACTAAAATCAAAATCTTTGATTATCAATCTATTTTGTCCAAAGGAATTGTTACCATACTTTCCTGTTGACCATGATGTAATATCTTTTAAACTAAACTCTTTGTTTTCTTTAAATAGATTATTATAATATTCTACTTCTCCATTATTCATAACAAAATTTCTTGTTAATGCTAAAGGTGAAACTTCTTTTTGAGTTATATAATTGCTTTTTATATATTCTTCTAGTTTACTAGCATAAGTATTATCTTTAACAAACATACCGTCTTTCATGTCACCCATTAAGATTCCTTTACCATCATTATATATTTCTTTCTTTAAACTGCTTTTAAATGGAGCTGAATCTACAGTATAATCTTCCATAAATTTAGTTAATTCTGGATTTTGACTTTGTATGTTTTTTAAATTATTAAAATCTCTAAGTGAATTTTGTTTTAAAATAGGAGTAAGAATATCATTATTTAATTCATTAGCAGTAATACCAAAAGAATTTTTTGACTTACCATATTTTTTTATTTTATTGTTAAGTCTCATCTTTTTAAAATATCTTGCTAGTGCACCTCCAACAGAAAATTCTGGATTATCTATATCAACATCCATATCATCAATTTTTGTTACTTTAAATTTATGCTTACTATTAGGAAGTAATATATTTTCTAATTGATCTCCAGTAAACTCATTTATAACTTGAATGATGTTGTAACCTTCATCCATATATTTTCCAATTTTTGTATCATCCCAGTTACCTTCTAAAGAATGACCTAAATTAGAAGGCTTACCATCTATTATTTTAATTTTAGAATCTGGATTAAATACACCTTCTATTTTATTTTGCATTATTTTATTAAAACGTCTTGAAGGTTCCATTCTTGGAGAATCAAAATCAAGCTCATATCTTTCTTTTGAAACATTATATTTTTTGTCATAATACTTTCCATCTAAACCTTTATAATTTTTCCAATAGGAAGGGTCACTCAAAAACTGTTTAGATCTTTCCATTAATGGAAACTCGTCAAAACCTTGCCTACCTGTATTTCCTATATAATTACTATAAAATTTTTCTGTTTGTTGACCTAAACCTGGTGTTGGATTATAACCAAATCCGAAGTTAGATGATTGTGCATATCTTGTATCTCCAGTAGGTGCAAACCAAATTGGACCGTCACCATAAATATGATCTATTGCTTCATTAGAATTTGAAGAAAATCTACCACTAGTCATATGTTGCTGTGGAATAATTTTACCTCTTTGATTAAATGTTAATAGTTTTTGATAAGGGATAGTAGATGATGTAATTTTTGGTACCAAACTATTACTAGTATTACCATATCTTTTTAATAAAGATTTAAGAAATCCTCCTGGACCTGCAACTGGTAGTGTTCTATTTATATTTAATTTTTTCATTATCTAAAAGAAACATTAAGTTTAGTATTTTCTAATTTAAGTAACATCTTTCTTGTTGTTGCAGCAACACTAGATTTTCTTAATAATATATGGTTATAATAATGTCTGAATTTTTTTCTTTCTTGTTGTGGTTTATTATAATTTAAATTTGTTGAATTTAAATTTCTTTTATATCCATCCCAATCAGTATTAAATATAGTATTTGTTGAGCCAGTAAATTCACCTCTATCATTTGTTACATCCCAAAATTGATTAAATCTATATTTTTGTTCTTCTTTACTATACAATGTGTCAATGCTATTTGGATTAACAATAGGATATAGCATTGATAACTGAACATTATTTTTAGGTTCTAATATTAAGTTCATTAAACCAGAAACTTGTTCACTATTATATATTACTGCTTGATCAAAATTATAATCAAGATCATGAAACCTATCTCTACCATCATTCTTATATAAGTAAGCTTCCATTTGATATTCTATACTTCTTAATGTTGTTACTTGTTGACCAGTTTGTTCTATAATATCTACTTCCCATGGATAACTTTGGTCATAATAATTATTAAATAAATCAGTTCTTACATTATGTTTCCAAAAATATCCTATTTCATAATTTGCTGGAACACATAATTCATAATCATATACACAAAATAAAGGATCAGTGTTTACATATAAAGGATTACCAATTCCAGATCCTGGATTATACCATTGTGTTACATCATCACATTTTCCAGTTTGTGTTATTATTTCATCTTCATTAAAAAATACAGGTGGACATTCACATTCTAGTTTTCTGCAAACTGGTAAATCATCTGAATTTAAACAATCACCAACTAGTGTATATCCATCTGGACAGTTACATGAAATACAATCAGGAGCAGGAGAAGGTAGTGGTAAACAAGGATTATTATTTAGACTTTGATCTATTACTCCTTGTGAACATACACACGATGTAAATGCAGCAACTATTGAGGCTGCTACAGTATCAACATGACCAGGCTGCCCAGCTGTAATTCCTGTACCTACATGATACATATTTCTTTCAGGTGTTCCTCCTGTAAGACAAGTTGCAATATTATGAGGAGCGGCTATACCTGTATTAGTAATCATACCAACAAGTGACCCACTATAAGTAATGCATGCATCTTCAGAATTACTAGCATCTGTAAATACTCCAATACATTGTGTTACTGGGTAACCAGTACCTCCTACTACATTAGGAGCAAAATCTTCAGGATCACCTACATTATCTCCTCCCTGAGCATCAGTAATAAATATTACTATTCTATTTGCAGCTGTACTACCACTTAATATTGCATCAGCAACAGAAACAGCAGAATCATAATCAGTACCACCATAATTACCAGGATAATTTGTACCTAAACCAGAACCGGTAAGAGATGCTAAACAATTAGTAGGATTATTAGTAAGTGCTTGAATAACCGCAAAATCACCATCCCCACCCCATTTTCCATGACCAATTTTTACTTGACCTGGATATGCACCACCAAGCATTCCTGCAGCCATTCCATTTACAAATGCTTTAGCAAATGTTATTTGTGAATCCATTAAATCACAATTTCCACATGTACATGTTGAACATGAGTTGTCTATTACTAAAGCAACATCCATTGTTTCAGTAAATGCATTAACAGTTGCTGAAGTGATTACATCATTACTTATAAACTCATCTACAAATACTTCTGCAGCAAATTCTTCATGGAAAGCTTGACAACATTCTCCTGATGTTAAATCAAAAGTAAATCCTGGAGGACATTGTGGAACATTTGTTGTTTCTGTTTTAGAAGATAAGAAATGACTTATGCTATTAAATGTAAGTTCTGGATGCCAATCATGAAAAGAAATCCAAGCTTTAGATTTAGGATCATAACTAATTGTCCAAGATATTTCTTTAAAGTATGTAGTATTACTTAACTCTATAGGGAATGTTACTGGTAAAAATTCTGGTTCTACTTCGTATGTACATATACATAGTGAACCAGAAAGAATACAATTATCATCAGTACAATAGTAATCATTAGTACCTGGAGTTAACAAAGCTTCATCAGATGTTGTTAATGTACAAATTTCTTTATCTGGATCATAAGTATATCCATCAGGACATTTTGCAATCATTGGTAAGTTATCACAAACAGATGCATTATAAACAAATCCTTCACATGGAATATACTCTAGACATTTAGAATTTAAATAAAAATCAGTTGGTATAAAATCTTTTTTAGTAAAATATACAATATCATTATTTGGATCAAATACTGTTGTTACTCCAGCAGCAACAAGTGGGTTATCTACAGCTTGTGGACAATCTTCTATTGTTGGAAAGTATTCAAGTAATTTAGAAGGAAGATATTTATTAAACCACCATTTCATTCCTCTATCTGATATAGGTTGAATACCTTTACCAGAAGATTGAAATATTTTACCTTGTGCTTGTGATACAAAAAATAAACCAAAAGGAGTGTTTAATACGCTTCTTGCACTTTCACAAGACCCATACTCATGAGACACATCTGAATTAGCAACGTTTTGAAATGCTTGACTAAACAATCCTCCGTCACCAATTGTTATTTTTGTATTAGATAATTGTAATCTGTCAGAACCTTGAAATACTTTAGGAGATAGAGTTGGAAAAAATATCATTGCACCAGTTTCATTAACTGGTTTTACTGTAGTTACTTTAGATTTAAAATCTCTAAAATTTTCTTTTAAGTAAACTCTCCAAAAATCTTGAGCTTGATCATTTTTAGATTGTAATCCAGCTTTATCTTTCCAACCAGTTGCAGGAGCTGAGTACAATAACCTTTTAGGATATTTTGTAAAACATGTTTCTGAAATTTCAGGATTATAATATCTTTTTTGTATTTCTCCCCATGAAGATCCCCAAAATTTATCTACTGATGTAGATCTATCATATGAATAATAATTATCAAATTCAATTTCTTTTGAATGAAACAATGTAACTAAGTCAGTAAAGTCTTCATCATCATAATGTCTTTTACGTGGTGAATCTTCATAACCTCTATATGATAAATTCATTGATGACTCAACCCAAAAATCATTTATACCACAATTGTGTGTGTACATGAATCCAGTTTTTACTACAAAAAGACCACCTGTTTTTGTATCTGTTCCATTATTAGATGCGTTATAAGGACTAGCAGCAAAGTTATCTTGTAATTGTTCTGTTAGTGCATCAGGATCACCAGGCCCTCCACCAGATAAAATTTTTGATGCAGATGTAGTTATAAGTTGATTACTAGAACCACTTCCATTGTTTGTTCTAAAAACACCTTGTGATAAAACATTTACAGTATTTATAAAACCATCATATATATTACTATCTGGATCACTTTGAAATTGTACAGAAGTTTTACCTGAAGGTAAAGTTGCACCATTTGCATACATTGTACCTACTACAGCACCACTGTTAACTGTATTTAAAATCGTTCCAGTTTTCCAATCATAAAGAACCTTAACACCATTTATTTGTCCAGTATGACCATACGAACTTGGTACAGGATTACTATTACTACCTCTTAAAAACTTTTTCCATGTTCCATCAAGTGGATTACCAGAATTAGTTACAAAACTATTTAATGCATTTTGTGTAAATAATGGTGTACCGAATCCTTGTATAGTATTAAAATTTACAAAAGGAGCAATAGAAATAGCAGCTACACTAGTTGCCCATGTTGGACTTCCTGGTGCATTATTAGAAAAACTTAATGAATCTAAACCACCTGTAACGGTATACTTATTACTAGAACCAGTAACATTAATATCAAAATTTACTCCACCAGTACTACAAGAAAATGGACCAAGTATTTGATACCTGTTATTTATTGGACGTTGGTTAACTGGTACTGGTGCTACATTTAATGCATTAGTAGAATCATCAAACATGCTAGGATCAAGAAATGATCCACCACCACCAGTTGGTATAGATGCATTACCACCACTGTTCATTCCTCCTGAATTACCATCTCCAAGAACACTACCAGCCATATCACCTTCTCCCATGTTAGGAATAGTAACACCTCCACAATATCCACCACTATCTGGTGTATCTAAATTATAATATGCAGATGGTAATGCTTCGTGGCTATCACTCCAATTAAAATCTAAATTAGTAATAGGTCTGATAAATTCATCCATACGGAATTTTTCAGTATTCATCCAAAATCTTGGGAAAGGTACATTAGCATATTTAGAATAATCAAATGCAATTCCATCTGGACCTTCTTTAAGAAAGTTATAAAAGAAAGGCATTATAGTTTTTTCAGTATATCTGCAAATATATGAATCACCTGCATAAACAGTATTGGTAGAAAAAACATCTCCAGCTGAAAAAGGAACTAAATCACCATCGTTATCTGTAATTTGTTGACTAGCAAAATTAAAACAACCTTGAGTGTTAAGTTGAATAATTTGATCTATTTGTCCATATTGATTATCTATGTTAGTTTTAAAAGAAGCATAATTTGTAACAGCTGTAGATATAACTTCTGCAGTAGGATCCCAATATGACATTGATCCTGAGCTACTATTACCAGCACAAGGACCATTACCAATAGTAAATTTAGAATTATCACCAGGAGGCCAAGATTGTTTCCATCCATTTGTTGTTTTTACAACAACAGTTGAAGGTCTTAATACATTTTGTACAATTTCTTTTCCATCAAAAGATTGTATTGCTTGTTTTATATATCTTGCTCTGTTGATACCTTGACGTATAGGTGCGTTGTCATTTAAAAATAATTCTTTCTTGTAGTAACCATGAGAAACATATTTATATGCATGATCTTGAAATGACATTAAATTTAATATTAAATCAATTATTTTATCACCTCCTACTGCTATATAATTTAAAAATGATATTACACCAATAGCAATTGACATTAAAGATGGAACAGAAGTAAAATCTGTACCTGTAACTTCAAGAGTTCTTTTAGGTCCAATATGTCCAGCAGCTACTCCAGCAGAAGCTGTTTCAGCTAATTGATAAAGTGGTGTACCAATTTGTCTAGCTAATTTACCACCACCAAATATTGCTCCAATATCAACAGCTGTATTAAATACTAAATCTGCTACAGTTCCAGCAAATAAACCAGGAGTTGCTGCTCCAGCATTTGCTAATGCCGTAGAAGTACCAGCACCAGGCATAGCATCTACTTGTGAACCAGTAGCAGCTACGTAACCTCCAAATTGACCACCAGTGCTAGATTGAAAACTTTCAATTGAGTTATTTCTTTTACCACGCATTTCTGCTAAAGCATAACCTACACCAATTAAAGCAGCAATAGTAGCAGCTCTATTTTTTAATAATTTATTTTTTGGATGATCTTCTGATCTTCTAAATCTTCCTACTACTTCAGCTTGTATTTGTTTATATAACCTAATTTCATTAGGATTTAAATATAATCTAGAAAAATTTAATTCTGGAGAATGAAAGGTATATGTATCTAAACTTATATCAGTAGCAGGAATAGCTCTGCTATCAGATGGATTACCACTATTTCCTCTTAACCAATTGCTTTCAGGAGTAACACTACCATAGTTTCCTATTTGAGTTACCCAATTTTCAGGGTAACTACCTGTATTTCTTAATAATAAAAAAGGATCATTACGTAAATCATTATAAGGATAGTTTGGCATAAGGCCACTTTTGTCGTCATCATCTTTATCTTTAGCAAATTTAAACATATTCTTAACTATACCTTTTGCTATAATAGATCTATGTCCAGCTCTACTTCCCACCATGATTTCATAACCAACAATATTTTCTATAACAGAACCATCATTATATAATGGAATAGGTATGTTATTAAATGCAACTCCTATTACATTTATTCTATCACCTTCAAAGTCTGATATTTGAGATGTTAAAGAAGTACCATTACTATGTACTGATTCATCTGGCATTTTGTGATGCCTAATTGGTTTACCACAAAGATCAGCCCATCTTGTTGCATCATTTGGTGGATATATTTCTGTTGATTCCCAATAACCCATTCTACCTCCATCTATAATAATACCTCCGTCATCTGTTGTAGTATTTAACATGTTTGCAATAAACGGATCAGTAGGTGTAGAACTAGCAGTATTTTCAGATTTAAAAACTCTATCGTCAGGATCTATTAAATTTGGAGATGCTGTTGTATCTAATTCATTACCTTCAGGTGCTCTTCCTGGAATATGATATGAAGATGATTTTTCTCCAGTGTTATAGATAAATCTAATAAAGAAAGAATATTGTTCATCTCTTAATAGTGTTGTTTTATTACCTCCTTCTTTATAGTAATTAGATAAAAAAGATGTTGTTGTCCAAAATGTTTGTATTTGATTTGCTAATGGTTGGTAATTAAAATCAAATTGTTCTGTTGGTTGTGTTCTAATTAAATAATCATTAACAACAAATATACCATCAGACTTTTCATATGAAGGGTTTCTTCTTTGTAAATCACTAGATAAAAGATTTGGCAATTCAGGATTTATATAATCAATATTTATTTGATTTGATTCAGTACTATAAACTCCAAGTATTTTATTTATTGGTTGACCTTTTACTCTCATTCTTATTGCAACAGTAATCCAATCAAACTTTTTATCTAAATTAGAAAGATTTATTGTAATTGATCCTTGAGTATCTTCTTGTGACCATATAGATTGTATATTAGATATACCAATATAATCTGTAACTGCCTTGTCATTTATTGTATAAGCAACATAAACTTGATAACTACCATTTTCTAATAGTCCTCCAGAGTCAGCTTTTGATAGTTTAATACAAGGAGAATCCAAAAGAGGCGCAAGTCTAATTTTTTCACAATCTAATTGGTTTGGTATAAGTATTTCAGTTTCTATACATGTAGCTCCTGGTGGAGTTACATCTTTAGTCTTGTATGGTACATCATTAATATTAAGAGTTCTTGAAGGATTGTTTCCATCGTCCCAATATACTTGCCAAGTACAATCAAAATTTTCTTTAGCAACTCCAGTTATTAAATGTTCTTGAGTAAAATTTAAACAAGGATCATTAATAACTATAGTGTATTCACATTTGCTGTCATCAAACAAACCAATCTCACTAAGAATATTATTAGATGAAAATACAACCCATGTGTCTCCATATAAATGTATAGCACCTATTATAGCATATGAGATTTGAGCACATCTTTGATTTGCAGGTTCATTTCCTATAACTCCTACGTCACCATCAATAGAATTATTAACAGCATTTCTTGCATGAAACCAATTCTCTTTATTAAAATAAGAGGCATCAGTATCTTTTATCATACCTTTTAAAAACGTGTTAGTGTTTACAAGGGATGTTTGAGGAACTTTACTTTTGCCTGTATTTTTTGGATTAGTTTGTTTTTTTGCCATTTTTATCTTCTATGTGTAGAGGATCCTGAAAACATATCATAATATTTACTGTATTGTGATTTTCTATTAACTTCCCATAATTTTCTCATCTCTTCAAAATTTGGTGTATTAACAAATCCTAATGCATTATTTCTTGATGCTCTCAATCTTTGTTCAATCATTGAAAGTTGGTTAGAAACATTTTCGCCAGCAAAAATCATGTTTTCTAATATTCTAGCTTTGATAGCGTATTCATAATAATCATTACAATAAGGATGATCTAAAACTAATAGATTACCTTTAGCATCTTCTAATGCTGCTTGATAATTTACAAATATTTTTCCTGATTTAAAATTAGTTAAAACAAACCCATCTTTTAATTCTGCTCTATCTACTGATGTTACACCAAGGTTAGGACATTCAGTTGTACAATGTGTTCCTGATACATCTGTAATTCTTAATGGCATAAAAGTACTAAACTCTCTGAATGTACTTTGATTAATTCTTTGTACAATCATAAAATCTTTTGATGAATCATCTTTACATGGTTGAACTATACATACATCTTTACAAGTTTTTCCATCAGTACAAGGCGCAGTATAGCCTGGTTCAGGAGTCCAAGTAAGAGGTTGATGTTCTGTTCTTGTACCAGAAACTCCTGTTGTATTAATTCTATACTTACCACAAATTGCTGCAAAATTTAAAGTTCTAAAGTCAGAAGGCATCTGACCTTTTTTATTTTCAACATCAATTATTGCACTATTAGTTCTTTGTATTCTTAATCCTAAATCATAATTTACTCTTAATGCAACTTTAATTAATTGTGCAGGTTCAATCATACCTTCTAAGTCATAAGTAGAAAAATCTACTTTTACACTTTCTAGAAGTTGATCAAATGTTTTATATTTATGTGATACACTCATTATCTATTAATATTTTTTTTGTTATCTGAATCTTCAGCAGGTATTTTTATAGTGTTGATTGCAGTATTAAATATTTGATTCTCTATTTCTGAAAATAAAAATTCAGGTATATACAAATTTTGCAAATACCTAGGAGTACAATCATCATCTGTATCACATGTCCATTTTGAAATGTCTTCTTCAAACACACCTTCTAATTTTACTGCATCCCATTTGACATTAGGAAGGTATATATATCCATCTAAAAACCAATAGTATTTAGTGTTGTTATATTTAAATGTTGTTGTTTTAGACATTGAAGTATATGTCCCTGGTTGAGTTGGTTGAACTTCAATTGAACCATCTATTGAACTTACAGTTCTAATTAATGGACCCCAATAACCTTGCATAAATGTAGGAAGTTTTTTTGCAGATCTTTTTATTATACATCCACTTTCAATACCTACACAGTGTGCTTCTACTCTATCAACTTCTATAAGATCTACATATTTTAATTCTTGCCAAACACTATTAAACTTCATTAACTTATTTGCGTTGTCTTGTCTACGCATATAAAGTTGTGCATATTTTTTTATGAGACTATAAATATATCTGTCAGTCATAAAAGCATCTTGAGACTGTGCTTTTATTTGACCTCTTATCCTTGATACTGCCTCTCCTATTGTTGTCATAATTACTTATCTTTTATATACATATCAGCAACTCTAAACTTGTTTGGTACACTTATGTACTTCCTCCATTGTTTAGGATATGTAGTTGCTACAGTTCGTTTAAACTGTCTAATAGCATTAAACTGCCAAAGCTCCCTTGTCTTAAACTTATACTTAGGAGAGTAATTAGTATAAAATATCTTACCAATATTACCATCAGTATCCCAGTTTTTATTTTCTATTACTTTACCATACTCTTTAGATAATGCATAATTCATATTTATTTTCTTGCTAGGAGGGCATGAACCAATAAAAAGATAACCTAATGATTCTGGTAATTCAACACCATTTCTTTTATTAATTACACCTTCCCATACTTTACCATTGAATGATTTTATAACTTTTTTTAATTTAGTATTATTTACAGATGAATACATAGGGTATTTTTCTTTAAATTTTTCTAATGTTTCAGCATTTAATAAACTTAAAACCTTTTCTCTGTATCTAGGCTTATTTAAATCTGGCTTCTTAAAGTTACTTATCATATCTCTTACTATATAATTTACAAAAAAATGAGGAAAAATAAAAGTTATTCAGGAGAATATGTTAATTCACAAATTTCTCCTTTAGTTGGACTATGTAAAGATAAAACTCCAGATCTTTTTGAACCAACAAATTTATTGTGATAATGGTAATAATCTGTACGTGATAAACTAGGTAATATCTTTAACATAAATCCTGTATTTTCATGTTCAGTTATATATTCAATTTTTTTCTTATGATGATAATGTCCTGTGTACAATGTTCTATATAAAGTTTTACCCCATTGTTTAGGATATTCCATAGAGTAAACTAATAAAGAGTTTTTAGTATTAACGTCTCCATGTTCAAATGCAAAGAAATTATCTTCATATACAAAAACCTTTCTCTCAAGATAAATAGTATCCCATAATATATCAGGGTTATCAAAACATTTAGATAGTGCATGTGCTAAATGAAATGATGATAATCTATCATGATTACCTGGTATATAAACTACTTGTAATTCATCACAAAACTGCTTTATATAGTTAATACTCCATTGTAGTGCATCAAAGGCTTGCGTATATGCCTCTGTAGCTGTCATACAGTTATCTAATGGCGTTCCAGATGTAGTTGACCCACTCCAAGTATCCATGTTGATTACATCACCTCCTACTACATAATAGATTTTTTCTAAATGGTGTGAGCTAGATGCTCTTTCCATAAGATCCATTACTGTTTTATTAAAACAAATATCAATAGTTTCATTTCCTTCTTTACCAAAGTGTATGTCTTGTAATGATAATACACCTGCTGTTTTAATCTTTCCTTGTGTTTTTATTCTTTTAACTTCATTATATTTTTTTGGTTTAAAACCTTTTAATAACTCAGCAACATTATCTATTTCATTATCTTTAATTCTTGTAACCATTGCTGACACACGCCAATGATCACCCATTTGTTTATTCCAATAACTTGATAATTTCCATTTAGTTGTATCAATATTTAATGTAGCTATTATTTCTTCAGGTGACTTTGGTTCAGTAGAAGTTAATGTTTCCATTTTAGCTTCACCTTTCTCTAAATCATACTGATATGAAGTTGAACCTTCCTCTAGTAATTCCCTTGATCTTACATAATCTCTTAGTTTATCATAGTCTTCAACAGTAATGTCTAGCTTATCTGCACAATACTCAGACGTTTTTTTCCATTTAAATGATGCTTTAATTTTTGAAAAGATTGATTCCATATAGTTTTATTTTGATTAATTGCAACAAAGATAGAAAAATATATTAACATTTTTTAAAAAAAGAGGCCCGGTGTTAACCCCGAGCCTCAGACAATTAAGTTTTGGAAAACCAATAAACCATCACTTTCTTGTTTTTATTATATTGATGTTGAACCTGTTATGATTACTGATGAACAAGATCCATTAGTAACTCTAAATTGATATGTTGTACCTGCAACTAAATTTGTTATTGTATGAGCTACTGTTGATGTTGTCAAACCACTAACTGCTGTATTCCAACCAGATGAAGAAGGTAATTTAAATTCTACGGATACTGTAGCACTAGCAGGAACTCCTGACCATTCAACTATTATTGATGTACTTGTTATAGTTCCCAAAGAAATAAGTTGAGGAGCACTAGCTACACAACTAGCATTAGATATAAATAATGCAAATCTTTGTAAAATTCTGTCTAGTCTATCTCCATTAGCAACATGTAAAATATCACTTCCTAATGAAACTTCAAAACTATCTGCACAATATGATACACAAGAAGCACATTGAATATCTTCACATGTTTCAGCGCCTTTTGTTCTACAATCTGTATAAACACAAGGCATTGTTTTGGAAGTATCAGCACAGCCACATGCTAAGTTATTACAATTTGTTGAAGTACTATTACAATTATTACAAGCCATTTTTTTTATTTATTTATATTATCCACAAGTATTTACTGGTGTTGACCAATATGGTGATGTTCTACTGTAAGTTGCCATTGGTCCAGTAGTACATAACGCATACCATCTTCCTTGTATCAATTCTGTTGTTGTTCCATTATCATATGGATTAGTATATGCTGGACATGTTGGATCAAACTGAACACCAGAACTATTCCAAATATCTGTACAATCTCCAGCATTGTTTCTTCCGGCATTAACTAAAGCAGTTGCACATGTAGCATTGTTTGCATAGAATGAAGTTATACCACCCATTCTTGTTAACTGAACTGATTTACAACAAGTATTTTGTATATCTATTATTGCTCTTCTAGCATCATCAACTAAAACCCAAAGATTTTGAATAGCTTCTCCAGCTGTTGTAACACTAGTATCTAAAGTTTTTGCATATCCTGCAGTAGAAACTGGTACTTGATAGTTAGCTGGTTGAGTATTTATACCAGTTGTAATATTAGCTGCAGTACCTGTAGCTGCTCTTAATGCAATAAATTGTGAATCTGTTGCTTGAACAATCTTATCTATAGGAGTAAGAACATTTTTAACAAGAACACCACTAGAATAAACTCTTGGAGTAGGTTCACCTTTTGGAGCTTGTTCTAAATTTGTAACTCTTTGTTGTAATGAACTTGTAATTGCTTGAGTTGAACCACCAGATGTAGACAGTGTACACAATAAATTTGAAACTACAGTTATCCAATCATTTAAACTTCCACCAACACTCATAAAAGTTCCGAAGCATTCTGGTATTGTAACAACACATTTAAAAACTTCTGAACAACCAAATGCAGGACTTGTACCACCTCCTGTACCTGTACCACCACCTTGATTAATAACAATGTTATCAATCATTAATTGTATTAGTTCTGTAATATTTGTTGCTGCATCTCCTACAAGGTTTGTTTGATTTATATCTGCAATATTAAATGTAATACCAGAAGTTTGTGTAGCTTGTAGTAAAACAATCTGAGTACATAATGCTGCAATAATATCACTTATTGTATCTCCTTGACATACATCTACGCATGTTAAATCTGGCCCTTGCCATACAACACAATTTGAAGAAATTGGATCACATGTGTTTACAGTGTTTGAATTAGTTGGTAACATATTTTTTAGTCTATATTAATAATATACAAATTATTTATTTATTTCTCTAGGTTAATTGGTCTTATTTTAGTTAATAGCATTTGTATTTGCAAGTCCATCATAGTTAATAATCATTCCTATACTATTACAACCTACTGCTATGTTTGATTGTATTTGAACATAATATTCAGCAGCAGCTAGTGCGCCAGTATTTAAAGTTAAAATATTAGTTCCTGAAGCAACAATTGCACCAGCATTAGTATATACCTTTATAGTATACAATATTGTATTAGGAGTTACATTAAGATTTCCTATTGTAAACCCTCCTAGTGCAGTATTATTGTTTATTATATTAGCAGTTCCGTTTAAAGCATTTGCTGGCTGATAACTTAATAGATTATGTATATTACCATTACTTCCAAAAACACCTTCTGGTACCCAAGGATTACCTCCATCATGACAAGATGTTGCTAATGGATTAACTTGTACACCACAAATTCTTCTAATACATCCTTGATCTAAATCTTCAACTTCTACACAATATCTTCCTGGCCAAACATTATTAGCATCAACTTGAGCATTATTGTTATATCCATCATAATAAACTTTAACAGAATAATTTCCTGATCCACCTATTCCTGTTCCACTTATTACACCATTATTTACATTTATATTTGATGCACTCCATATTGAAGCATCAGAAGTTGTAGGAATGGTTGGTGATGTATTTACAGTAACTACAGCAGAAACATTATTACAGAAAAAACAACTTCCATCATCAATAGATGCATTAGGATTATAGTTATCAGCAGAACTTTCAGTACAACCTGTTACACAACAATTGTTTGAACAATCAGTTTGATTTGTATATGCACCTGTTGGTGATTGAACACAACCGCAATTTGTAAAATCACAAACAGCTTTTTCATATTCTGTAGTTATTGTATATCTACCACTCTGATAACCTGCAAGTAATTGTACCATTTGAGTATAGTTAGGTCCTGTTGATGGCATAGGAGTACCTAATGTTGAAACAAAAGCAATAACATCTGACCATTTTTGATTACTAGCTGCAGTAAATAGTGTAACAGCACCATACATAATATTAATTTCTTTTACTACCATTTTAACTGCTGGTGTCATTAAGTTAAAAGTTGAATCTGAAAAACAATCACTTGATCCAGGAACATATGGTTGAGAAAAATAACTTGATGTTTTTTTAATATAAAACCACCAGTTACTAAGAAGAGAATTAGGTTGTTCAGTTGATATTACATTTAAAGCTGCATTAGGAGTAATAAATGTTTGATTACTTAATTGATTTTGCATTAATGAAGTAACTGATACTTGATTATTTGTTATTGTAGAATCAGTAACAGATCCTGGAAGACAATCCCACAATAGCGGATTTTGAGTAGCACCGATTGTAACTAAGTTTGTATCATCACAAATTACACCTAAAACAATACCTGTATTAATAGGATCTAAACTAACTGTTGCTGTATATAAATAATATGATCCTGCACATAAATTACTTATAGTTACATTAGCACCTGGACCAAAATTACTTGATTGTTGAACAATATTGTAATTAACATCATATAAAATCCAAGTATAACTAACAGGTTGTGACGTATCAAATGTTATAAAACCATCACAAATACCAGTTCCACTATTAGTAGTACTAACTATATTAGTAGCTGTAACAAAAGTAGTTCCAGGAACGTTATTACAAAATATACAACTATTGTCATCAAAATTAACAGTAGGATTATAATTTATTGCAGAAGGATTTGTACAACCATAAACTATTGTAGGACAGCATGCTGATAAGCATGTGTTATAATTTGAATATGTACCAGTGCTATCAAGTATGCATGAGCAAGATAATTGATTACAAGAACATAAAGCAACATTACAAGCAAGATCCCATCTTCCTGGTTCTGCTAAATTTAAAATACCTCTAACTGCACTCATTGAAGATGAAGAATCAACAAGGGGATATGTTATCCCATCATAACCATAAGTAGTATTTAAAAGATTTGTTATATCAACCCAACTAACACCAGCACTTGCTATGATTTGTATTACAGGATTTTGAGGTGTTAAAGCATTATTATCATATAAACTTAATGATCTCATGAAATATTTTGATGCTAGACGTGAAGTACTATAACATGTACCAGCTGCTGTATTTACCCAAAAGTAATAATTATTTGGAGAACTATCAGTTGGTTGAGTTGTAGTCCATAAATTACCAGCATTAGTAGATGTATTTGTAGATGAAAGAATAGTTGTTGATAATTCTGTTTTAGAATTACAATTATCTGTTATAATTCCAGGAACACATAAATATTCATCTGGTGCAGTATTACAACAATTAGTTCCGTTTTCACATGTAGCAGCATCAGGATAAATTCCAGTTCCATCTGTTTTTTCTATACAGTTGCAAGTTGAAACTATACCATCAGTACAAAGACAATTTGGTATTTGTAAAGCATCAGCTAAATTTAATGTCACATTTGGACATCTTGGAAATAATAAATCTTGTTGAGCTCCTTGATTTGTTCCTTGAGAAGCTAAAAATATATCTCTTACTTGAGTTGCATTTAATCCAGTAAATGTAGTTACTGCAGTATTGCTTAAATCTACCCAACTTTGACCATCAGTAATTGTACTGTTTAATGCACCAATAAAATCACCCCAATTACTTTCAGATTGAGGTACATTATTTTTACTTCCTATTGCTACTTCTCCTATTGTTCCAACAGGTTGCCAAGAAGTCCAAACAGTCGGCCAGTTATAACCATCACATTGAACATATGTGTGACTGCTATCATTATTTGTAGGATTACCTACTGTATCACCATTTGCCCATTTAAATCTTACAACAAAGTTTTGAAAATTTCCCTGTGGATCACCAGTAGAAGGTTCTATACATTGTCCTGGAAATGGGACACTACCACTAAAATATAATGAATAATCAGAAAGTAAATTATTAATATTAGCAGTTAAAGCAAAATTATCTAAAATTCCATACCAATCATTTAATGCAAATGTACCTAATCCTAATTTACTACTACAAGTATTTGTTGCTGGTACTGATGCATTACTTTCACAATCATAATTGTAAGCACAAGTACCATCATCACATGTTGCTGTTGCACTATAATTATTAGCATTTGGATCCATACATCCGTTTACACAAGGTGTACAACAACTATTCCAGTTAACATCATTTTGATATAACGCAGATCCAGGTGGATTACAATTACAATCAGCAGTAGCTGCAGGATCATAATCAGTTGCAGTAATATCTGTACAACCAGAAAATAAACAAGAACCATCATCTACTGTTGCTGTAGAATCATAATTACATGCAGTATTATCAGTACATCCGTAAATAATTGTTGCAGGTTGATCTATATTTACAGTTAGTGTTGTTCTACATGGTATTGTAGAACTATCTGTTACTGTAAGTAAGTATGATCCACCACATAAACCAGTTAAATTTTGTGTTGTAGCAAATGCTGCAGAATTTTTTAACCAACTGAATGTATATGGTGATACACCACCAGTAACAGTTGTTGTAATTGTTCCATCATTATTACAATTGCCACCTGATTCAGTTGCATCAGTTGATAAATGTGCTACAGTTAAGCTATTACAATATGTGCATGATCCATCATCTGTTGTAGCTAGAGGATCAAAATTGTCTGCTGCAGAATCAGTACAACCTTTTGATTCATTACCAGATGATATAACTTTATCTACAGGTTTACAAGCTTGGAAAGGATCAACAGTACAAGCAGTTAATGACTTATCAGTAAGTGTTATATCTATTTTTTGAGATTTACATCCTCCTGTAGTAGTGATACAATAACATAAGTCTAATACTTGTGTTACATTTACAGATGCGTTTTCAATACAGTGTCTTAATAGTCCATTTTCATCAGTGTATCCAATAACTGATCCATTAAAAAGTATTGGATGATTTTCTACAGGAACACCTAAGTTATTTTTAACAACAAATAAAAAACATTCTGAATCATTACAACTAGTTAAATCTGCAAAAGCACTTAAATCATTTTGAAATATTAATGAATTAAAAAGTTGTTCTTCAGCATTAATTCCCCAACCAAATTTATCAAGACCACCAGCTTTGTTTGCATAATAAGGATTTCCTAAGCCAATATTTGATAAACTAGTTAATGTATTAAATGGTATAGTTGTAAATGTACCATCAGGTAATCCACCAGTAAAGTTTGTTAAAGTGATATTTGTAGGTGTACCTACTATATTTGTATTACCAATACCACCATTTATTGTTTGTGTTAATGTTAAAACTCCTGCTGCTTGTGTTACAGTTATAGTTGCATTATGACCTGCTGTATTTTCTATACATGCTTTTAGGGCTGATGCAATATCTGTAACAGTTCCTGTACTTATAAAAGCTCCTGTTGCAAGATTAGTAGCTGCTGCAGCTGTATATGTTTTATCTAAAAATGTAGAGTTTATTAAATCAGTTGCGTTTGATTTTATGTTTATTGTTTGACCATTTGTTGGAGAACCTGTTACAGTAATAGTAGCTGAAGCTTTAGCATCAGCTTTATCTCCAGAAGATATTGCTCCTAAAGCATGTAATGGAAAAACTTGTGCAGAAGTAGTAACAGCTATATTACCAACAGCATCTACAGGAGCTGAAGGATAAAGATAAAAATTTATTTTACGTTCTGGATCTATATTTAACCATGTTTGTCTTTCAATTAAAAATTGATCAAAATCTGCTTGCCAACAAGGAGTTAAAACAGCATCACTACCACTAGCTGCTGATCCTACATTATTACTAGCAAATTTCCAAGTCATAGGGTCAGTAAGGCTAGTAGCTTTAGCATGATACGGTTGTGGCACTGGAACACCACCATCATTTCCTGATGTTGATTCATCCATAAAACAAACAACTAAAACATTTTTCTTTGTTGCAACAGGAGGAAAGCCTAGTGTTACAACATTGTTAAAAATACCACCAGAAGTATTTGATGTAATTACTCCAGAACCAACCAAACCAAGAACTGAGTTACCTGTTGAACCAGCTGAAAGTGTTGAGTTAGCATTATAAAAACCTAAACTATTTACTCTTGACCATTCTAAAACACTCCAAAACTTACTAGTAGGGTTAACATTTTTAGTATATACTGCATCAGATGCACTGTTTGTTGTACATAAACCAAAATTTCTATTTACATTTGGATCTTTACCTGGTCCTGTATTACCAGAAGCATTAACTGGTTGACCTGCATTATTACATGAATTTTGTCCACCACAACTTCCAGAATTTTGAAATTGTCCTGTTATAGAAGAAGTTGCCCAATCTAACCATCTTTCTCCAAACACTGTTGTATGATACTCAATAATATTTTGTGTGTTATTACCACCACATGAATTATTACTTATAGTAGATGATCTAATTGAATTTACCCATTGAGTAGCTGCTGTATATGCATTTTGAACTTGTGTTAATCCTAATGAAGTAGAATCATAATAAAAATAAATTTCAACTTCACTATTAGACATACCACATAGTTCATCTACCCATGCTGGTCTACTTGAATCACCTTCAGCTCCTCCTACAGGTGGTGTGTATGATGTATTAGTTCTAGTAACAGAATCATATTGTGTTACTTTAGAATCTTGATAATCACAAAGGTATTTGCTCTTTATAGAAGAAGGAAGATTAGCATCACAACATGTACCTATACCATATCTTGTTGAACGGTATTTCCTGTATATTTCATCAGCAAAACTACGTTCAGTATTTATTTTTGTAATGACGTTATCCTTTTTTTCTTGCATTCTACTGTTTATTAGTCTTTTCTTTTAAAGCTTTTTCATAAGCTGCCTGACAATTTTTATGTATTATTTTTTTATCAGATCCGTTTGTTTGTTGACATCCGCATCCTATTGGTCCTTTACAATGTGCACATTCTGCAGCCATATTTAGATTTTTATTGGTTGGTTTTTATTAACATGTTGGACAAGTAATTTTATTTAATTGTTTTTTTGCAAAATTAAATAATTCTATACCTGCTTGAGGGTTCGCTGCATACTCAACTTTTGCTTTTGCAGCATCTATATACATTCTAATATCATTTAGATCATCTAATAATTTTTTTCTATCTGATGTTGGAACACATGGAGTTATATCTAATTGACATAACTTATCATAATATTGTTTCATTAAGTTAGTAACTCTTAAATGATTATACTCTACATATACTTTATCATGAGGACTTACTTGGTATCTTAATATATATAATCCATCAGGAATACCAACTCTAGTATTTCCACAATTTGTTTTTTGAACATTTAATGCACAAGCATTAATTGTTAAATCAAAGTTTTTACCTACTTTTATTAATGCGGGGTTAGTGAATCCTGGAACTGTAATTAGTAACTCAGGGCAATCAACTTTTAAGTTTTTTGCATAAGTACTTGTATCTTTAATGCTAAATACTTCTGTGTTTGATACAGAAAGCACTTCTAAGCTTAATATATGTTTGGCTGCCATAGTTTTGTTTTAGTCAATAATACAAAGAGTATCTATTAATAATATACAAAAATTATAAATAAAAAAGAAAAAAAAAGAGTGAGAATATTAATTCCCACTCTTAATCTTTCATATTGAACTATTAACTCTATCTTTCCTGATAAGTAAGTCCTGCTGCCTTAGCTGCTGAATCCGCAAATAAATTCATTTTTGCTAGGTCAGTATTAGTCTCACCAGCTGCAGTTTTACAAGGTAAGTACCAAGTATATAAATACTGATCATTATCAAATACTCCAGTTGGATTATTGAAACGTGGGACAGAATGTAATAAGTAGAATCCTTGATAGTATGCAGTTCTGTCAACAAAAGAAGAAGCACATCCTAAGATACCATCTAATTGTTCAATTTCTCTTACTCTAGCAGAATCTCTGTTACCTTGATTCCATCCTCCGTCTTGTCTGTATCTACCTTCAAGTATTACTTGTCTAGCTACAGTCTCTCCTGTAGTTTCAGCTTTTACTGATACTGCAGTAGCATTGTTTAAACCAAAGTTTGATACAGCAACATATGATGGACTTCCTACAGCTGCTGTTAAGCAAGTATCTGTACAAGGATCACCACCGTCATTTACAGCTGATACAATTAATTTTAAAGGAGCTTTACCTACGTAATCTCTAGTATCAAAAGAACAATTGTTAAAGAAAGTTGGAGTATAAGTTAAAGTTAAAATTAACTCATTAGCTGCTGCTCCTGCTCCTACTGTTGCTACAACAAAGTTACTCATTAATGGATCTTTATTTATTCTATCTTTCCAATGTGCTGCAACTACTGAACCAGCTACATCAGTACCACTTGCACAACATTCTCTGTAGTCATAAACTGAATATGCAAATCTATTTAAGAAACGTAAAGTTTCTTCACCTTTAATATCTAATCTTAATTGATTAACATCTGTAGATGAACCATCACATTTAAGACAAGTATTTGGTATAACAATTTTAATAAGTTGTGTAGATGCTGCAACACAAGATGATTGCCAAACTTCTCTTACATATTTAGAATCAATAGATTTTGTTTTAATAGACTCAGCATAACCACCATGAGCAGTATACATTCCTGTTGCTGTTGTTCTACCATCTAAATTATCTACTTGGTTATAGTTTCCTAATGTCAGTTGATACTTGCCAG
>CERZ01004803.1_pt1 | contig 58481 bp, 111 predicted proteins | sample 531151 | NCBI WGS metagenome assembly CERZ01 (sample SAMEA2621448, study PRJEB7988) | marine metagenome | biome: marine biome (ENVO:00000447); feature: deep chlorophyll maximum layer (ENVO:xxxxxxxx); material: "saline water (ENVO:00002010), including plankton (ENVO:xxxxxxxx)" | depth 40 m | reverse complement strand
GGGGCGGACCTCCGCGGGGCGGACCTCCGCGGGGCGGACCTCCCGGTGGGATGGAGCGACGAGGAAATCAAACGTCTTGGAGGATATCGTTGAAACACCTCACCATGCCCACAATCCAGCATCTCGGCCCCCCAGCGTTGACGTACCCCGAAGGCTTTTTCTGGCCGCTTCCGGCGATTATCCGGGAGGCCCGTAGCGCCTTTGGAAACACAAGTGACCCTATTGACGTACCCGGCCACGGCGTGCTAAGGTTGCCTAACACGTTCGAACCGACTGCCGCTTACCGCGACTCGGGCTACTACAAGGAGGAATCATGACCAAGCACGAAGCCGCCCAAGCATATCTTCGAGAAGCCGTGAACTTTGGCCCCGACGATAGCGGCATCCGAACCGCCGAGTACGATGCGTTTATCGCGGGGTGGGAAGCATCTACCCGAGCCCGTATCCGTGAAAACTACCCACCGGAGGAATGGTGAACTTCTACAAGATCGCAGATTCAGTAATCGAAAAATCCCGACACGACGGCATCCCGACGTATCTGACGCCCACGAACTACGAGCTTATGGTCGCCGCTGTCCGCGCGGGCTACGATGCCGCCGCTATCGAGCAGTGGGAAACTACAGATCAACCGGACCGTACCCAGGGGGAGAAATGAGCAGATTCGATGAGGCCACATTCCGATCGGTTGATGGCGAGCCCGCACTGAGCGTGAAGCGTGACAAGCGGACCGGTCGCATGTTGATGCGCGTTGGCGATGATGGGCCGATCTTCACCGCCGTTCAATCGACTGTCTCGGTTCTCGCTGGGTTCATGCGCAACGGTGACGCACCGTTCACTGCGCGGCGCTTAGAGCGCATCCAGGCCGGGAGTACCGGCATCCAAGACCAAACGGATGGGGGCGCGACATGACAACGAAGGCTGAATATCGCTCGTTCACCGTGCCAGGCGCGACCGAATGGTATCGGCGCGGAACCTTCGGGTACGACCTTCTGGAGTTCGTTGAGGCAACGATCGCGCGCGCCGAGTCGGCGGAGGCCGCGAACCGCGCACTGCTGCGTGAGCGTGCCGAGCTCACAGAGGATGCCGCCGTAGATCGAGCGTCGGCCGCATGGATGGCTTACCCGCGCACGCGGGGCATCACGCCACACGACGAGGCGATGCGCGCGGCATTACGAGCGGCGCTGGACCAGGCCGGGAGTACCGGCACCGGAAACCAACAGGACCGTACCCAGGAGGAGAAATGACCGAGGCGATCGCTCACGACATGAGTCAGTTCTGGAGGATCTTCACCTACCAGCACAATCGGATCAGCGGGACTTTCGTTGTCCACGCTGACAAGGATGCGGCGCACCACGTCAAGCCTTACGACGTGACGATTTGGGCCGATGACTCCCACTCGTGGGGCCGGGTTGTCAAGTCGGACGACTTCACCGCTTTCGTGAAGGCTGGTGGGATCGAGATCCCAGCGCACATGATCCGTGAAGCTGTGCGAGCCGACATCGAGGACGCGCGGGACGAGTTGATCGTGGCGATTCGCGCGTGCGTAGAGGCATTCCCGCTCGGTTCGGGTGATCCGTCATGAGGGACCGGTGCTACCGGCTCGGGTGGCCGCACGGCGAGGAGCAGGACGGCGACAACCCGTGCGTGTGCGGCGAGAAGGCATTCCACAGGGGCCTGCACGTCTGCGACGACTGCGGCGAAAGGTGGGCCGGTGGCCGGGCACCCGAACCGGAAGGACAGGGGCGATGAGCCGGTGCGAACAGTGGAGCGCCTTCGTGTTTGGTCGCGTATGGGCAACGAGCTTCCGAGAAGTTGATGACGGCGGACATCGCTGGAACTTATGTGCCTCTCAATCCGAAGCCCGGCGGATCGGGGGTCTGAGGATGGACGATGACGGCTACTGCCTCGGATGCGGAGCCGACTTCATGCACGGCGAGCCGCACTTCGGAGACTGCGCTCCACAACCGGGAGGTCAGGAGTGATGAAGATGCTTGCGCCAGATGAAGACCCCCGCGAGTGGGGTGACGAGTCCTGGGATCTGTGCACCGAGGACTGCCCGGACGACTGCATGGCCGACCACCGAGGGGAGCAGTAATGGACTGGGTATGCGCATCCTGCGGTGGCGCGGCTGAAGAGCACGCGTCGCTGACAAGCACATGCGTCTGGAACCCTCGGCCCGCAGCGGTCGAGGTCACCGCCGAGATGATCGAGCGGGCAGCGGAAGCGATGTTCTTCGAGGACTGCGGTGAGGCGCTATCGGACGAGTACCGCGCCACCGAGGACTTCGACGCGAAGTTCCGCGAGTACGCCCGGGTCGCTCTCGTCGCGGCACTGGCTTCCGGTTCGGCAGAACAGTAGCTTGACACCGCCGACACAACCAACTAGGATGAAACCATGAAGGTAGAAATCGAATGTGAATGCGGGTTTACAGGTGACGTGAAAGCGTACCCAACCTACGACACCGCCACCGTTGAGGGGATCTGCCCCGACTGTAACCTGTCGTATTACCCGCGTATTGCTGACTAGGAGGAATGATGCATACCCTAACCTTAATCCCCGACCGCGTATCCGGCAAGTGGTACGGCGAATGCGGCTGCTCCAACCACGACAGCAACTTCGAGGGCGGAGTCTACACTTACGAGGATTCTCCCCAGGAGGTTCAGGACTGGTATTTCGATCACCTGGAGGAACTGTGAACGCAAGCATTCAAGAGGTCCGTGATGCGGCCACTCGTTTACCCGCCGAAACACCCTATTACGAGCAAATCCAAAACGTACTACTGCGCGCTGTTTCTCAAGCAACGGATGACGAACTCTACTGGGAAGAAATGGGTAAGCCACACCTTCGCACTTTTCTGAAGACTACTCCCCTGGGCCTTGCAATATTGGACCTGGCACGCACGATCAACAACCAGGGAGATTCATGACCTACGACTACGTAGCCCATCTTGACGCCGCCATTGCCCATGTAGATGCCTGGCTCGATGATGACGCAGAGGCCCCACTGCCGAAGGACGCCTGGGAACTGTACCAGGACATCGACATCATTGTGAGTTACTTGAAGGAGACTCGTCATGTCTGAACCCGTCTTTACAATTGAGTGCGCGGGAGGTTGTGGGCGTACCCTTGAGACTTCTTCGCTAACGGTTCTCTGGACTGTTTCAATGTGCCCTGAGTGCGAGAAAAAGAAGTCTTGAAGCCCCTCCCTTTCCAGGTCGCTGATATCGCGAAGATGAAGCGGCATAACTATACGGCTCTTCTGTCTATTGAAACAGGGGGCACCAAGACCGCGCTGTCTCTCTTCTCACACATCGACTCCGGGTCGTCTCGCACCCTGATCGTAGCCCCCGAGCAAACCCACGGCTCCGCCTGGCTTCCGACGATGGAAAAGCTGGATCTAGAGGGACGGGTGATCGGCAACTCGAATAAGGCCAAAAGACAAGCTCTGTCGGATTTCGAACTGGGATTCCCCGGCATCTATCTTGTAACCCCTCAACTGTTTAGCCGCTCCGACGTTTCTGCGTGGTCCGGGGACCTGGCTATCCTCGATGAAGCTCACGGTCTTATGAGTCCGAAAGGCCAAGGGCAGAGGCGCACAGGCGGATATTCCCCGCGGGATAACCCCATCTCCACCCGATTTGATGGACGCATGGCACTATCCGGCACGCCCCTCAGAAACCGATTCCAACTTTCATGGGGTCTCTCTAGATTCCTCTATCCTGCCCTGAACAAGCGCGGCCAGATTGCACACGACCAGTTCTTTGTCTGGGAAGCTGACCGCATGAACTACCAGACGGTCTACACCAGTAAGCGTGACCAGTTCGGGCGTCCCGTGACGGTTAAGCAGTACCACGGCGAGAAGATCCCGGGGAAGTGGATCTCAGAACTTCCCTGTGTCATCACCCACAAAAAGCGCGAAGCCTGTTGCGAATTTCATCCGAATGGTTTTATGGACCTGGACGAGCCAACCGTGATCGAAGAAACCATCACCCTCGCCCCGGCGCAGAAAAAGGCGATCCGGGAAATGGAGTCGATGCTTGTCACGTACCTCGATGAAAACCCGATGATCGCGGACATCCCACTTACCAAAGCCCAGCGCATCCGGCAGCTTACTCTCGGGGTCCCTACGTTGATCCCTGCGGATGATTCTTTCGAAGTTATGTTCGATACTGAATGCGTGTCCCCGTATTTCGACCGTCTTGTAGATATCCTCCAAAACGACATCGAGGACGAAACAGCGGTTGTATACACAAGTTCCCAGAAATTCGCAGCGGTTGTAACAGAGCGTCTTAACCGCCTGGGCATCCCTGCTTTCGAGTTCAGTGGTGCTACCCGTAAAGATCGGGACCAGAAAGCAAAGGAGTTCGGGACTCGCTACCGGGTTATGGTCGGGGTGCTTGCTGCGGTCGCGGAGGGATTTGATGGCATTCAGCATGTGACCAACAACGAGGTTTGGCTAGATCGGTCTACCGACGAAACCTTGAACGAACAGGCTATGGGGCGTACGGATCGCATGGGCCAGACCAAGCAAGTCATGCGCTGGATTTTCCACGATGATCTCGGTATCTCGGAGGGCCGTTACAGTGAGCAAGTCACAAAGCGGCTTCAACTTAATCGCAGTCTCAAGGTTGCGTAATCACCGGATACCCGCTAGACTTAGTGAAACGACAGAAGGAGGAACAATGAGCGCCGATAACTACACGACGGTAAAGTTTAACCCCGAGGATTTGAAGTGGTACTCTCTCATGGGCTTTATGTCTACGCTGAAGGACGGCATCCCCGCTCTTGCAACCGAGCATACTCCGCGGTTTGACACCTACGAGCAGGCAGTGGAATACGCATTTGAGGATTGGTCAGAGTACGGGTTGATCCAAGAGCCCGCGGAAATCGCTGATGTCGTAACCCCGGAGCAGTTCGAGAAGTACGCCAGAGAGCGAATTGAGACCCTTCGGTGGTATCTGGGGGACCGAGATGACTGACCGAACGTGCCTGTACTGCAATGAATCCGAAGCGGCGATTAAGGCGTCCCAACGACGGCGAGACCCGATCTATTGCGCGGCGGTAGACTATTTCGGAGAGGTCGAATGGGAACTAGCTCGTCACCGTTTCCGGGACTGGACAGACCGTGAGTTGATCGAAGGTTGGCGTGTTCTCCCCGATTACGTTGACAGGTACCGTCGAATTCGAGATGCCTATGAGATTGACCCGAGTCATCGTCAGGTAGATCTATGAAGATAACGCCCCTGCGGTTTAAGCGGCTAGTCTACAAGGACACCCTCTCCAACGGCCAGAAGATCGAGATGCGCTTCTCATTTGACGCCTATGTCTACCCGCGAGTAACAGAGATTGTGGCGTCTCCCTCGCTTCTTGTTTACCGCGGAAGCAAACGGAAAGCCTGGAAGAAAGAAGGCAAGGCCACAGGTCCCGGAGGCGTCGAAGCGTTCTCGGTAGCAATCGGGATGATGAAGCGTGCTCAAGTCGATATCGCTTCCATGTTTCGCAAGATTGGAAACCCTGTGTACATCGAAGTCACGGGTGCAACGCCTGAACTGTTCAAGATTTACCGCGCTCGCTTGAAAAGAATCGGCTTTATTGACGCCGGGGATCGGGATGATCTGGTGCATTACAAGGTAGACTTGTGAAGATCCTCGTTTCTTTCGTCTTCGGTATATTCGTCGCAACTTTCGCCCGCCGCTTGATCCGCTACATTCCTGTGTTGCTTTCTCGCGGGGACAGTGTTAGAATCGAACATCAACCAAAATATCGCTATTGGAAAGGAGGGGTTGAGCAATGAACTACTGGAATCGAACGGACACCTGGACAACCCGGGACGGAACTGTTCTTGATCTAGAAGACATCGAACAAGATCACGCGGAGAACATTATCGCCATGATTTACCGCCAGGCAGAAACTATTCGGTGGTACGAAGGGTGGAACATGGCTATTGCGGGTTACGGGGTGAACGGGGAAGCGGCTATGGATCTGTGGGACAGTGAGATGGCGTTTATTGAGGACTCCAGCGACGAAGAGTTTATCGAGAGCCTGCCCCTTGTTCGTAAGTTGCGAGAACTGCTAAGGTCGGATTAGTATGTACCCGAAAACTGACTATTGGGACGCAAAGCCAGATTCTTGGAAAGTCGAATATCTCTCCTCGTTGGTCCAATCTGAAAGAGAAACGACGATCCGTCTTACCACCTGGCTCACAGAGGCCCACGAGAGAATTAAGGAGTTGGAACGTGAACGAAGTGCTTGACCTGGAAACGTACTGGTCCAAAGAACTCGGAGAAACCATCGAGATCGTACCGCGCGGATGGGTGCATTCCCCCGATGATTTCGCGCTGTATGTCTCGGGCGTATTCGTGGTCTCTTTCAAGCATCTAGACGAGATTGAAGACTACTTGGCCCGCTACTTTATGGTCCAGTCATGAGCGTATCCACTCTTCCGATGCTCGATGCAGCCTACAAAGCCGTCGAGGCCGTCCGCACGAACCACCCGGACATCCCCGAGGTCCTTGTTGTTCTAGGAGCCCCCGGTAAGACGAAGAAATCCCAGATCCACGGACATTTTGCTCCTCGTGCTTGGGCATCCGACATGGAGCGGATTCACGAACTTCTGCTGTCTGGGGAGTCCTTGCAGCGAGGCGGAAAAGCGACAATGGGTACGATCATCCATGAACTCGCCCACGCTTACTGCAACGCTAAAGGCGTCCAAGACACATCCAACGCCGGAAGGTATCACAATGCTCGGTTCCGCGAAGTAGCGGAGGACTTCGGGTTGACGATTGAAAAGGCCCCTACCATCGGGTGGTCTGTGACTACCGTACCGAACGCAACCGCGCTACGCTACCAACCGCAGATCGAAGCCTTGGATCAGGCCCTCACCGCTTACCGGGATCACAGTCAGATTGCGGCATCCAAGACCGCTAAGAAGTTCTTGATGCAGTGCCCGACCTGTAAAGACCCGAGCCCTATCGGCAAGCGTTGGTTTGAACGTAACGTAGTAATGTGTCGGGTACACGATGTAAGAATGCAACTTCTTGAGGAGGAAACCACGCCCTGATGGATTACCCAACGATTCGAGGATACCGGCCCCTTCCCGACGCAAAGCCTGAAAAGCAGTTCTCCGTTTCTTACCTGCACCCAAAGACCGAGGCGGTAAAGCCGTTGGTGGCTCTTCACCAAGCCGCGAGGGAAAACGGAACTCCCTGTATGCGGAACCCCGAGGCTTTCATTGGAGACGAGTTGCCGACAGATGAACAAGCCGCTATGATGTGCGCGAGGTGCCCGGTGTTTGATCTATGCGAGGACTTCGCGGTCAAGCAGCACCCAAGCTGGGGAGTTCACGCAGGGCGTGTGTACGGCAGAAAGCTAAAGGAGGAGATGGAAAATGAATGATACGATTGACCCGTTCGATTCAGATAACTTCGGTTGGTATTCGCCGCCGTGGATGGCAAAGGCAGCCCTCGCCTACGTTCCCCGCGCCCAGTTGTACCACGCGGTTGTCAAGATGATCGACTTCATGGTCTACACAGAAGAGTGGGAGGTTGGGGAGGCCATCGACCGTTTGGTTCAGTACGCCCTTACCGGTACATTCCACGAAACCCACGACACCATGCATTTCCACGTCCATTTCGAGCCGAACCCTGAATCCGCAGACGAGCCTGTACAGGCCGATATCGACAAGGCGTTCAATGAGATTTGGGGTGAAGCAAGTAGTAAGATGGGTCCTGACGCCGAAGACCCACACGAGAATTTCAGGCTTGACGATGACCAGTCTTGAAACGCTAGCCGTTGTTGTGGTAGTGTTGGTTATCGCAGCCGCTATCAGGCTGTACAGGGACAAGAAGGAACGGGAGGAGCGAGAATGACGTACCATAAGATTGAAGGGCCGTTCATGCGGTCGGAGGACTTGAAGACGGTGGACCGTACGAAGTGGCGAAACCCCGTTGTTGAGATGCTTGCCGATACCCCAATCTGGGTAGCTTCTGAAAAGGTAGACGGGACCAATATCCGCGTAATCTGGGATGGTTATCGCATCTCCTTTGCAGGCCGTACAGACCGTGCGCAGCTCCCGGGACCTCTTATAGAAAAGCTGGAGTCCTACTTTCTCCGCCCGGGGGTTGAGGAATGGTTTGAGGAGAATTTCCCACCCCCTACCGAGGACTCAGTGGAGCGCCTGTCCGTTGTCCTATATGGAGAGGGGTACGGCGGTAAGATTCAAAGCGGAGGAAAATACCGGGCGGATCAGGACTTCATTGGATTTGATGTTTCCGTTAACGGGAGGTATCTGTCGGTCGCCAATGTTGCGGATATCTTCGAGCGTCTGAACGTGCCTGTCCTTACGAGCTACACTCCAACCACACTCACTCACATGATTCAGGTAGTTTCTGGGGGCTTGAAGTCGCAGTTTGGTGATTTCACCGCAGAGGGGTTGGTTGCCCGAACAATCGAACCGATGTATGACCAGAGGGGGAATCGCCTTATCGTGAAGTTGAAGGATGTTGACCTGGGGGTATCCGAATGAAAACCGCAGAAGAACTGTACCGCGAGAAGGTCACGGAGTTGTCTGCTAGACTGGTGTTGGCCCGCTTGGAGGACGGCGTTACTCACATCGATGTAGACGAAGCGCTTCTCGATATCGAAGACCCCGACCTCATTAACGATGTGTACGAGCAGGCCAATGCCGATCTTGCGCTTCTTGCGGATCGGTTTCGGGAAGGAGACTGAGCATGGACGACGAAGAACATCTCCACGAACTCAAGCACACTCTGGCAAATCACATCATGCTGACCACCAACGTTGAAGCAGATGCGTCTAGGTTGGAGGACGATGTGTGGGTGGAAGGCCCGTTGTCCGAGATTTTTGCGTGGTCTTATGACTGGCGGTCTGAGATCGAGGAGTTGGGCTGAATGCTGCTCCTTTGCCTCGACACAGAAACTAGCGGAATCGACGTGTTCAACGACCGCATCGTCACCGTGTTCACAGGAGTTCTCGACACTGAAAGCGGAAAGTGGACTGACTCGATCAACCTGCTCGTTAACCCCGGCATCGATATCCCCGCAGAGGCTACGGCGGTTCACGGGATCTCTACGCGGGTGGCTAGGAACTTTGGGATGCCTACGGGGGAAGCCCTGTGGGTTGTAGATCAGTTCCTTGGGTCGGAATGAAGACTACCCACTTGTCATCATGAACGCCAACTACGACCTTTCTCTTTTGAAAGCCGAGTACGAGCGTCACGGTAAGGAATTCTTCCTGTACGATGGTTGGCAGATTGTAGATCCCCTCGTCCTAGACCGCCACTTCGATAAATGGCGTAAGGGTAAGCGCAAACTCGCAAACCTGGCAGAGAACTACGGCGTAACCGTGGATGATGAGATGCTCCACGACGCAGCAGGAGACTGTTTCCTAGCAGGCATGGTAGCGGCACGACAGATCGAGATGTATGGCGTGCCCACCAACGAAGAGCAAGCCGCGTGGTATGCTGATTGGGCCAGGAGCTACGAGGGCTGGTTGCATAGCCAAGGCAAAACCGATATCATTGACACATCTTGGCCTGTAAGAAAGAAGGAGAACGCATGACCACCGCAATCATTGAACCCGCAGTTCCGGCGATCTACGCCCGGGTAAACGAGATCCGCAAGAAGGTCGGACGTATTGCTAAGAATGGAGTTGGACCTCAGACGCAGGGGTCTTACAAGTTCCTTGCGATTGACGATATTCTTGAGGCAGTAAAGCCCTTGGAAGACGAGGCCGGGATCATCTCGTATCCGCTGAATCACTCGGTTACATTCCACTACAACACCGCGGCTGACAAGAACGACGGACGTGTGCCTCGCGAGAACGTTCAGGGTCTTGTGGATTTTGTCTTCCGTTACGTTGCCGCCGAGGATGGGTCATTCATTGACGTGTCTGTCCCGGGCGAGGGTATTGACTCCCAGGATAAGGCCACGAGGAAGGCGGTCACTCAGGCCCAAAAGATCGCCAATATCCTCCTGTACAATATCATTACCGGCGAGCAAGACCCAGACGGCCAGGATGGTGGGGCAGAGGCTCAGACTACCCCCGCCGCATCCAACTCCACCCAGCGCACCGTGGAGAAGGCCCGTAACGCCGGGACCAGCGCAGATCAGAAGAAGATCGTGGCGTACATCGGAAAGGATGAGGAAAAGCGCGCTAAGGTGAACGAGTTGCACAAGAAGTTCAAGGAGTCGGGTCTTGCCGCCGATAAGGTGAACGAGAAGATTGTTGCGGAGTTGGGCCTTTAGCATATGAGTTCCCCCAAACTGTCTACTCACCAAAGCGGATATGGGGGCCGAGGATACACGGATATCTTCGGTCTCGGTGATGGACGCCCTCTGATGTCTATTACCACCGCTACAGGGGTGCTAGATAAGCCCGGGGTTCGTAACTGGGAGCGCCAGCAGGTAGCGGCATACGCTGTAACCCATGTAGATGAACTTCTCTCTAGAACCGAGGAGGTTGGCTACCGGTATCTCATGGCCGTGCCTAAGTTCCTGACTCCCGAGAAAGTCGATGCGCTAGGTCCCGAGGTAAACGTGTGGAACGCCGCAGAGTTCGCTCTGGAGGAGTCCGCAGACGCGGGTACCTGGATGCACTCGTATGTCGAGGATTACCTCTCCGGGGGTTTTCCTGCCGAACCGTACAGGGATGACCAGTACGAGATGGTAGAAGCATTCCACGCATGGGAAGCAGATCACGATATCGAGGTGCTGTCTCTAGAGCGTACCGTCTTCGGCTCAAACTACGCAGGAACCGCGGATTTCTTTGCGCGTATCGACGGGAAGGTGACTCTGGTAGACTGGAAGACGAGTTCTGCGATTCGTGACAGTCACAAGATGCAGCTTGCAGCCATCGGAGCCGCGATTACAACAGCCCGTGAGGTTCCAGAAGGTACCCCTAATGCGGTACCTCATCAGCTTCAACCGAAGGTATCGGAGGAGCACGGGGGCCAAAAGATCGCTTGGTTTGTGGAGGAACCACTACCGGATTTCGAGCAGTATTCGGTGGTGCAGATCCGGCCCAGCGACTATTCGAACCAAGGAGAGTACATCCCGGCGTTCTGCAAGATGCATGTTATCCCCAGTCGCCAGATCGATGCCGCGTTCAAGTTGTTTACCGCCGCGGTTGATGCTAGACTGGCCCAATACGAACTAAAGCAACTGGAGAAGGAGGAATCGTGAACGAGCGGGAATTGGCAATTGAGATTGTGCGCGATTACTTGGCTGAAGGCCCGGAGTACCTTGCCATTGTAGAAGCGACGGATGAGGAACTAGAGGATGGGGACCCGGATCGGGTTGCAGTTCTTGTACGGGACGTTTTGTTTGAACTAGCAGGAAATCTCTAAGGAGGAGAAACAAAATGGCATATACTATCGTTGACGGGGTTGTGGACCGGACATTTTTTGACGGGCGGGGCGTAGCCTTCCACGAGGAGTTCACAAAGCGCGACGGAACCACGGGGAAGATGTACTTCTCCGGGTTCTCGGAGGAGCCGCACGGGCTTTCGGAAGGGGACCGCGGCACGTTCAAGGGGAACCTTTCTGTGAAGGCCCGTGAGTACGAGAGGGACGGCGAGATCAAGACTTCCGTAGATGTGACGCTGAATAACCTGAAGTTCGAGCCCGCGGAGTCTTCTGAGGGACCGTTCTGATAGACTGGTAGACGCACCCATAAACGGTTAGACTACCGGCCAACAAAAAGGTCCACAGGCTAACGACCCACCGTTCCTCCTAAGCACGAGGTAAAACTGCTTCTTGATCGCTAGCTCAATGGCAGAGCGGCACCCTGTTAAGGTGTTGGTTCCTGGTTCGAATCCAGGGCGGTCAGCAAGGAGAGACCAATGGGCAAACCCGCTGGACGCGCAACTCTCCGAAGTCCTGGGGCTACGCGGCCCTGTAAGTTAGATAATCCCCAGGCAAGATTTTTGATACGAAACTAGAGTGAAGAGCATACGTAACGTAAGGGGATAAGCGTTCGCATCGAAGGAGGATAATGGTTTCGACCGTAGAAACAGCAGTAGCACTCACCCGTATCGGCGCTTACGTTTTCCCTGTTTACGTCAAGAAGGACCCTGAAAACCCACACCGGACCACAAAGAAGCCCGGGACCCCGAACGGCTTTTTGGACGCGACCAACGACCCGTACTACGTCACCGATCTTTTCGAGAAGCACCCTAATGCGGAAGTCGGCGTGTGGATGGGACCTTCTGGTTTCGTTGCCCTCGATATCGACGTGAAAAGATCCCCAGACGGCGAGATCCTGGTAGACGGCTTTGAGTCTTTCGAGGCAGCATACCTAGAACTCCCAGACACTCACTCTTTCGAATCCTCTTCCAAAGCTGGCGGGCGTCAGTACATCTACGCGGCTCCCGAGGGCAAGACTCTAAACGGCACTTCTCGCTACCGCGGCATGGAAGGAGTAGACCGCAGAGCAGGTAACTCGTATTCTGTGTGGGTTGGCGAGGTTCCTGAATCCCGGGACGTGTTCAGTCAGGCTCCCGAGTGGCTGTGCGATGTCTCAACGATCCGCTCTGCCGCCGTGTTCGAGGGAACTGTCAAAGAGTGGTTCGATACGCTGGAGCCGGGTTCCCCGAATAAGCTCGTAAGATCCGCCATCGACCGCGTAAAGGCTGACTTTGAAGCCCGCGGAAACGACTGGGATCACGCCGCGGTTATCGAGCGCCAGTTTGAGGCTGTGCGGTTGGGTGCTGAAGGAAATCCCGGCGTCCCTGAGCTTCTAGAGGTTATCGAAGACCTCTTTTTCTCAAGAACCGGGGCACACTCCCGCCCGGAGAATGAATGGGCCTACGAGTTCAGCGAAGGGCTCGCATCCGGGATTGCAAAATACGGCGATGCTATCGAACTGCGAAAGAGCTTGCCGAAGTACACGCTTGATTTGGTACCCACAGGTGTCCCCGACTCCCTGGTGCTTGATTCTTCTGGAGAGCCCACCAAGGAGGATTTCCGAAAGCTCCTGGCGTCCCTTATCGAGCACACAGATGATGACCTTGTAGCAATCTCGGTTTTGTGGAACGCGCCTCGCACCAAAGACCTTGCAAGGGAGTGGGGCCTGGAGTTTGTAGCCAAGCGTGTTGCGGATGCACGTAAGACTCCTGAGCCGAGCCGTGAGAACCCGACGCTCGAAGTTGTGAAGTCTACGGTTGCACCCGAACAGTTCTTGAATCCCGAAGAGTCGGAGATCGTAAGCAACACGCACACCTTCATTGACACCTACCTTGAGGCCACCCGCGAAAAAGGCTTCACCAACGAAACCTACGCGATTCCTGCGGCCTGGACCGTTCTCAGTATGGCTTTCGGACGCCGCGCGTTTATCCCGCTGTCGAAGCCTTTGGAGATGAACCTGTGGTTTGTAGCCCTCGGAGAATCCACCACGGGCAAGGGTACTGAGGATCGGTTCTTGCGTTCGGTGCTGTACGCGATGTTCTATAACCCGGAGATCGATAACTACAACCTGGGCGCGCTCTCTTCCCCTGACGGCCTGCATATCGGACTTATCAACCGGGACGATCTTCCCAGCATCATCCACAACGACGAGGCCGCAGACTTCTTCCGGGATATCCGAGTAAAGGACTGGATGGCAAACGTTCCCGACAAGCTCGCCAAGTGGTACGACGGGTTTGTGGAGCCTTCTTCCAAGATTTCGTTGAAAGACGCTCGGGGAAAGTCTGCCCATACCTCGCTGAATCAGATGATGTGGGGAACGCCCTCTCGAATCCTCTCCCTTCTGGATGCTTCGCAGTTCGAATCCGGGTACCTCGCTCGTGTGAACTGGGTGTGGGACGGGACGATTCCTGATGTGAACCGCAAGTCGGATCTGAAGTTGCAAGAAGGGCGGAAGTCTGAAACCCCGATTGCTGTTTATCGCATCGCCTCTGACCTTATGCACGCTAGGAACTCTATCCCCGACCGCTTTGGAATCTCAGCAGATTTGAAGGTGCAAAAGAGGCTAAACCGGGCTATCGATGAGTACGTGGCATATGCCCGAAATTCCCCGCGCTTTGAGTTCGTCAAGCCCGCCGTAGACAGACTTACGATGGAGACCCTGTGGAAGTGTGCGGCTCTGCTTGCGCTGTACCGAGGGGATTCGAAGTTCACGATGACAGATGCGTTGGTTGCGATTCACTACACCTCTGATTGGCTACGGACTCTTTTGAAGGTCGCAGAGTCCATCAGCGAATCCCCCTACTCTCGGGACCTGGAAGAGATCGAGAAGTGGATTCGTGGGCAGGGAGGATCGGCTACCCGCGCTTCCCTGTTGCACAACTTTCGTGGTAAGGTGATTCGAACCAAACATGAGCTTGACGACCGGATCGGATATCTGGTAGAGTCAGGACGAATCAATAAGGTGGACCGTGGAGGAGCGGTCGCTTACGCTTTGAACGGAGGATCATGACTTACGAACTACCCACAACACCGGGTCTATATGTGGCCCACACCGCGATAGTGGATGGCAACCCAGCAGGAGCTGTTATCTGGGTTCTGGATGCTGATGATGGGGAATGGTACGAACACGACGTTTGGAACGAGGTCTCTAAGCCCGTTTACCCACAGGGACTGGAGTATTACATCGAGCATTATGGGTGGCGCATGGTTCGGCTCGTTCCCGAGGTGGTGTGATGGCAGATCGAGTTCTCGTTAAGTACGAGGAAGAGCGACGAGAATATGGACCGCACTGGACCCTGGAGGTTCAGCGTAGCTCGGCGGTGCAACCGGGGCTTTTATTCACAATTCGGTGCGAGATGGACGACCCAAAGTATCATCACCTTGACCGAGAGATGACGGTTCTTGTGACAAACGGTTGGGGTGTTATCGCGCCCATTGTCCGCTGGCTGGAGGAGCGATGAAAGGCGAAGATTTCGCGGACGGCCTGTACTGGCTTCTTGACGCAATCAACTGGAAACTCGGAGGCGGATATGATGCTTCTTCGGGAATCGACTACCGCAATGATGTGTTTGAGAGCTTCAACTTTTGGTCCCATTCGGAATGCGATTGCTCTTACCGGGACTGGGAGATAGATGTTGACCTTCAGACGATGGAGCGAATGAAGAAGTACCAACCCGAAGACGAGAGTGTCGTGTTCGATTCCGAGTGGTTGCGGCTCTATCAGATGGAGTACGGAAATGTTACTCAGGGTGTCGAGCCAGAGCACGATGAATCCTGTAGTCTAGAGGACGTTGGTTTCCGGCACTTCGAATCCGGCCTGGAGGTGTCCTGGTACAAGCGCGTGGGACGCTCCACCGAAAGCAATAAGAGCATGAAAACCCTAGAGTGGTACAAGACGTTGGTCGAGTGTCTGGAATCTGTACGGGATGACAAACGCTAAAGAAAAGATGACCCTCAGCGGTTTCTGTGCGTATCCAAGCGCCGGAAGCCACGATTGGTGTAGGAAGGAGGGGTGCGAATGTCCGTGTCATACGACCGAGGAATGAATACACTGTATGCTATTGTCGAGTGGAGGAAACTTCGCAAACCCCGCTCCTGGATTGCCCGTGAACTAGACCTGACCCTACGAGACGTTACAGATGTCCTCCGGGTTTATGGCGATACCAAGAGGGACCACATCTCCTTGGAGAAATACGACCGGATGCGCGACATGGTTCTCGAAGATTGCAGTCAGAACGAGATCATGAGAACATTGAACACCGACGCCAGAACGATCAAACGGTGGTTCCCCTATGTTGGTTGGAGCCGGGGAGAAGGAGCGGCGATGATGAAGAAGGCGAGGGAAGTGCTGTGAGGTGGACCAAGATTTCTTGCGCTGAGTACGAGGAACACCTGTCGATTATGGGGGACGACAAGAGGGTCTATTCGGGGTTCACCGACCTCACGGGGCAGTTTGGCGAGCCGCGCATCGAGACGATCTGGTGCCGAAAGGAGACACCCGACGAACCCCTGTTGAAATCGGTGAGGCACCCGGCATACTGGGATGACTCGGATGTTACGCCGAAGCCGGATCGGTATTCCTGTGAGCACTACTTTGCGGGTGCTTGGTGAGTAAGCGATACCTGGCATTCGATATTGAGTCCAAAAACGCAGGACAGCAGTATGGTTGCACCCCCCGCGAGTTCTTTCGTTTGGGCCAATATGCCTGGAATGACGGACCCGTTACTCTCACCGAAGATTACGACGAACTGATTGAGCAGATTCGGGCCGCGGATTACGTAATCGGGCATAATGTGTGCGCGTTCGACCTGTCCGTTCTTTTCGGCGTAGACAGCATGGAGCCACTTCAAATGGCCCTTGACCATCGGGTGATCGACACCTACGTTTTGGCCTCCCTTGTAAATCCCGCCCCGTACCACTACGTCAACAAGGATGGAAGAGATGTATACGACGGCGCTAAGCCGGAACGGGCGAAAAAGTGGCTAAGTCTGGATGAGCAGGCGCACCAATTGGGCGTACCCGGCAAGATGGGAGACCTGAAAGAGCTTGCCAAAAAGTACAATCCGCCCAAAACCGCTGTTAGGGACCTGGATTTCTCACTGATCCCACTGGATGATCCCGAGTTCTTGGATTACGCCCGTCAAGACGTGGTTGCGGTTCGTCATATCTACCAGAAGCTCCTCGGGATGATAAAGGCTCAGAACTACCGCGGGGACTACATTTGGCGCGAGATGATCGTGTGGAGCATCAACGCCCAGATCACCCGCAATGGCGTCCTGGTTGATACCGAAGAGGCCCAGCGCCGTGTGAACGAGTTGGCGGTAGAACGCGATAAGATCATGGACTGGCTTGTTTCGGATTTCGACATGCCGACTGATTCCAAGCAACCCTGGAAATCCAACGCCGGTAAGGGCGCGATCATCAAAGCGTTCGAGTCTTTTGGCATTGTTCCTGAAGGAAACGATACGTGGCCGAGGACCCCCACAGGAGCACCCTCCTTTTCAGGCGATACAATGATCGCAATTTCGGAAGGCATAGAAGCAGAACCCCTGGGACAAGCCCTGGCAACTCTTCAGGGACAGCGATCCCTTGCCCAACTCGCGCTAGACTCCACTTACGAGGATGGACGTATCCACCCTGAAATCGCGTGCCTCCAGCGCTCGGGTCGCACAAGCGTCCAAAAGCCCGGGCTTACCGTTTGGACTGCACGAGGCCCCGGAGCCGTTGAAAAGCGCTACTTTATCGCAGATCCCGGAACAGTAATGGTCGAGATGGACTTTGCCGCTGCCGATGCCCGTGCTGTTGCCGCCGTATCTGGCGATGAGGAGTTCGCCAAGCGGTTTGCCCCTGGGGTTGACGCTCATGACCTAACAGGCGAGATTTTCTTCGGGGAAGAGGCGTACTATGCGGATCGCGATGTCAAGCGCCAGATCGCGAAGATTGGTGGGCACTCGCTGTCCTACCGGGTCGGAAAACGGAAGTTGGCGGCGTCTGTCGGTGTATCTGTAGAAGAGGCGGAAGCGTTTATCGACAATTACAAGTCGGCTTATCCGTGGGTGACGCTGTGGCAAGAACAGGTTACCCGTGAGGGGGACTCGGGGCGCGTGACAAACTGGTGGGGGCGGCAGATGATCGTAGACCCCGAGAGATCCTTCAACCAGAGTTCGGCTCTTATCGGCCAGTCATCTACGAGGGAAATACTCTTTGAGGGTCTTATCCGTATCGCTTATGAGCGGCCACACATGATGCGATGGTTGCGGATGACCGTGCATGATGCTATCGTGTGGTGCGTGCCGATAGATCGAGTGGAGGAAGATGTGCCGTATATCCTGGAGACGATGACCTACACTTTTGATCCGGGGACCAATGTGAGCCAACCGATTGATTTTCCTATGTCTGTGGGAAGTCTCAGTGCGACAAACTGGTTCGAGTCGAGTCACGGATGAAACCGCTGATCTTCTCAACGATTCACGGCTCCCGCTTGTACGGGCTTTCCAACGCGAACAGCGACACAGACTACTACTTTGTGTACGAAGGTACGGGGAAAGACTTGAAGCAGAGCGTGGACGGCAAAATCGATACCGTTCGGGGTGACCTGCCTGCATTTCTTACCCGGGCGCTGTCGGGGTCGCACCAGAGCCTTGAAGCCCTGTTTTCTCATCAGAAGGTCTATGAGCCTGGAATGCGAGAAAAGTGGGGGCCGTTCATCGAGTCCCTGCGGGTAACGGGGTCGGATGTTTTCGCGAAATACGAGCGAACGATCAAGAAGTTCTGTTACGGAGATTTCAAGCGGCGCAGACACGCGGTAAGGCTTTCTTTCAACCTGGCAGACCTTCGAGAGTCGGGTAGATTTGATCCCGAGATGAGCTTGACACAGGTACGGTATGCTGATAGGATGGCGGGGATGTACGAAGGAGACGAGCTGAAGGAGGTGATTCTATGACTGACTGGACCCGCAAGGATGTCTGGGGTCTCGGTACTGCGGCTTATCAACTCGGCCTTACCCCCGATAACGCGACACACGCTTTGGTGATGGGCGCGCGACTTGATGCTCACAAGGTCTCGGACGCAGAATACGATGACATGATCCGGTTTCTCTATGCTCAGCGTGTCGAGATTGAAGAAGCAATCCACAACAGTACAGCGACAACATGGCAATGGAGGAGGTACCACGGATGACTGACTACCTGCTCTCGTTCGATCTGGGCATTTCGACAGGTGTCTCCCTGCTCTCGTACACCGAGGATACCGTGCCTGTACTGGAAGCCGCGTGGCAGTTCCCGGGCGGTGTTGCGGGGCTCCTCGGTTGGTATGAAGATGATTTCTGGGGTCCCGAGGTCCCTAACATGGCGGTGGGGGAATTGGAGATCATTGCAGAGAAGTTCACGGCCCGAGCCACCAAAGGTTTCAGTTATCGGACGGACTCCTTAGAGTCGCTACGGTGCGAAGGCGCACTCATCGCTTTGGGGTTGATGCCCGACTACGCCCCGGATGAGAAACGGTGGCGGGCACCATCGCTCCAGTACCTCGTGGGCGGAAAGGAAGCCGAGGCCCGGAAACGGCAGCACCGGTTCCTTGAAGAGTCCGGTTACTACCGAACCAATAAGGACTTTCCTGGCTCCCCCGCTAAGGACAAGGCAGACGACTTCCGCTCCAGTTGCGCTCACGGCCTGAACTACTTGGCCCGCGAAGGACACAAAAAGACGTTCGAGTTAATTAGTAATTGGGTGGAAGGGAACCCCGTGTGAAACTGCGGATCGAAATAGAAGAAAACGAGTACGCGCTCTACGACTTCTTTGTCTACGCCGATGAAGAACTTGTGGCGACGAGTGCGAATTACACCCGAGAAGAATGGGCAATCGAACAAGCGTATATCGCTTTTGAGGAATGGAGGAACGATGGTATGGTTCAGCTTTAAGGACGAGGGTGGGAACCGCATTTCAAACGAGGGGGTTTCCAGTGGTTCAGGGAAGCATCGAATTGAAATTTACGAACGGGAGAGAAAATCATTTGCCTCCTTCTACCTAACCCCCGATCAGATCGTGGAGCTACGGGATTTTTGGTGGCGCGACGTTAAGGGCGAGATTAAGGATCCGGGGGTCAGGGATCGGATGAAGCGGGACGGGATCAGGATCGTCAAGCGTGAAGATGTCACTCTTACCGAAGAGGTTGACCGCATTGAGGACATGTCGGGGAGCTTCCGAACGTATGCGACGTGGTTTGCAGCGCTAAATGGCCCCGCGTCTACCGGAGAACGGGTCGAGATGTCAAGGGTAGCCGACCACGCAGGAGAAGCCCTGTTGCTTTTAACAGAGGCTCTTAAAGAGGAAGGATACGAGTTGCAATGACGCACTACATTCACGTTGACCTGGCGCAAGTTTCCAGGCAGGAGTTCGTCGGCTACATTCGCGAGTTCGATTACCACGTCACCGCTTCCACCAAGGCAGGCGTCGAGTACGAGGCTTACCGCACTGTTGAAGAGTGTGAGGGGCTGAAGGGCTTTGCGATTATCTGGAGCGACTTCACATGACCAGGGAGTCGATCATGTCGATTCGCAGCCCGGACCAGTGACGGCCATCGTCCGTGATTACCACCGGGGTTGACTTATACCCGAGGCTCTTAGCCAGTTCGAGTGCTTCTGGGTCTTCCGCTACGTTACGCTCAATGTACTTGATTCCCCGATCTGTAAGGCGCTTTTTGGTGAAACGGCAGGGCTGGCAAGAAGGGGACGTAACGACTGTGACCACGAAAAGACCTCTCTGATATGGAATTGGGCGTATCTTCAATTCTACCAAACAAGGCTGATAGAATGGTAAGAGGAGGAAGCGAATGACGACCGAAATCACGGTACTCTCTGAAGAAGAGGTTGAGGCCCATATTCGGTCACTGGAAGTGCGGAACGACTGGTTCAAGGTCACCTACGACACCGCTCTTTCGGAGGGACATTTTTGCTGTGTGCCTTATTGGGAATGGAGTGATACGCAGATGCGCGACTGGGAAACTTACGAAACGATGCGGTTCTTGCGCGGTGATCGCGGATGAGTGACGCAAAAATGCTGGCCCTGGACATTGAGACGGCCCCGCACCTAGGATACTTTTTCGACACTTTCAAGCCCGTGATCGGCTTCCAGCAAGTGATCGAGCCCGGGCGGATGATAGCGTTCTCTGCTCAAAAGTACGGAGAGAAAAAGGTCCGATTCCATTCTGAGTATCATGACGGTCGCGAGGCCATGCTCGATGAACTGGATAATCTCCTCCAGGATACCGATATTGTCGTTCATTACAACGGTAAGCGGTTCGACATGCCGTACATCCGTGGAGAGTTCATCGCAGAGCATCGCACTCCGCCCCCGCCACCGCTCCAGATCGATCTGTTTCAGGCTGTTAGGGCTAATTCACGCTGGGCCTCTCGGAAACTAGATTACGTTTCTCAGCGTCTCCTGGAGGACCGTAAGGTAGAGCACACGGGCTTCCAGATGTGGCTGGACTGTTTGCGCGGTGATGAGGACACCAAGCGCAAGGGCTGGGCACTCATGAAGCGGTATGCGATCAAGGACACTCGTCTGCTCTTCCCTCTTTTCGAAGAACTTCGCCCGTGGCTTAAAATGCCCCACCCGATAACAGATAACCCGAACGCTTGCCATCAGTGCGGGTCTACCGACCTTCAACGCCGGGGCGTTCGCAAAACAGCCTACTCCGAGTATCCTCGCTTTAGGTGTAACTCCTGTGGTACCTGGCTACGAGGGACTACACGGACACCGATCACCGATCTTCGTCCGCTGTAATCACTAAGGACCCCCTAGAACACAATCTCTAGGGGGTCCGAAGCAGATACGAAAGTCACCTCCGATCACTTATGTGGGATCAAGAAAGATGACCTCCTTTCATCGTAAGGTAGCGATTCTTACTCTTCCTTGCTGGAAGTTCCAAAGTCCTCGTACTTTGCCGTAGACTGGGTGTTGGCAATTGCCAGCCCGCCCACCGCAACTCCGAGGAATCCGAGGACTGCGATAGCCACGGTAAGCCACGCAGGGTTCTCAAGCTCAAGGGATGCGAAACCTGCCTGGGTCGCCCCCGTGACAAGCATAAGAACCGCGTATGCACCGTAAATCCACTTGCGGATAGACGCGGATGGTACGATTGATCCTAGATCGAAGTTCATGGTTTCTCCTTTTCTTGACTGTTACGGCGCGATGCCGCGGAGGTATGCCCCGATGATATCGCGTTCCCTTGCGTTAAAGGTCTCTCGGTCATCATCAGTTTTGGTGTTTTCGATAAGCCGGGTCAAAAGCGTGAGGTGATAAGTATCCTGCACCTTCACGGGGGCAATCCCGGGGGCAAGGAACCAAACCCCTTCATCGCCGGTGATATTCACGAGTCTCATAAAAGTCTCCTCTTCTGTCGTTGTTTCTGGTTGCGTAATCGGACGCGAAGACCCCCCTGAGAGAGACACCGGCGGCGGTACATCCTGCCACGGAATGCGCGTTCCATCAGGGGCATGACCCTGAAAATGGATGTGGGATCCCGACGAGGTACCCGCCCCGAAAGTTCCGATTCTTCCATCACTCAAGGCGCACAGGGTACCCGCCGATACGTGAGAACCGTTCGGTACGCGGCCTTCTTGCTGGTTGTGGATTGCCCGATGCGCGTATCCGTTCGAGTATTTGAACTGCACATAAGACGCCCCGTCAGAATACATCCCGTATGTCACTACTGCGTCGTAGGGGGCGAGTATTGGGGACCCGGGTCTGTGGGACCGGTCCTCACCGCCACGAGACCCCCGGGCACGATGGCAATTCCAGTCGCAGGTCAATCGCCCCGATGTAAACCAGTCGAAGATTCCCATGCGCTTATTCCTTACAGGGGGATCGGGACGACAAAGCTGATTCGACCGCTGGTTCTACCCGAAGGAGGAAGAAGTGCCGAGACAACCCCATCGGCCGTGACGTTGAAAAGGAACAGGCCCGAGGGCGGCGGAGACCCGGTTGTCGTAACCCGGTACTCATGGGAGGGCCGAGACCCCGTAGGCAACGTCAGGATCGTGTCGGCGTGGCTGATCGCTGAGCCCTTAGACCAGTCAATAGTACCCAGAAGGAAACCGTTACGCTTGTACAGGTTGTTGTTCGACAGCGTGATACCTGAACCGGCTGTCGGAGTAATAGTGGCAGTGTCCTCGGGGGTGACAAGGCCAATCCACGAAGAAACAAGTCTTAGCCACAGCTTCTTTGTGTCTGTTGAATACCAGATTAGTCCCTCTTTGAGCGGAGGGTTAGAGGAAACCGTCAGGGAAAGTCGCTGCGCATCGGTCCCAATAGCGTAGTTTTTCCAGTTAGTGATCGCTTCTTGAACAGAATCCGCCATCGCACCAAGATCCTGAACGAGGGCGTAGTCATCGCCATCGTCGGGGGTAACAATGTTATCGGGGGTTGTTACAGCCATAAAGTTCTAAACTCCTCTATATCCATTCTACCTTACGGGGAGAACGTAGCCTGTACCGCGAGGGTTGCGAAATTACTCGATGAAGCTGTGCCGTAAGCAGAAGCATGGTAAACCTGAACCTGAAGCTCAACCGTAACCGTATCTCCAGGGGTTACGGATAGCGAGTGTGTCCCCGAAAAACTGACCACGTTATTCACATTAGATGCTCCCGCATCTTTAGTCGCCGGAACCCCGTTAGAGATCGGCAAGGCAGTGGTAGATTCCACGAGGATTCTCGCGTAAGGGGGCGCTGCGATACCACCGGTAACCGTGTCCAAAAGCGCCAAAGAGGCACCCGCAAAGAGAACGCACGATGTCTTGTTCTCGGGTACTGTAAGGTTCACCGTTGCTTTCGTTACCCATGCAAGCGTCGTAGACGAAATGGGGCTCACGGTATCACTATCTGCGACAGTCACCGGGATGGAGTCGATGGTTTCATACAGGGAAACGATCTGCCGGGACAACTCCTGAAGAGACGCGGCAGTAGCGCGGTTTTGAGCGCCGATGTTCTGCCCGACAATCTCTAGCGCTTTCTTGGTACCCACGACATCGGTTTCAAGGGCACGCCCCCAGTCCTCAGAGGTACCCGGGAGATTCCTTCGGGGGTAAACGTCATCAACCGCCATAAAGTCCTACCAATCCAACCTGCTTGTAGCTGAGCCCATCCATCACTAATTGCACGTCCCCGTAAGTCCGAGAAGCGGCTGCGTGGAAAGTCTCGATGTCCTCATGTGTCAGGTCGTCATCGGCCTGGAAGTCAATGCCGTCCGCGGTGATCGTAGCCGACCGAATGCGGTACCAGCGGCGGGATTTCTTATCGAACACCCGAGCCCCGTTGACGTTTCCGAAAACCTGATTCGTGTAGTCGTCTTGAACTGTGGAAAACCAGAACTGGCGCACTTCCCCGTAGGTTCCGAGTGAGTTAGTAACGGTGTAATACGTTTCCACATCAGCATACGTCGGGGTCCCTAGAGCCGTTTCCAGTGCGGTTTGAACCTCAGAGTATTTGGGGTAAACTGCAACGCCCGTGTCACCCCTGCGATTAATAGCTGTAACACGTCCCGACAGCCCGGGCACGTACCCCGCATACTTGCGAGCCGCACGGACACCAGCCCGGTAGCGGTCCTGGACGGTGGAGATGAACGGGTTATCGATTGTCACGCCGACCTCGGTGGCGGCTCTCTCAGGGGGCACACAGGTACGAACCCGGTGTTTTACCTTGTTGTATCGCACGCCTGTCCCCACAATCCGCAACGTGGAGTACCGGTTTCCTGTGGTGTCAGAGCCAAGTGCGATAGAGAACTGCGTGGCTTCTTCCCCCGTTGAAGTCGGCAAACCCAGCGGACCTACAATCTTAACATTCAGTGTTACGGTATCGGGATTGATCGTGATTTCAAGTGATCCCCCCGCTGCATTCCACGCAGACTCCGTGACGGGTAGTCCGTCGTTCGCGACTACCGTATATACTGAAGTAGCCTCGTACTCAGGGGCCACCGAAGTTTCGAAGGAGGGTGTTTGGATCGAGGAGACAGATGCAGAAAGCTCCAGCGTATATTCCTCCGTTTCTCCTGCATTGACGTTCAAAACCTGCACATCTTCTGCCCAACCCCCAGGCGGATACACAAGTTCGTCGGTGATCTCCTCGTTGTTGTACTGGTAGACCTCAACAAACTGAGCAAGAGTTCCCGTGGAGATGTCACGAGAACGGGAGATATCGCGGCCTCGTGTTGCCTCCCGAGCACGGATAGGGCGTAGGAGGATAACACCGGAGACGAGACTCAAATCAAGATCCTGAGCCACGGCAAATTGCTTGAGGTGATACCACAATTCCCCGTTCCACCCTGGGAGGATTACCTCGCGAGAAGCTACAGAGTCGTCTACGAAAAGGTCGGTTGTGACGTTCGCCAGGGAGAGGTAATACTCAAACGCATCGTCTAGAGTACCGATGAACGGCTGTGCCTGGACACCGTAAACGTTCAGTTTATCCAAACGCGACACACACGAGAACGTGAAGGTTCCGTCGTCGTTCGCGCGGATACCGTTGACTGTGCCCAGAGTAAAGCCCTTGCGGGAGTCTGCAAGCCGCAGATCCATGTCAATGAAAAACTCAGGACCCACCGTGGACAGGCGCTTCCAGGCGGTAAGTTGCGACCCCGGGATATCGTTATCCGGCTGGGGCACAACAAACTCAATGGTCCCTGTTGAGCCAAACGAATCCCCTGCGGCGAGGGGGGTGGCGTCTTCACGTACCGAATAGCTGGAAGCCTGGAACGTGTAGCTACCGATAGAGATTCGAATACCCATTTACCCGTACAACCAGCTTCCGACTTCGCGCAGTGTTGCAGCAACCGAGACCTGACCGCCGCCTACGCCGTTGTTCGCGACATAGGTAGGCTTACCACTGAAACGGCACCCGGAGTTGCCCATCCCGCCGATCCAGTTACCGTAAGCATACTGCAAGAAGTGCGAGGTGACCCCGCCATACGGGACCTCTCCGTAACCGCCGACCCCGTACCCCGAGGCGAATGCAAGGTCCGTTCGCATGAGACGTGCAATAAGCCCCCGGGCCGAAACGGTTCCTGCTCCAGCCGCCGACTTACCCAGCCAAATCCATATGCCCGGGTAACCATCGAAAGCATCGTTCAAAAGCTCTGCGTCTGCGGTGGTCTTAGCCGTCAGCGGTACCGCAGTCCCAATTGTGCCGTTGGCGTTCTGGGGGCTGGCAAAGATCCCGCCCGACCCGGTTGCATCATAAAATGCCCCCAGAAATAGCGTGTAGCCTTCGGGAATCGTGACGTATACTGCATCCTCAACTCCACGGAAGCCCTCGTCGGTGTCTGCGAGATCGTAGTATGCACCCTGAATGGGGAGCCCGAAGTTTTGCCAACCGCTTGTTGCCGTGACTGTCGGTTCCACGCCATAAACGAGACTTGCGCCTTCATCATCCAGCGCCATTGACGGGTCAGCCACCCGGGCGGGAAGAACGTTAGTAGTGTATGTCAGCGGGTCCTGGAAATAGATCAGGCCGCGGCCCCATGTACCGTCTGAATACGACTTGATAACCTGGGCGATTTCCTTACCCATCGATTCCGGCCACTCAAACGTGTAGACTTTGTGAGAGCCCCAAGACGACAATCCCCAACCGCCGCCATTGAGAAGTGTGCCACCCGAACCCCAGGCTTCAGGACTCATTTCCGCGCCGGTAAGAGGGGTGGGGAGCCACTGTGAGTATTCAAGCGTACCAAACCACAGGGCGTTACGCTGGCTTTGAACCAACATTAGTATTCTCCTCGCGCTGTGGACTGTGCGTACTGGTTGGAAGCTGTCTGGGCCACCACTCGGCCATCGACCACCAGGTATCGGTTCACCGCCTGGGCAAGTTGCTGGATGCTCATAGCCGACAGGTCCGTTACCATTCTACCGCGAGATCCCGACACGTACCCGCCCGAAGCGTACCCTACGTTCCCGCGAGCCCCACGCTGGAGCCGCCCCATAGCATCCGACTTCGGAAGACCCGTTCGCTGGTCAACGTATCGCTTCGGAACCACGTACTCGCCCTTGTGGACAATACCCGCGGGCTCCATCATGCCTCCGCGACCCGTGAAGCCACCCTCGTTGAAGTATCGCAGGTTTCCGATATTACCCTCGGTAGCAATAACGCGGCCCGTAGAGTCCATAGTGAACGAGATGTTTCCGCCGCCCTGTAGGCGTATCCGGCTGGTCTGGAAGTAGGAGTCCATCCCTGCGCCGAAATCTTGGGCATACTGCTTACCTGCGTTAAAGCCGTTTCCGCCTCCACCAATTCCGATAGTCGCGGTCTTGGAGGACGCCTGGGCCAGGAATTCTTCCAAAGCCTGGTAAGCAGGGTCCATGTCCGCGTCAACGGTGATGTTTCGCGGAATGTTCTGGATCGCAACCCGCACGTCATCGAAAGCCCGCGCGTAGTAAAGCACGTCTTCGGTGCTATATCCCAGCTGGGTTGCCTGCCGGATAAACTCCTGGCGAAGAGCCTCGGTACGGCGCAGCAATTCGTCACTGGAAAGCCCAGAAGAAGCCAGCGCCCCGATGTGGGTCTCGTACTGGTCTACAAGACTCGTAATCTGCTTTCGGTTATCGATTGCCGCCTTAGAGTTCCCGGTGAGGACCTTGGAGTTTTTGGCCTGCTCGTCATTCAGATTATCGGTCTTGTCCGCAATGTCGGCCTGGAGCTTTGCGATGTTGGCCTGGATCGCTTGGACCCGCTTGGCATCACCGTACTGCTGTGCGATCCCGAGGAAATACTGCTGAATGCTCAGGTTTGACTGAAGGCCCTGGATCTCAGCGCGAAGCGACCGGATGTTACGGGCTGTTTCTGCCGAGGCTTCCTGGATAGCAATGAAGGAGAGCGTAATGTCATCGAAGGTGGACTGTCCGCTAAACCGGATGTCGAACGCGCGGTCCCAGACACTTGCCAGATCATTCGCGTAATCCACGAGGGTACGAACTTCCGCTGCCGCATCCCCCGCACCATCAGCGAGGTCTCCAAGGCCGCTCCCAAAGTCGGAGGCTCCATCGGTCCACTCGCCCCACTGGCCGGAATCGGGAAACTGGTCGAACTGCTCGTTGACCCAACCCATGTCGTCCGCAAAGTTGTTCCACTCGCGGTGTGCGTCCCGGGTGAAGTTCCCCATCTCATCGAACGCCGTCTGAAGCCCGTTCGCCCACTCAGTGAAGATGCGAGCACCCGGGATCATGCCGATTGCGTCTGCGATTATTCGAGCCGCGGCCACGACAGAACGTGCGATACCCACGAACATGTCGATTACGAAGTTACCTGCTTCTCGGAGGTTCATCAGAGCTTCAAATAGGACCTGGAGCAACCCGATAACGATGGTTGCTCGTCCGAGAAGTTGCAGCGCTCCGCGAAGAGAAAGGGTAGCGGTCGTAGCTCCTTCGGCACCGTACTTCACTAGTCCAAGAGCGTTAGCCACGCCAATCAATGCGCCGCCCGCACCCGTGGCCGCAAGCTGCTGAAGAGCGAAGTTAATCGCAAACAGTGACGCCCCGGAAAGTGCCATAACGGCAATCAGGCCCGAGAATGCAGCCACAACCCCGGCGATAGTTCCTGCGAGTTGGACCATGAAAGATCCGATGGGGGAGTTCGCGAACTCGGCAAACGAGGTAAGCAGGTTGGACGCAATGTCCAGGACCGTGATTGCCGCAGGAGCGAAGTTATCGCCAACGGCTGCCGCTGCCTCCATAACAGCGTTCACGAAAATCTGCCACCGAGAGGCAAGGTCGTCCGTTACAAACGCGAATTGACGTGCAAGCTCGGTGTTCTGATTGAACCCGGTAGCGGCGTCCGAGAACGCCCGGTTAAGAAGTTCAGTGTTCTGGGAAAGCGCCCGGATGGTGGGGTTGACACGAAGTCCTGCAAGGCCCAGAGCATCGAGAGCCTGAGTGACTTCTACGGTGTCTGCGGTGGCTGCTGAATCGATAAAACGGCGGAAGATGGACTCTCCCTGGCCCGCTCTGACCATACTATCCAGTTCAGCGGCAGTAACCCCGATGGCCGTTGCAAAATTCTGAAGGTCATCGCCACCGTTGGCTACAGCCATGTTCAGAGTTTCGAAAAACTGCAAAATGGTTGACCGCGAACGCTCGGGCGGAACCTTCAGCGAGGCAAGAGCCCCGGAAAGTCCGATCACTTGGTCTGCCGTGAACCCAGCGGCGGCTGCGGAAGGCGCAAGCTCGCGGGCAACAGAGATGATCTGGGATTCCGTTGCAGCGCTGTTGACACCTACAAGGGCAATAGAAGAACCGAGGTTCGAGAACTGGTCGGCGGTAACGCCGAGGAGATTTCCGAGTTGCCCGAACGCCAGGGACGTTTCGTTGACAGAGATCCCGGTGATAGCCGAGAACTGCGCTACGGTTTCTGTGAACGCCGTTACATCGTCGCCTGCGATACCCAACTGGTTTCCGAGCATCGCGATTTCAGAAATCTCTGCGAACGACTGCGGGATCTCACGAGACATCTGCACGAGGCTCTGGCGAAGGTCATCTACTCCCCGATAAGCGGGGTCAAGGGTCCGCTCGACACCCGTGAACGCGGACTCCATCTTCGCAGACGCAACCAGGGTGGCGGCACCCAGAGCGGTGATAGCGGCGGAGGTTGCGAACGCGGTGGTGGATACGTCATAGAGTGCGTACCGGGTGGAGACAAGGTTTGTGTGAAGCTCCTTGACCTTGCCACCCGTAGTGCTTGCAGAATTACCCGCACGAACGAACGCCTTTTGCACGCCGTCGTAGGACTTTTCGGTGATCTTCCCCTCTTTGGAAAGCTGCTCCGAAAGGTCGAGAACCCTCTTTAGTTCTTGCTCGGAGCCCTTAGCGCCTTTTACAGCGAGGTCAATGACGATATCCCACGAAAACCGATCGTCCACTATACCTCACCGTTCAAAAGAAGTCCTTATACCATTTTACCAGTTAGTCGCTTTGGACCTGGCTTTCTACCCATTCCCGGTAGGTTTGAATATGTCCGTCTGATCTGCGGGTAAAGACATCAGGTACAAAGTATTCCCCGGGAGCGGGTTCATAGGGCTTGTCTTTGCGGCCCTTTGTAGCAATGTCTACTGCCGCCTTGAACTTGTTGAACTTCTTGACCGCGTTGACTTCAACCGAGTCATCATCCAACTGCCACTGCGGGATACCGGATTCGGGGTCGGTAAAGTCCTCAATGGTTTGGAAAGCATAGAGCAAAGAGAAATCCCAGGAAGACCACTCATCCCGATCCCCCATAGGCTCACCCGTAAAGGGGTTCCGTCGTCCGAAGAACTCATCGCCCATGATGACAGAGGTGGGGCGCTTGTTTACCCTTATAGCCGCCCGAATAGCAGGAATATACTGCTTACTTAGCCCTTCGGTGAGGGCTGTGACAAAAAATCGTGCTCCTGCGCCAGCGACTCAAAGCCGCCCTTAACGCCCTCCGAAAGCTCGTTGATACCCTTGTTGATCTTCTCCAGAACCGAGTCCGGGGCGTTAGCGCGGAACAACTTAGCGTCCGCTTCTGTCACGGGAGCAAGAACCGAGCCATCAGGACGCTCCAGCTTCTCGATGTGAAGTGCCCAGTAAAGGTTGGTCAGCTTCTCGTCGGCTTCGGGGTTCGGCTTGATGCGTCCCAGGAAATCGGTCTCGGTCGGAAACTCCGTGGTCACTATCTTCGTGGCGTTCTCCCGGTCCTCCCGAGACACCCCAGTAAGATAAACCACAATGCGGGACTTTGCAGCCTTCTCGACAAGCTTGTCCCGACCCGCACGAAGCTCTTCCAGCTTTTCCTCAGACTCGTGAGCCAAAACCGCGTCCTTGATAGCGACCTCAGCCTTGCGGATCTCATACCCGGTGGCCTCATCCAGATACACCGTTACAGTGTCCTTGGGGTAAGCTTTGCCGGAGAAAAGATCGGCAATGTCAAACGTGGATGCGTCCATTAAGTCCTCCTACTAAATGCGCGTAAGTAAAGCGGCAAGCCCTACGAAACGGTAACCGAAACCGTGTCCTGATCGCCCGTCCAGGGGTCTGTGATCGTAACAGTTGCGGTGTCCGAGGCCGACCCAGTGACGGTGTAGAAACCGCCCTTAAGGTCAACGTCAATCACGTCTGCATCGTCCGAAGTGAACTCCAGCCGGTTCGTAACGTCACGGCCCTGCTGCGAAGCGCGGATGCGACCCGACTCGCCTGCCGGGAAAGAGGCGGGCTCGATAGCCGTGATTGCGTGATCCCCAACAACGGTGAAGTGGTCAAAATCCGACTTCTGGAACCAGTTGCGGGTACGGCGCTTGTCCTCGCCAGGTGTAAAGGGGTTCTGGTCTGCGCCACCTTCGACGCGGTAGACCGAAACGAAGTCCCCGTCCGCTGCGGCAGCCGAGGTAAGGATCTCACCGTCAAGGCGGGTAACAACGTCGATCTGGGCGTCGATAGCGTCCGTCAGGTCATAGACGAGGCTGTGCGTGTTCGAGTCGTCGTCGTATGCCGCGGGCATCCAGTACGAGATGTTTCCGCCGTAGTTTTCCTGGCCGAAGTCCGAGTACGAAGCGGCATCCGCGAAAGAAGGCTGGTTGGTCGTCTCAGAAGCCTGTGTGCCGAAATCCCAATCGTTCCACGAGATAGACGGCGACACGTTAATCATGCCGCTGGTGCCGCCCGTGTTGTTGATCTCCGCGGCCAAAGGCTCGTGAACGTTGGTAATGCCCAGCGTTGCGCCGCCCGAGGGGGAGTGGAAGACGGTCAGGTGTCGGTCGGAATCAAGTTTCTCGAAATCCAGAAGAGCCATAATTCAATCCGTCCTTAAGAAGCGATCTCTACCCGCCATGCGATGTCTCCACGGAAGGCGAACGCCTGGTTAAGAGAGACCTTCGAACCGGTGGAAACCTGCGGAATAGCGTGGTCGGTAGCAACCCGGATAAGGGAGATCCGGTCGCCTACAGCGAAGGCTGCGTCGGGGGCCTTGCCAATGGAGAGCCACGCGAAGTATTCGATACCGCGCCATGCCATAAGGGAAAGCGCAAGCGTTGCGGTGTTAAAGCCGTCTGCCGCGAGAACCGAAGAAGCGTCGTCCCAACGGTCCTTTGCCATTGAGAAGTCGAAGACAACCGTTGCGTTCTCGGTCATCCGCTCCTGATTACCGGAGGTCTGGCAGAACGTCAGGGACTCGTCAAAGTCCGGGTCGTCCAGATCGAATTGGCTGTTGTCCTGGTTGATCGCGCACGAGAGATTCCAGATCAGGCCGCTCGGATCGTTGTCTGAGTTCGCGTTAAGTTCAGCAGCGGTAGGAGCCGTCCAGTCCGCAAACGCGCGGGGGGACGCAAGTCCGAGGCGATAAACCTCGTCTTTTTGAAGGCGTGCAAGGGCCACGGGCTTTACTCCTCTTCGTCCTCTGCGTCTTCGGCAACCTCTGACGCTTCAAGGGGCTTAGCCCGGTACATTTCGGGCAGATAAGGCTTTTGGGTGTTCGGGACCTCGACAAGAAGGCCGTTTGGGTTGAAGACCTTAGACTCGAAAAGACGGCGGCGAATATCGCCTACCTGGCCTGTCCGGGTGTTCAGTACGTGAACGAGTTCGTGTTTCATCCTTATTCCATTTTACCAGATCATTCGAACTGAATCGGGATTCCAAAGTCACTCGGCATTTGGTACGCTTCCGTAGCTCCTGTGGACGAGACAATAGGCCAGAGACGGCCTCCGGGGCGTTTATAGATAGAGCCGGTATGGGCCGAAGAATACCCCAAAAGAACGTCGGTGATCTTGTTCGAAATGCGACGTGCGATACTTGCGGAGGCGGCAACAGATTGAGTGGAAAACGGCAGAATGTAGTTGTGGTAGCGAGGCCCTACAAGAGAGGTCGCACCTACCTGGATAATGTCTCCGAACTGATACGCTACATACGGGACAACCTGGCCTGCCGAATTACGGATGACTGTTTTCGAGTCGGGGATCGCTTGTTCGTAGCAGTCCTGTGCCATTTCCGATTCCAGTAGCGCAATTATCGCCTCCTGAACTGTTTCAAGGTTAGGCATTTTTCACCTCATCACGCAAGTCCTTTTCGAGCCCCGCCTTTACAATGTCCCATGCATCTCCGATTGCATTCATGGCCTCGATGTATCTGGTCCCGGGCTCTTGGAACGCGGTGTAAAAAGGCGTGTCATAATACCCGAAACTTACCTGGATCTCGGTAGCGCTTTCCTTTTCCACCTTCGTATCCACAGAGTCCCGCATGGCCCCCGTTTCGATACGGCCAGCCTTGCCGGATTTCGCGGTGCCTCGGGTTTCGATGTAGTGGACGATGAGTTCCTTGCCCTCTTGGCCCGCGTCCTTGACGGTAGCCTTCGTGCCGCTTGTGAGCCGATCCAGCTTCTTGTTGTACCATGCGTAGAACGCTTGCTTACTACTCATAGCGAAACGTCCCCATCCAGAGCCGCCTCAAAGGTGTGGGTAGCCGCGGAAGATCCCTGCATATCCGATGTGATAGCGAAGATGTAGCGCGTCAGCACTGGGTTTTCAGGACTGGCCGTGACGAAGACCTTGCAGCCACGGTTCACACGGGGAAATAGGCCGAGGTTACCGCCATAGGGTTCTTCGCCGTAACCTTCATCTTCAAACCCGGTATCGTTTGGGATCTGGATGCGAATCGCTGTAATCGTTGTCGCGTTTGCCTGGGACTCGCCCCCGGATTGCACGCCCCACCGAACGCCAATGATACGTGCGGGACCTTCGTAGACGGTGGATTCGCCCGTGAACGTCGAGGTGTTGGTTTCTACGTCGTAGACTTCGGTAAGAAGGTCCGGGTCCTCGATGCGGATGTCCGCTACTTGGTACTTGCGGTCACCCGTTTTTGCAGCGATCCGCTTGTTCCACGTCAGCGTGTCAAACTTGTAGCCCATTCAACAGATCCGCCCGGTTGTGTAGTACCTGCCGTACTGAGGGATCGTTGCCTCGGGGATAACCTCACACGAATAGGGTGCGGCGATAACGAACGCTTCTTCAGAGTTCAAGTCGTCGGTATCGGCCCGATCAAACCAGTCCATAGCCGCTTTGCGGAACGCCTCAGACTTCTTGGACTCATCGATCTGAAGGTCATAGTCCTTGACCGACTCTGCGACCTTAGCGGCCTGACCCGCAAGCTGGAGGTAGTAGTAGCCGATGGCACGCGATACGGAGTCATCTGAGACGGAGAGGAAAACCTCGATCTCGCTGTCTGAGAGTTCACTGTAGTCTCCGTAGCCTGCCTCTACGGGATCAAGATCGGTGTAGGTGATGTCGCCGTACAGGTAGCGGAAACGCCCTACGTCGGTAGAACTGTCCGCGGGGGCCACGCCTCGATTTACCATAGAAACTCCTCTCCTTCCATTCTATCAGGACACATAGCTAAAAGCCGCAGCCGTCAATGAAGTTGCGCGGAAATCTCTTGAGCCGAGAGTTGGATGGTACAGTTCTGTCGTTGAGATATCCGCATGTCCCGCAAATACCCGAGCGTCTTGAAGACTTCCACCACCATCGATAACTGTTGTAATAGCGGCCCGCCTAAAGGCATGTGGACTGACCTTATCAACGCCAATCTTTTTACCCAGCAATCGTACCCAGGCGTAGGCCCCATTACGATCCTGCGGCAATCCGTTCCGGCGCGTAATAATTGTACCCGTGGTCCGGTTTCCTATAGATCCGTTGAAATGGTGCCGTGGTCGTGGTGGCTACGATTCGTCGAGCTGCGCGCGCATCCGCTCCAACCGTGCCGACCACACCTCGAGCGCAGCAGCCCAGTCCGCGTTCGCACGCCGACCAGCCGGTGTCGCTCCAAGCTCACGGACCCACCGTTGGAGCGTCGACGTCGAGATCCCAGTCGCCTTGGAGAGTTCCGGGAACGACGCGCCCTGCACGAGAGCATCGACCGTGATCTGCTTCACCAACAACTCAGCCTTATCCGCGAGCTCGCGTGCTTCCTCGATCTTCGCGAGGAACTCGGTAGGGACCACACCCCGCGTCTGCGGTGCCATACCGGCAGAGTAGCGGGTCACGCAGCGCGCGCGACGGAGCACCCAATCTGCACAGAGGACGGCACGATCCCTTCACAGATGACGTAGGGGTAGAAGCCGACGAAATCCGAAGCCTCTGCCACGAGAGCGAGCAGATCGTCCCGTGTCTGCGCCGCGGCAGTCCACCCTGAAACATCGGGAGAGTCAGCCCACCAAGTGTCCTGCTCGTGATGAATCACCACGCGTGTTGCCTGCATCAGACACCTCCGTATACGCGTAAGCCTTGGTCGCAACGACCAACTATTGACGGATCCTAGAATGTGAAAGTCGCGCTTACGCTTGCGACCGCCACGCCTGAATCGTCGGGGCAGACAGGCCGGTCAACGCGGCGAGTTCACGGACGGACGCACCATGCGCGGTCGCGGCGAGGACCGCGGCACGGTACTCATCCCGAGCGGCAGACGCCGCATCCTGCGCAGCGGCATCGGCGGCACGCGCAGCAAGGATGCGTTCACGATCCGCATCAGACACCCACCCGCGAGGCTGAACCACACCACCGAGAGTATCGGTCACTGCTCGATCGCCTTCATCCAGTTGTCCCGCGACCGCAGGTAGAGCGTCTGCCCGGTATCGGTGACCATGTACGGCATCATCACCTCATCGAGCGTCGCAAGCTGCGCGTCGATCAGCGCGGACTGCGCCTCAAGCCAGTCCTTCGCGATCCGCCACGCCACCCGAGCCGCCTGCTCCGGTGTGCACTTCGAGCGAGCCACCTGCTTGTCGGCCCGCATCGCGGCGAGCACACCGTCGGTGCGCACGGGCAGCTCGAAGTCGCGGAAGCCGTAGTCGGTCTTCATCGTGAACGCGAGGCCCGCGGGCACGCCATCGTCATCGAACATGGTAGAGATCCTGGTGACGCCGCGGCGAGCGAGCGCACTCTGGATCTCCCCCATCGTCTTGGAGACTTCGATCGACGTCGTGTAGTTCAGGATCGGCATAACTCAACTGTACTACCACCCTGCACACCCCGTATAGGCAACATGCACAGTTGGATCGTTAGTCAGATGTCAGGCGACGCCGACCATCGCGAATACGAGCCGGGAGGCTACGCCTTGCGATGACCCTCCCGTGGGCAGCGGAAAACTGGACCCCTTGTAGTAAGAGCGGCCCGCCATCATCGTGTCTGCGACGTGCGCCGCGACGTTGGCGCGGAGCTTCGCGGTGGTGTTGTCCAGCGCGACCGCGAACCAGTCTCCCGGCTGAACCATTACGGGGGCCGAGAGCGTGATCTCGACGTATCCAGTGGTGGAGAGAGCCGTGCTGCCTGCGGCGACACGGCGGGCACCGTGGTAGGCCGTGCGCCCGGACCCACCGCCTCGCGTGAACACACCAACGTCGATGTTCCCGGACGCTGTGTCCACCCAGACGCCGATCTTGCTGATGTAGCCGCCCTGATCCACGCGCGCGAAGTACGCCTGGTTTGCCGCGCCTACTCCCGCAGATGCCACTGCGATGGCGGGGTCGATCGTGCGGATGAGGACGTCATCGGCACCGTCCGCGGCACGGTTGTTCCACTGCATCGACCCCTGCCCCGCGACTGAGAAGTCCGCAGGCTTGGTCGCGCCGAAGAAGGTGTTGTCGTGCGCCTTCGTGTACTTCGCGCCCGACGCGGCCCGGATGCCGAGCTGGTATCCCGACGACACGACACCGGAGATGTCGGCGGTGCCAAGCTGGTCGTTTCCGCCGACCTGGATGACGGGGATAGTGTCCGCGATCGTCGTGGCGGAGTGGGCCTCAAGTCCCCACGCTTGGCCTGCGAAGTTGAAGAACTCAAAGACATGCTTGTTCGTGAACCAGTCGCGGACGACGATGTCGTGCACACGCCCGGATACGTGGCAGTCGGCTGCACCGACCGCGACCGCGTGGGACGGGTCGTCCACGACTGGGAACGATGCCCACCCTGCTGGGGGTGTGCCGGTGCCGAATCCGCGGATGCCGGACACCTCGAAGTCGAGGTTGACGTCCGCGCCACCGTACGCCGCGGTCGGGTCGATGGACACGTGGCGGGCTGTGGGGCGGATCGAGATGCAGTTGATGATCTTGTTGCCGTACTGCTCGCCGTCCATCACGAGCGACCAGACGCAATCCTCGACCCACAGGCCCTCCATTGTGGAGTACCGGACGGGGCTGTCATTCTCGGAGCGTGAGCCCATGAACTGGAAACCGCATTTGGCGATGCGGCGCGCGTAGCAGTGCCGGAAGTGGATGAAGTCACCACCCCATGCGACGAGCGGCTGCGTGTAGGTGTTCGCGCCGTCGAAACCGACGCGCTCGACCGTCCAATCGCTCTTGTTCTTCGCGTGGAACCCGGCGAGGTCGTTCGGGTTCTCTCCGATGCTCCACGTGGCATAGGCGACAGACGGGTCGCTGAAGAACAGGTTGTCGCGCTGATAGTTCCCGACCATCGATGCACCGTGCATGTCGATCGGTGCGGAGTACAGAACACCGGCTTTCGTGCCTGCGGCATCCACCCCGACAACGTCGTGAACGACGGTAGCGATCACGTTCCCGAACGCATCCACGGCGTCGTCGAACGCATCCTGGATAAGGGTTGTGCAGTCCGTTGCGGTCTCTGCGGTGATCGTCGCATCGGTGGCGTCCGCGACGATGCCGTAGCTGCTGAGGTAGATCAGCTTCTTCGGCACATAAGCAGCGTTTAGCTCAGTTCTCAGCGCCGACCCAGAATCCGCAGCAAGGGTGGCAGTATCGTCATCGAGGTCTGCGGCTACCTGGGCGGCGTTCGCTTTCGCGGTGGTGGCGATAAGCTCGGTGTTTAGCGCGGTCAGGTTAGCGTTTTGCTGGGTCGCCCAGTTGGTTTCGCCCGCGCTTACAAGATCAAGCGTTGCCATCGAGTCTCCTGTCTGTGGCGCTAAAGGAATTAGCTGAAGTAGGGCGAAGACTTAAGCTCCGTGACCAGGGTGTTCAGGTACGTGCGAACAGCCGCAAGGTCCGCAAACGATCCTGGAACAGCAGTTAAGGCCGTGACCTGAGCGGCGGGGACGGGAAGATTTCCGACAACAACCAGGGGCTCGGGGTCAAAAGAGGAGGGGTTAGTGGCGCTCTGGGTCAAAACCACAGGCTTCGCTGCAACCATGAAATAAGTCCTTTCGGGGTCCTTATTCCATTTTACCAGAAGCGAGGACTTCAGGGGCATACATTCGGAGTATTTCCTTAGCCCACTCTACCTTATCTGGGATTCTCTGACCCTTCGGCTGGTGCGTATTCCAAAGTTCTAGGTTTTCCAGTCGGTTATCGTCTTTTACCCCGTTGATATGATGTACGTTTTCATCTGAAGTAAGTTCACGACCGAGTGACTCCTCCATGATGATGCGATGGTGGGCTCGGGTCTCCCATTTCCCGGGGGCGATACGTCTCTTACACGCCAGGTAACCCCCTTCGGTTTTTCTCGGTTCACCCCAAACACCCAGGGGTAGGGGTTCAAAAATGGGCTGAAGATTGGCACCCCTGACGATCTGCGACTGATGTGCCGAACAGTATCCCCCGCTGTAGGAACCTGCAAATCCCTCACAGTCGGGAAAATCACACCGGGGGTGTCCAAAAAGACCGGACTCACGGGCTCGTTTATAGCAAGCGCGGCATCGTCCCTTCATCACTGCGAACTTTTCGCACTTTTCTTCAGAGCACTTAGGTGCGTTGAAACCCCCGAGTTCCAATTCGCGGTAGTAATGACCGGGACAAAGATTATGGGCCACGGCGGATTTTTCACAGTTAGGCCGTTCACATTGAGCGCGTCCGGTTGTCTTTCGTCTCTGACCTAGCGGGCGAAGCTGTTGATATTCTTTCCCAGCGATATAAAACTGTCTCCGGTGTGCGGCGCACAGCCCTCTCGCACCTGCAACCCTCTCGCACTCAGGACCTAAACAGGTATTACCGTCTCCAACGAATACATCCATAGTAACGCTCCTTCTATCGCTATATAGACAATCGTATCATACGAAAACCCCCTCCGTGTTTCAGAAGGGGGCTTCGTTATGAAGTTGTTACTTGGGGCTTAGGACTCCGTGCCGTCGCTCCATGCGATCTGGTCCTCGGAAATGAGGGCCGAGTTCGTGAACATGCGGAACTTGAAGCGAGCCGAGTCGTCATTCCAGCTAAAGGCACGGAAGGGATCGGTCGAGCCGCCGATAACCGGGGTCGGTGTACCCTCCACGTAGACCTCCGGGCTGGTGAAGCCCGCAAGCTGGAGACGAACGAGGGCCGGGCGCACCGTGGTGCCCGCGTCGGGAACGAGGTACCAGGTGTCATCTGCAACATACTCGGAGCCAATGACGCCCGAGATACGTCCGAGGCCACCAGCGCCAGGTGCGCCATAGGTGATGCTTCCGTCCTGGATGCGGATGATGTTCGCCGCCTCCTGGAGCATCCACTCAACCTCATCCTCGGTGCCCAGGGGAACCACAATACGGTAACCCGAGGCGAGGGGGATTCGGTTGCCCTCGGCGTCCGTGCGGGCTGCGATGTTACGCAGAGCCACGCGGATAGCGGGTGCCGAAATCAGCGGGTTCGCTGTAACGGTGTCACCAGTCACGAGGTCAGTGCCGCCAGTGATCTCCGAAGCCGAAGTCGTCTGGTCAACCAGTGCCGAGAATACAACATATTCGTCGGTCTTCACGCCAACGCGAAGCATGTCACCGGGCACCTGAGAGTAAGCGCGGGTCGGGTCATTCACAACCCGCTCAAGGCTGACCCCCCAAACAAAACCGCGCTTCTCAACAGCCGCCTGGACAGCCTCTTCACGGTAGCCATACGCCTCGGTGTAAGTCCCGAGTTCGGGGACTCGCGGCGCGACGGGGTTGCCGCCCGTGCCGTTTCCGTGGCCCAGGGTGTCGAAGTTCGACTTCAGCGTGTAGAAAGTCGTCGGACGGAAGTCCGGGACAATCTCGGTCGTGGCAATCTGGTTCCACTGAACCGGGGCGGCGTCGTACAGGGGCAGGTTGCGGATGTTCAGAAGCTGAGCAAACGAGTAAGGAGCGTCACTCGTGGTGAGCGTTTCCTTGAAGTCCACTCGGGCGCGTTCTCCCGCGTGTCCACCCATGCGGATACCCTCAACCATCTGGGCCATACGCAGGACGCTACGCTCGGTGACGTGCGGGTTGACGGAAATCCGACCGCCACAAGACAGATCAAGAGCCATCAGAGATCAACTCCAATCGAAATGGGGGTGGTAGTTCCGATAATCCGGCCATCTGCAACAACGCCGATCTTGGTGTTGCCGCTTGCGGTCAGGGTAAGCGAGGTAACAGCGCCGCTGGAGACCACCGCGTAAACAGCGGTTCCCTGTGCGGTTCCCGTAGCTCCAGAACCAACGGTCTCACCAGCGGTTGCGCCGGTTACTGCGTGGAGGAAGTCGTAGCCCTCGACGCCAACAGTAGCCGCGTTCGACTTGTTCGTGGCGCTAAGACCAAAACCGCTGATCGTGATGTCACCAATGGTCTGCGACCCGGTAACGTCTCCACGGGCGGTAAGGGTAACTCCGGGACGGCCATCGGTGTTGTTGATAACAACCTCTCCAGCCTCCGTGTCGGCGGGAACCTCCCACTCTTCGTTGCGGAATCCGGGGTACTTGCGGAAAATGTTATCAGCCATCAGCCAAACACCTTTCCGAGATCGACAGCCGACTCAACCGTCCGGGTACCAAAGTCGCGGGTAGCGCCCTCGGTAACGCGGGTGGCCTCAATTGCGGCCTCCTTGATAGCCTTGGCCTCAGCAATTGCCTCCGCAACGTCCTCACCGCGGGCCGCGCGGGCACGCAAAGACTCAACCTGGGGCTTGAGAAGGTCAGCCTCGTCAATGGCCTTCACCGCGGCATCGTAAGCGGTCACAGCCGCCTCGACAGCCTTGGAATCGGCCTGACGCTGGGCCGACTCTTCGGCCTTCTGGTCGTTAGCGGCGACAAGCGCGGAGACCTGATCTGCGAGGGCTTCAACAGCCTTCACAACATCAGCGATTTCCATGTTGTCTTCCTTTCTTTCCTCTACCGCGGTGGTAGAAGTCTTCGAGTCCTGCGCCTTCGCAGCCTCGTATGATCTCTTCAAACTCTCCAGGAACTTCCCCCGTGCCCCGGGTGCAATCACCACATCGACGCTGGCGTATGGGTCCTCGGGGTTAAACCAGTCAACAATGTAGTCGCCGTTTTCGTCCTCGTAGCCAGAACCTTCGATGTAGATGGAGAGGCCAAGCTTGTTCTTGTACTGTTCGAGCTTGGAGCGGTATTCTTCATCCGGGAGGTAATTCCCATAAATGGCTACAAGACCGCGGTCGTCGCGTTCAATCCACGTTTCGCCCTGGATTTGACCGGCGATCATCGTGAAGTCGCGGGTTTCGGGGCCTTCGAACCACTGCGGGTGGTTGCGGAAACTCAGGACATTATCGAAAGCGTGAAAATGATTTTCCAGCAGGGCAGCAGTGTAGACACCCGAACTACCTCGACCCTCAGAAATGAGTCGAACCTTCCAGGTGCCGTCCGCATTGGCGGTGTCGCCCACCAGGGAAGCCGCTTCAAGTAGATGCTTGGTAACCATTCTTATTCCATTTTAGCAGACTATTCACCGAGAAGGTAATGAATAGCGTTGCTCATTAGCCGGGGCGAATCCTTAAAGTTGCCCAGTCCATTATTACAGCTGCCGCAGAGGACACCGCGAATGCATTTTCCGCAGGTGTTTCGGTGGGTTTTACAGCAAGTGTGGTCGTGATCGATGTGTAGGTTTTCAGTTGCACCGCATATCTGGCATCCCAATAAATAAGAATCCACTAGCTGAATCGGGCTCATTTTGTAGTTGCGCATGGTGCGGGCGTGATTCCGGCAAAGCCCCCGGGACTCATGTTTCCCGGTGCAATCACCGACCATGCACCCCTGAAACCAACCTGGCACTTGCGGAGTAGCGTCCATATCACGGCCCTCCCTGGCCCGCTTGTAGTGCAGGTTACAAAAACCCGCGGCGTCGTATGGGTTCTCACAATCCCCTACCGAACAGGTTTCTCGGGATCTACGCCGGAGCGGGGCATCCATGTCTTGTCCCCGGAGGTGGCGATAGTAGTGTAGGGAGCAAAGTCCTGCGTACTTTTCAGTAAGATCGCACGACGGGTGGGAGCAAGTGGTTTTCGGCGGTCTTCCGATTGGGTCAAGCATCGGTAGGCCCAGCTTCTGCCTCCGATAATGCGTGGAACAGTAACCCTTCGACTGGTGCCTCCTGCCGCACCCCGGGATGGAGCAGAGAGGTGCGTACTTGGCCTTCGGCCCTGACTTACGTGATACACTAGTCATGCGGCTTCCTTTCGTCTTTAAGCCGTTTAGAACGCCTCACTCGCAATGGGGCGTTCTTCTTATACTACACTATCTCTGCAATTCTTCAAACCGCGCGATTGCTGTTTCCATTCGCGTAGCGATATCGGAAAGAGCCATTTCCCGGCGTAATGCCTCCTGAGAACTAATCGTGTTATCTCTTAGGTCATTAGACCCGGAGCCACCACTTCCCGTCCCCGATGAACGCCCCTGGTCGGGAGCGGCTTGCTGAGCAGCAGTATCCGCAGGCTGACTACGCATTCTCAGTGTGGGGGGGATTGTGTTCGGATTTCCTGTGATGTCAAGGATATCTAGTCCCTTAGCGCGGTACTCTTCGTCCGAAAGGACAGGGGAGATCAGGGTAAGGGACTGTGCTGCCCGGTACGGGTCAGGAGTCTCCAGTGGCTCCCAGTGAACGTCAGGGCGATCAAAACCCATTACCTGGAAGATGTCCTGGAAAAACGTGGTCCACTCACGTTGCATGAGCGTCATGGCGTTCCGGTTACCAGCCCCCAGTGCCGAGAGAGCCCCATAGGAAGAGCCCGCAGCGGCAGAGTCGTTCAGAAGGTCTGCGTTAGCCACGTTCCAGGCCGAGGCTGCAAGGGCCGCGATGGGGCGGAGTTCCCCAAACTTGTAGGCGCTACCTGCGGTGCGGATGGCCTCAACGTCCTGACCCTCGCCCATGCTGGCTGCGCCACCGATAGCGGAGGCCGCAGAGAACTTCACTGCCGAGTTCTGGGTCTGCTTCTTGGACTTGTTGGTGATCTTGAAAATGAGTCGGGAAAGACCCTCAGTGACAGTTTGCCCATAACGAACGTGCTGCGTGTACGATTCTGCCCAATGCAAACCCGCAATACCGTCAGGAATGCCCAAAATGAAACCGGGTTGGCGGTTGGCGCGAAGGTCTACCGCAACAACATTTGGGTCCACGGGCACGCGCTCATTGCCTTCTCCGAAAGATCCGGGCTTCTTGCCACTCCAACGCCGGGTCAGATACCAAACCGCCTTCTTTTCGGTTTTGTCACCGACAGTGTAATCCCACTGACGCTTATAAGCGAGAATGCGGGTGGGGAAATCAGGATCGGTCTTTACCCCGACAATCTCCAGGAAAGGGATGATATCTACTGTTTTAGTCGAGGTGTTACAGGCTGCGATGACGTTACCCTCAATGAATCGGGCTTTCTGCAACTCCTCCTGGGCAGACGGCGTGAACAGGGACTCCTGGTTTCTTGGGTCCGTGTAGAACCGGTAGACCGCGGGGCGAGCGCCAGAGCCCGAGGGCTTTTCCGTACCTGAGATCGTGACGCCCTTGCCGAACACATGACCGCTGTGAAGATCCACCGCACGCTTAGTAAGACCCGCCGCCGCGACACGGGGCTGAAGCATCTTGATGATGTCGTGGATCTCGGAAAGGTCAAGACCCTCTAGGCGATCTCCTGAGTGAAGGCCCTGAAGGATCGTCCAACCCCTGTCATCCGCCGAGAGCAGGGCGCGAACCTCGTCAATGGATTCTCGAAGCTCGACGTTTTCTTCTTGCAGGTCCCCGAAAAGGGTAACGATCTCGGAAAGACGCTCAATAGGGCTTGATTCAGTCATGATATATCCATTTTACCCGAGAATTGGGTTGCCAGGTGCCATCAGGTATTCCTGGAGCCCGAAATCAGGAATTTCTGTCGGGTCTTCGGTGAGGACTGTGCCTTCTGGTAGGTGGTTATAGGGGTTCCCGGTCCAGGGGCTCATGTCAGTTGCGGCCATGATTACTGCGTCAAGCCGGTCGGGGCTTCTACCGTTAAGTACAGTCTTTAAGTCATCCTTGGGAGTAATCTGAATAGCCCCCCGGTTGTTGAACTTGAACGTAATTGCTTGAAGCTCTTCCCGCAGGATATCGTCTTCGTAATCTAGATCAATGAACCCCTCAACCATTTGAGTTCGCAAGGAGTCGTGGCTGTAACTTCTCATGTTAGACCACTGCGACGGATCAGGAGAGACACGTCCGTTATCCCATCCTACGAGGAGGTAGACCTTCCCTGAGAACTCGTCCATACGATCAAGCATGTCGTAAACGCCACCGCCAACACCTGTGGTGTCGATTCGAACCTCCGCAGCGAGGTTGTCCTGGGCGTATTTGTGGATACGGCGGGCGGTGTCCACGAGATCGGTCTTACCCCATGTAGCAACTACCCGGGTACGGCCCCCTCGGCAAGCCGCAATAACGGATTCGTCTTGTCCCCAACGGGCGATGTCGGCACCGATAACAAGGGGCCTCTCGATATCCTCTTCAATAGTAGTATCGTGTGCCTTGCCGATTGCGGACATGGGGAAAAACCCGTTACCGCCGTCTTTCGGGAACTCACCCATGACCTTCGAGAGGTACCGGGGGTCGTTCTCGCCCCAGATGCGCTTTTGACGCTCCACCCAATCGACCTGGGTAAGAGAGGCCAACATCCGGGATTCCATCTCAGGGTTGTCGGGATAGACAACCTCGCCTGTAAAGGTTGGGAGTTGAAAACTGGAAATGGAGAACCTGTTGAAATCCCCATCGTATTTAGGGTCTGTGAAGATCCGGTGCCACTCAGTCCCCACGTCATCGGGATTTCCGATTAGTCCTAGGCGTGCTTCTTTACCCGTGATAATTGCTTCAATGGCGGTAAAGATGTTCTTAGACAAGCCCCCCGCCTCATCAGCCCAGACATAGGTGCGTCCTGTTTGAGAGCGGACGCCCTGGAATCGGGAGACTTCGGAACCGGTGGAGGGCACGCGACCGATAACAAGCGGGATGTTACCTTCGGGGCCTTTGACCTCCCACTCCAGGCTCTCGTTGATCGTGCCTCGAAGGTCAAACCCTCGCTGTGCGGCCCTGACCTTGGCAGACTTCATGTACCTGAAGATGGTTGCCTCTAGCTGGGGTACGGACGGAGCCGTGACGATGCTCAGCGCTTCACCTACGTCAAAAACGGACGCGGCCCACGCAATCATGTTTGCGAACTCGTGGCTCTTGCTTGTACCGTTACTGGACTTAATAGCCGTGCGCCGGATCTTTCCGAACAGGGTCTCGTTACATATCTCGTCCATGAGGTCATATGACCTGTACCCCAAAACATCCGCGCGCCAGGCCACAAAATCCCGCTGGTAGAGGTTCTGGAGGCGGCGATTGGTAATGTCGCCCATCGCCTGGGAGACTACGTTGCCCAGATTCATTCTAGACCCTCCCGAAGATGACCCCAGGTAACCCCGTTTACGATACGGGAGACGGAGTTTTCTACCACCCCATAGCGAGCAGACAGTTCCTTTAGCTTCCAGCCCGCTCGGAATAAATGACGGATTTCTACTACCTGCTCGGGGGTCAATCGCTTGCCTTGCTTACCACCGCGGGGTTTCAATGAGGCGGGTCGAGGTATCACCTCCCGGGGGTTATAGGCTTTGTCGACCCAAATCTTGTTATTGAGTATGTCGCGGATATTAGGCTGGGATGTATTGAACTGTTTTGCCAGTTCGTAGGGGGATATATACTGAGAGAGTGCTAATGCCCGGATTTCCCTGACTTCGGGCCAAGACAGTTTCTTGTGGTAAGAATTGTCCCCCTTCCGGGGTGGTTTTACGATACTCTCGGGGTTGAATTCGGCGTCAAACCACTCCCGATTACGAAGGATGGCCGTGATCTGAGATTTTGAAACGCCATATTTTTCCGCAAGGACACGGGAGGATACCCAGACGGTTGAACGAAGGTTCCTTATCTCCCTTACGATATCTGAACTTAGTTTGCGGTGAACATGCTGATCCCCGCGGGACACCGACCGCATCTGCTTCTCTCGACGGGCGTCAGTCCACTTTGACCCAGTAGCGCCCTGTCCGCCGTCTGTAATATTAAGGTCCGCCATTCCAAGCAACCTATATGCTCGAATGGCTTCGACTTCAGCCGCATTGACGCTCTCAACGGAGTCGTAATTTCCGATCACGGTAAACGTTACGGAATCCTTGCGACTTTCCCTTTTCTGGAGCCAGAATTGAAAGGCTCCTTTTCTACCATTGCGTGCCTGTGCCCAATGCTCTTGAATACGAGTTTGTATTGGTTGAATGGTCCGTCCAACGTAACGGACCCTATCCGGCTCTGAAACTTCTGTAACGACATAGACCACTCCTGGCCGTTTTGATTCTTTCGTCATATAACAAGTCTATCATGACTTCACTGTTCGAGGTCCCGGCGTGCCGCAGCCTTCGACAGGGAGTCGTTGAACATGTCGAACAACTCGTCCTGCGAAATACCGTACCGTTCGGCTACAAGGGGGACAGTAGAGTCCACGACCTCAAACATCAGCGAGGTAAGCTCCCGGACGCGCATTTCATTTAGAGAGTTCAGACGCTCGGTGTCTTGCTTGCTCACCCGGTTCAACTCGGTAAGCACCGCCTTGGAGGCAGAAATAGCAGAGTTCAGGAGGCCGGATTTGAAGTCGGCGGCAACATTGTCGTAGTCTTCGTAGGCTTTGTCAATGATCTCTTGCAGTGTGATGACGAGCTTTTGTTTCGTCTGCTGCACCGAAATTTCGTCTACGGCCTCTAGAAGCCGGTTCTTGATAGCGAATACTTGGTCGGGAGTCAAACCCGTTTCTTCAGCCAGCGCTCGGGCGCTCTTTTTTCCGATACCCTTCCAAATGATGCGTTCGACACGATCAGAAACCTCTAGCTCCACGGAATACCTCCTGGTACTAGTTTACCAAAGAGTAGAAACGAGTTTCCCCTAAATGGCAGAAGCCCCCAGGGAGTAATCTCTACCTGAGGGCCGCTGCGGCAAGAGGGGAAGGAGGAATGCCTCTTGCTTATTCTAGTTTATCACTCCCCGAACACATAAGAGGTGAACTTGGACCACGATTCCGCCGTTAGGGTCAACGAAATATCGCCCTCCGAATGAGTATCCCGGGAGCTGAGGCGCTGTGTCATCGAGGCAATAAGTTCTGGTGTTACGTCTACTGTGTGCATTAGTTATACCCCTCCTCAATAGCGGGCTCCCTAAGCCGCGTTTTGCTCCCAAGCCGAAACACCTTGACCTCGATCAGGTATTCGGTGCCGACATTCTCGTAAACCAGCGACCCGTGATCCCATTCAGCAATCCCGGAAGCGGCAATCTCTTGGGAGATGTAACGGGCGATAACACGCTCTTTGTCATCCATAGTTATACCCAAACTCGTAAAGGATCTCCTCGGGGCTCATCGACTTCGCGGCATTCCGAACACCGCGGTCAAACAACGCCCATAGGTCTGCGAGGTCACCGGCTTCTTGTACCACCACGCTACCAGCATTTTCCGCAAACCACGTGTAATAGCCATTGATCTTCTCCTCGATATCTTCTAGCGTCAATTCTCCTCCTCCACGATGTATCCTGCACGGGCAGCCATGTTTAGCAGCCACGCCACTTCAATTTCCGCAAACCCGTCGATTCGAACGCCAACTGCGCCTTCAATGTCGTGCCCGGGATAGGAAAGCGTGTAGACTTTGCTGTAGCCGTCTGCGATCATCATTCTCCTTCCGCAATTCGAAGCAATACGAGATAGCCCAGAAGATCCAATACAAGGTCTTCTGTAGTGTCCCCGTTTGCTTGCCGTTTTAGTTTGTCGTCAATCCGTACTCGGAGTTGTTCGGTAGGGTCCGCTTTACTGAATACCCGGATCGGGTTTAGCGCCGAGTCCCCGTATTTGCGGTTTTTCTCCAGAAGCAATTCGTATACTTCGGAAAGGACGTGGGAGACGCGGGAGCCGAAGCCGTCGTCTATTTGCGAATCAGTCAATCTCGATCCACTTCCCTTCCGATTTGCCCTCCACCTTTAGGTTCTCGGGGGACATCCACTCCTGGACCCGTTGCTCAAGTGTAAGACCCGTCTCGATCTCCTTCAAACGCAGCGCCGCCCACCACTTAAAGGCGGATGATGTTGCCATTTTCTCAAAGGCTCGCTTTTTGTTCTGAAGCTGGGAACGTTCCTCGCGAGACTCACCTACAGCGCCGGATGGTTCGTGTACAACCCGGACACCAGTATCCCGCTTGTTCTGGTTCTGTCCTCCCTTACCCCCAGACCGAAAGGTGTCCACCCTGCAATCGTCAAGGGTAACGCTGAACGCAAGCTCTTTACTCACTTGCAGGCGTTTCGCTTTCTTTGGCAATCAAGTAGTCCAGGGTCTCAACCAGTGCGGCTCGAACCCCCCACTGGGCGGTGTCGGGATCACTTAGGGTTGAATGCCACCACGCAAGGTCCTCAATTGTTGTCATGCGTCCTCCTAGGCTATCGAGTTACGAGCAAAGGAAATCGGGCAGCGCTCTTCATCGCAGTGACCTGACCACAGAAAACCCGCCCAGTGTCCGTTACCGTCAGGGCACAAATCAAGACGGTCACGCCACTGAATGAGGGTCGTGTCGGTGGGGGACTCAATCTCACTAATCCAGGACTCTATTACGTCCCGCTCGGATCTACCGTCGAAGTCCGACCAGTCCCCGCGAATGGCGTTGGCATACTCCTGCATCACTTGAGTTAGAACACTCATGCTTCCTCCTTGTAATCCATGCTACTACGGAAAAAGCTGGAAACCGAGGAAATTAGCTGGGAATTACCTGTGAATCACATCGCGGGCCGGAGCCGGTTGCGCCAGCGCGGGGGAATCGTGTCCTCAATGGCCTGGATATCGGCGGCATCGAACACGGGACCTTCGTGCTCTGCGGGCCACTGAAACGCGGCGTCAGAAAGAACCCGGGCGGTAGCCCTATCGCGGGTGCGGACTTCTTCTACGAACTCATCGAAACGCACCGAAAGCTTTCGAAGTTCTTCTCGGGTTTCGTCAAGTTCCGCCCGCAGTTCCCGGTTTTCTTTGCTCAGTTCTACCCATGTCGGTTCTTTACGGTCCTGTGTATCCCGGTTGCGCGATCTCCAGGCCACAACAGCCGCGATAAGGGCCACGATAACAGTTGGCGACCACTGCACAAACCAGCCGATAACCTCGTTAGGCTGTCCCTCCATCAGGCCCTCCCTCGAAGTAGCGCGTAGGCTCGGGTAGCAGGTAGAAGCGTCACGATAAGGAGCACCACCGCGAAAGCGGCCCGACTCCCGAACCCCAGACTCAAAAGGATAAGCGCTGAGATGATGTAGGTGGCAAGAACCGCGACAATGCCTACCCCTGCGATCTTCTCCAGGGTCTCGAACTTAGGGGACAAGGACCCGATGAGGGCAGCGATTGCAAAAGCGGTAAGGGCGATTGCCCAGTGGAAAGTGTAGTACGTTCCGGCTACGATATCCAGCGAGGGCACGCCATTGAAAAAGCCAATGATGCCGAGTAATGCAAAAAGTGCATATTTGCCTGTGAGCATCCACCGCGGGAAAGAAATGGGGGCAGACGCCCAGAAACGAATACGCGCTTTCATGGTATTTCCAGTTTACCAGAAATGGTGTTTCAGTGTTCCTGCGGTTGGGGGCGTTTTGGGCGTTTTGAAAAATTTCGAGGGGGCGGGGTTAGTCAGGCGAGGTTTCAGGGAGACATCTTTGGGGTGGGGCGCTTTCAGCGAGAAATTGCGCTTGTGGTGGGCACGACCCCCATTATACACCAATCGCCGGGAAAATTCTACATGTTTCACCTATCGTTACCAAACCGTTATCATGCCGCGCCAGGCATCCCTCCCCCGTCGCCCGCCACCATGCCCGCTGGACTTATGCCATATGCGGCATACACAATGCGCCGGGTCATTCCGACACTCGCATTCTTTCGTACATATCTTCGTTACCTAACCGTTACAATCAATCGCCGCGTGAGTGTTGACACTGAGGCGCTGCCGTGGGAGGATGGTGCTATGGACGACATTACATACGCATATGCAGCACTGGACGGCCTAAGCGCGTCAGGTGATCGCGTGAGGCTTGCCTACACACTGAACGGACGGGGGCGCAAGCTGGACCCGATGTCCGCGGGGGATGCACGGATCGCCCTGGATGCACTAATCGACACGGCCTCTGTGCTCAATCTCCCCTTGCCCACGTCGATCACCGTTTATCGCGTAGAGGACGCAATGGGTGTTCTCTATTAGGATGCTGCCCGCCTAGCACCATCGCCCTAGCCTACGTAGGTAGCGCGCCGGTCATGCGGCACTAGGGTACGGCAGACAGCCATGCACCGACACAGGAGGAATCATGCTTACACGTAGCACTACCGCCATTGACTGCCCTAGTTGCGAGCGTATGGGCCGCGTAACAGTCATCATGCCAGACGGTCACCTATCGACGGCGACTTGCCAGGACTGCAATGGCGAGGGATTCCGCGAACCATGCACCGATCCCGACTGCATATACTGCATCCACGTGGCCTCGAAGCAACAACCGACACGACCGATGTTCGAATGGTCAACGCTTGACGTTTACGCATAGCACCACACAGCCCTAGCCGCTACAGGCGTAGAGACTCACACTCTCACTAGGGCACGCTTCACACCGCCACTATCGAAGGGAGCTACATACCATGACCGCTATAGTCGCCAACAACGGCACCGTTTCGTTCCCCGACCAGGAAGTCTACGGCATCGGGCGCGTTCGGATCATGAAAGACTTTGCCGTCGCAGCCCGCACACTCGACACGCCGCGTCACATTCGGGAAGCATCCCTGGCGCTGGTGTTCAAGATCGGGGACCGCGTTATCGTGGCCGACACCTACGGGCAGTGCCGAACGGTGACCCTCTAATGGCGGTCACGCTGGCGGACCTTCGGGAGATGCCGGGACCGCCCCCGCCTAAGTATCCGCGGTACCGGTCGTCGGGTAGGGCTGCTCTGGGCCTACTGACTAGCCGCTACGGAAGCGTCAATGCGAATCGGGCACTGGTCCGGGTGCGGGTGTATATCGCCCGTAACGAACGGCCCGCGTCTGTGGAAGTGGAACGGATGCTTGAATTCCTCTGGCGCATGTCGTCGTCGTATACCTACCGCCCTTATGGGTACTACGAAAACTACCACGCTAGCCGCGTCCTCTATCGCTGGCTTCGTATTTACGGCGGGTACAAAGGATGAACGCCCCGCTCCCGCCCCTCACGCCCCCACGCCCTAACGCCGGGCAGGGCATCGACTGGGATCGCCCCGTGGGATATGGGCACGCCGCAAAGAATCGCGATTCTTACCAACCGCGAAAGACATTCCGAATTCGCTGGGCAGAAGTCGCCGCCACTACGGCAGTATCCGCGCTATTCGTCGCGTTCGGCATCACCGCGTACAATCTCGCCACAGACGAGCCACAGCCGTCCTGTGATGAGGCTATAGCCGCGTGGGGAACCGCTGAGGAAACCCGCGTCCATGCTCTCGTAACTGCCGAATCCTACGGCTCGCTACAGAGCCTAGAAGCACAAGACGCGTGGGATACCTACTATGCGCGTGTGACCCTCGCAGACATCGCCCATGCGCGGTATATCCTCGCGTGCAATGCGTCCGACGCGGAATTTATGGATTCTCTTGACTCTCGCGTAGAGGGTCGCTAGGATCGAACTGGAAAGGAAAGATCATGGAAACCGCAATTTTCCGCCGCTATGTCAATGACCCGGCGACTTCCGAGCAAGACCTACACGAGCGCTCGGGGCAGACCGTAAAGCTGATCGGAACACCTTTCAAGGCAGACCCGGTGGAACCGATCTGGGTGCAACTCGTGCAATTCGAGGACGGATATAAGTCCGAAGCTTTCACAGACGAATTGTCACCGGAGCCAAAAGTATCTCGCTAAGGTCGAAGAAACGAAAGGAAAGATCATGGCAAACAAGTACCGGATTGTTATCGAGGTGGAAGCCGACGAGTCCGACCGGGGGCTGGACCTCGAAGCTCTACGCGAGGGATTGGCTCGGACCCTCTCAGAGAATTACAGCGTCTATCATGACCAGTGTGGATGGGACGAGGTATCTGCGTTAGTCACGGATATTCGCGTGGACGGTCGTGGATGGGATGAGGCATCTGAAACGCTGGTATCCTGAGCCATTGTCGAAACCCCGCAAGGGGTCGCTAGGAACTGCCCTACCTAGCCTGACGAGACAGGGCACACAGAAAGGTAAGATCATGGAAACGCTCAGCGAAGCGATTACCGCATATGACGACATGCTGGACGATGTTTACGGCGAGTTCATGGGGTATCTGGCATCTCGGATTCTTCGCGAGATTGACCCTATCGCTTACCGTGTCGGCTTTCATGACTGGCTCGACGGTGAGGGAATCGACATTGACTCTCTCGAAGAAGATGCGGACCTGCCGTAAACTACAGCCTCACAAGAAAGGTATCAATCATGAGCGTTTCTCTCAGCATCGGAACCACGCCGAACTACGCGACTGTTTGCGTCGGCGCTCTGCGACTGGGGTTCAGCTACCGAACGGTTATCGCGTTCTCTGGACCAGATGACTCTGCCGTCCGGGTCAACTCGTGGGGTCCGACCACAGGAAAGCACCTGAACGCTGTTGACGGCGGGTCCAAGGAGGCAAAAGCCGCGCGCATCCCCTCAGATGAGTTTGAGGCTCGACTGGAAGCACAGCTTAAGAAACTGGGGCTGTAGTGTACGCCCTCACAAACGCGCTCACAGGCGCAGAAGTCGCAACCGCAGACCTGCCCACCTGTATCAAAGCCCTAGAACACCTGACCGCAATTTTCGGGGCCGGTAGCTTCCGTGTCTCGCCTAAGGAGGAATCATGACCCGCCACTACTCAGACGCCCGCAAAGCCGCTTATCGTGCTTCCGAGAAAAAGCGCCGGGAACTGTCAGAGCGCCGCAAGACAGGCACGGTTCGTAAGATGGTCGCTCAGGGGGTGCTCTCGTGACTCTCCTAGATACAGACCTAGACCTTGTGCTACTGGAGGAAACGTGGAACGAAGAATGCAAGTGCGAGAGTAAACATGTGGATGACGACAACCGGTTTTGTAGCGGGTCTGTCACGCACCGGGGGTTTGTCTCCTGCAAGGGCGATCCCGTGAACCTTTGTAGCAACGCAGCACAAGCATGGAAACGATGGATGCTGCCAGGGGAAACGGAATGCTATTACTGCTTCCGACCCAACAACGAATGTCGAAAGGTAATCCCGATCTAACCCGCAGGGGGTCGTCTCCGAGATAAACCTCGGGGCGGCCCTCTACGGCGTTTTAAGGCCCGAGAATCCCCCAGGGTAGGTTAGGGTACCCGGAAGGGTAGTTAGATCGTCCGAACGTGGTACTTGCAAGCGTTTCTCAGCCGTTTTGACGGTTTCTCAAGTCCGCCATACGCTCGGATAGTTCCTGACGCCGTTCCTCGCTAAGATTAACCCGGCGCTTAAACCCCTTCAGCGGGTCAAAATCGGATGCCGGTATCGTCGCAAAGACATACCCCTCAGACTCGCTACCTCGCAAGATAGACACCCGCTCATCTTTCACGAGTCTCCGCACATGCTTAGGGTTCGCTGAGTACACCTGTACCACGTCATCGACTGCCGAATACGTGACAGTCGTTTCCTGCTCTTCTCGCTTCACAATAACCTCCGAGACAAGCCTAACAGACCGAATCCGGCAGTTACCCAGATACAGCGATTCTCACAGCTAACTCGAAGCTTCCAAAAGTTTTCGTACCCCCTATTCAAAAATACGTAACTGAATACACCTAGTCTCTACTAAAGATTGTTTACAGTTGGATATACGTAAGGGACCATTTTTCTTCCCCGCCCCTTGATTTTCCGCGGGTTTTCTGTGGTCATACCACACCGGTTTTTCACTCTCCGCCCAAAACACCCTCAAAATTGAACCAAAACCCCGCCCCAACTAGTTCAAAATCCTTGAACCTTTTCGCTCCAAGTTTCTGTTCAACTTTTCAAATCTTTCGGCCGACAGTCACAAACGCCCGATTTTATTCCCGACTTTCCTGTGAGTTTCCTGAGCCATGAAAACCCCTCTTGACACCACCTGATACAACCGGTATAGTAGGGGGTATGAACCGCACACGCATTGCGACCTATACGGACGGAACCCCAGTACGAGAGGGGGACCGCATCCGCTATCAGCAAACCCCGGGAGGACTCATCCCCGCGTCTGGCGAATGGACCTACGGCATCGCCGCTAAGCGCCCGTACTCCGAAGAGGAGCGCGCCCGTATGGAGGCTTTCAACGAAAAGCAGGGGTATGTCGCGCTAGATCCCGATGAGATATATCTCTGCCGGGAAGAACCCATCCGGTGGGGAAGCTCCGAGACTCGCCCCGGGTATTACTACATCGTGTCTCACATCGTTGAGCGCGTAATCGCCCCATGAGGATTTCGTAATCAGGAGCCGCTATGAGGATTTCGTAATCAAAGGGTTGCAACCGGGTTCGATGGATGCTAGACTGACTGTAAACAAACCCACTTAGGAGGCCCACAATGGACACACGTAACGCAGTGATCGCTCAGCTTCGTGAAAACACCGGGGCGCACATGCTCGATTCTGGCGGCGCTTACGGGCGCGGTTTCGAGCGCTGGGCAAAGGTCACAGATGACACCGCCCTATCCGCCCCCCCGGTTACGGTCCACCCCGACTACCTCACGATCAACACCCCTCAGTGGCTAGCAGACCGGGCAGAAGTCCAACCTAAGCTCACTCGCGCATTCCGGCTGTGGGCGGCCCTGACTGATCCCGAGGACTCTGAGCCGTGGCTTGTTACGATGGAGCGATTCGCGGAACGCATTCGTGAAATCGACGGCTCAACGGATTATGAGGGCGTCCACGGGTCCACGGTGAACACGTACAATCACGATTCGATGCTTGATGAGGTCTTGCAGTACGTGATTTTTGTCTACCGAGGCAACTACTACATGCTTTTGCAAACCCACAACGGGTGCGACCTCCGAGGCGGATACTCGTCCCCCGTGGTCTATATGCTTGACGAGCCCTACCGGCTTTTCGATGAGCAAGTCACGGCCTGGCACAGCGCTCCGGAAGAGGTTACCCTGGACGGCCTAGAATTCGACTACGACTCGCACACGTTCGATTTGCGAAACGGAGAATCCTGGACCGATATGGACGGATCTTCGGTCCTAGATGAACACGCGCCTAAAATCATGGCTTACCCTAAGACCGGAGCCGGCCCCGTAGACCCCGACAGCATCCCGTATACCGATCATGAAGACTACGAGTTTGCCCTCCAGTGCCCGTGCGGTATGCGTATGGACGTAACCCGGGATCAGTGGCAGTAAGATGACAAGTGCTCGCTATGCTGGCATCTGCGGGTCATGCGACTCGTGGTTTCCCGAGGGTACGGAGATACGTTTCGATGACCTGGAGAATTCTTGGATTCACGACAAGTGCCCCGAACCGCCCCCGACCGAAACTTGCGACTTGTGTTTTACGCAAAAATCGGTCAACGGGTCTTGTCTCTGCTAACCCCGAGTGATACAAACCGAAGGAGGAAACCAATGAGCCTTTACACTGATGCCCTTGCCGAGCTTATCCGTCAGGAGGTTGAGGCCAACGCCGCCCGAGTCTTGTTCGGACATCATCAAATCATGGCCGACATCTCGGATCTGACCCCGGAAGAGATAATCGACATTCGCAGCCTTATAGGTTGACGCTTTCAGGTTTGTTTGCTAGACTGTTTACGAAGGAGGAATGATGCCCGGTACTTGGTTCGTAGGTGACACCCATTTCGGACACCTGAAAGTCGCGCAAATCCGCGGTTTCGAGTCTGCCGCAGAGCATGACGACGTGATTTTTAGCAAGTGGACTCGACAGGTGCGCGATGAGGACACCGTATTCGTGCTCGGGGACATCTCCTCTGGCTCGTCGGGTGGTGAGGACCATGCCCTGTCGATCCTTGAGAACCTGCCAGGCCACAAGCACCTGATTTGCGGTAACCATGACTCGATCAGTTCGATTCACCGTAACGGCTACAAGAAGCAAGCCTATTGGTTCCGCGTGTTCGACTCTATCCGCGACTACGGAAGAATCCGCATCGAAGGCGCAGATATCTTGCTCTCGCACTACCCCTACGCTTCTTCCGGGGACGGACCTGGCAGGGGGGAGCAGCGCTACATGCAGTTCAGGCTACCGGATCTTGGCGGGTACCTCATCCACGCCCATACCCACCACGCGCACCCTACCTCGGGCTCATCTACGGGCCGAGAGTATTGCGTTTCCTGGGATGCACACCGTAGACTGGTGAACCTTGGAGATATCGCCGCATGGATTAAGGAGGAATCATGAAAACAGGAGACCACGGAACATTTACCCTCGGGGACTCGAAGATTGTCGGCACTGTGGTACGTGCGAACGGGTCTTTTACTGAGGTGCAGGTAGATGGGGCCGAAGAAGGGAAATATACTTCTCTGTGGAATGAAGACGGCTGGACCTTCACCCCCGATTCGAAACTCCCGACCAAAGACGGCGTGTGGACTTTCTACCGCTACGGCCTGGACGCAGACGGGGACATGAGCCGTTTCCCGAACCTGCTTATTCGAACGAACGGTCACTACTACCGCGTGTTTAACACCGGCCACGGAACTGAAGCAATGCCCAAGAGCGAAGCCGAAGACATCTTCCAGCGCTTAAACCCCGTCCGTCTGACATACCAGGAGCAGTCATGAAAGATTTCACCGCATCCAACGGTGTCAGGGTCCGCCGTATCAATGACTGGACAGTGGATGTAGAAGCGACATTCGAGCGTTACGGGGTTGCTATCCGGGAGTTCTTTCGGGCTGAGGAGGACGAACGCCTCGGACGGTGGCGGTGGCCAGAGAGTCCGCAATGGGTGCTTTACCCGGATGAGGACGGAGGAGTTGTTGCCCTGGATGAGTCCACCGGGGAGTCAACCAGCACCCTCTCACGCCTGACGGTGAGCGCATTTCCAGACGCTTGGGGCTGTCCGGCCGCTCGCGCCTACTTCGATGCTCACCCTGGGTCGAAGCCGTGGCATGACGCGAAACCCGGCGAAGTGTGGCTGCTGACTGTTGACGGAGAACGCAATGTTCCAGCCGTCGCATCCAGTAGCGAGTTCGGAGGAACGCTCTTCACGGCGGCAACGAACGATGCGGGTGGCACAGAGGAAGTATGGTCCGACAGCCCCCGTATCACAGTCGGTCGGCGCATCTACCCCGAAGGAGAAAACTAATGCACAAGAACAACCAACTTCGCCAGGAAATCAAAGACCTAAAAGAGACGATTGCGATCATGGAGCCTGCCCTGGAAGAGAAGGACACGCACGTAAAAAAGGCGCAGGAAGCCGCCCGCAAGAATGAGACGACCCTAGAAGCCCTCGCCCGCCATTTCGGCATCTACGACAACTACGTGGTGACCGTGACAGTAGAGCAGGGCCACTGGGAGGACGATCTCAGCCGTCCGTTCTTCAATCTCTACTCTGTCGGTTACCCCCGCAAGTGGGTACAGGATGAGCCGAAGGTCACTACCCGGTTCGATCATGCGCGGCTGGCAGAGGACTTGAAGGCTCTGGAAAAGTCCGACGCCCGCAAGGCCGCGAAAAAGCGCTTGACTCCGAAGGAGAAAGTAAATGCTTGACATCGAACGGATCAAGGCCCTAGGGTGGAGTCCGAAGTCCCCACCGATCTCGTGCCTCTCGTGAAGGGAACGCGCTAGATGGACACCACATCCCTGATTATCGAAGGGCAAAACGCCCGCTTCACGATGCAAGAAGCAAAGCGTCGTAACAAGGCCGAGATTCGCAGAAAATACGAAGCGAAGATGCGCGCCGAGATTGACGAGGCTAACGTCGAAGCCGAAGTCACGTTCGCAAACACCCTGGCCCGTATTTTTGCAACCGGGTTGCTTACTGTCCGGGAAATACAGCGGGAAATCTTGCGTACAAACTCATGGGACACATGGGTTTACTGGCGAGACCTTGCGGGAATCCCGCCCGAGCGTGCTTCTGCCGCTACAGTCCGTGCTAAGCGAGAACAAGAGCAGCGCGGCTGGTACTGGGCCGGGGATACGCTCGTATTTACGGACCCGGTAGAAATCTCGTTCACCGAGTTCGACATCGACCCGGATCGCGACATCTTCTCGCTGCACTTGCCGCTCAAAGCCGAGGACAGAAGCCTTATCGAGGCCCACACCGATCTGCACTCTTTCGCTTCCCGTGTCTCGGCTATCTTGCGTTCCGCGGTCGCGGAGGGGCGCTTGACAACGGGCATCTGACCTCGGTAGACTAGGCAAAAACGACCAAAAGGAGGAACCCATGGGAAAGACATACCGAGACCCCGTTGCTATTTTGGCTGAAGGGCATGAACTGCCCGAAGGATACGACTCGTGGGGTGTGAAGTCTGTAGGATTTGACGGTCGCACCAAGCACGGTTTTGAATGGCCCGCACCTGGAACCGAGACAGAGCGCTTTGAGCTTCTGAACAATAATAACTCATCGTGCCCCAGCGAAGAAGGTGACGGCCTGTGCGTGGCGACGACCTGGGCGGGAATGGCATCCGGGGGTTACCGCGCTTTCTGCATCCTGCTTGTGGCGTATCGTTCTTCCGAGGCTCGTGGCGACGAGCTAGGAAAGTTGCGCGTGCCCCAGGTACACGTTGTTGCTCGCTTTGACGGTGAGCGCAAGGCTCGTGAGGACCTCCGCGGGGCGAACCTGTACGGGGCGGACCTGTACGGGGCGGACCTCCGCGGGGCGGACCTGTACGGGGCGAACCTCCGCGGGGCGGACCTGTACGGGGCGTACCTCCGCGGGGCGGACCTGTACGGGGCGGACCTCCGCGGGGCGAACCTGTACGGGGCGGACCTCCGCGGG
>CERZ01000174.1_pt1 | contig 60012 bp, 76 predicted proteins | sample 531151 | NCBI WGS metagenome assembly CERZ01 (sample SAMEA2621448, study PRJEB7988) | marine metagenome | biome: marine biome (ENVO:00000447); feature: deep chlorophyll maximum layer (ENVO:xxxxxxxx); material: "saline water (ENVO:00002010), including plankton (ENVO:xxxxxxxx)" | depth 40 m | reverse complement strand
CTTTTAATAAAAAAATGGTAGCCAATACCTGACCACCCATTTTCTAAATGCCATTCATTAACTCTGTCTGCATCTACATCCATGTTGGGAGGAGTTGCTGAGCAATGAATAATTATTTTATTTATTTTTCTTTTCATTGTGATTAATCCATATTCTTTGAGCTGTATATATAATAGAACCTGCCAATAGAATTAATTTTAAAACCATTTCAACTTTAGAAAAAGAGACCACCAAGCTTAATGAATTAAGCGTATATATTTTAATATCCTGCAAAGTCATTATTCTTTTATAAGTGTATACTCTACATTAAGGTCTAGCGCCATACTATTTGTTTGATTGCTCTCTACCATAGTGCGCGTATTTCTCCAGCTGTTGTTCCTGTATCGTAAACTTGAATTACGTTTACAGGAAAAAATTGACCTGCATAACAACCAACAAATACTATGTCATCACCTCCAGCGGTTTGAACTCTAACATCTCCTGGAAGTCCTATATATAAAACACACCCATTATTTGGTGTATCAGGATTAGATATGTTAGGAATTAAATCAGTGTCGCTAGGAGTAACTACTGCCGCCCTACTTGCGTTTAACTTTTGATATGCCATAATTATGATTTTTTAGGTGGATATATTTCTTGAAGTTTTTTAAGAAGGTTTTCACGTTTTGCTTGCATTGCCAATTGTTTTTCTTCTTTTGTTTCAGGTTTTTTTCCTATAAACGGAAGCCCTGTAGGAAAACCTATTGGAGGAACTTCACCTATAAATTTAATAGATTTACTTGCATAGGGTAATTTTCCAGGCTTTTCTTTAACATCAATTACAATCTCTGAATATTCTAAATCTTTTGCTGCATCGGGTGCAGGAAAATCATCTCCCTTTACTTCTCCTTTTTTTACATCTCCCACCAATACTTCTTCTGGTGCAGCTTCCCCTTCGTATTTGTATTCTACTTTAAAGGTTGCATCTATTGGTTTAAGGACTGTTCCTTTAACGTCTGTTACTTTTATTAGTGTTTCTTCCATTTTTTAAGCTATTGTAAATTCTACAGTTGTTCCTTTTTCAACAATAAAGTCCATGTCCACATATACATCGCATTCAAAATTTGCAGCATCTGCTGCAACAATGTACATTGCATTAAACTCTATTGGGAATGTTGGTATGTTCTCTTGATTAATATAAAATACTCCTGCAAGGGGTCTTGCTATTTCAGTCGCATCGTCAACCATTGCTCCAAAGTTTAATGGGTTATTCGTATACCCACCAGAGCCTAGGAAGTCTACAGACTCAATGTTAGAGCGATTGCTTATAAAAAATATATTACCAGCACCCACCTCAATAGAACCAATAGCAACAACATGTGCTGTTGCTTCGGGCGTTAAAGATGTAACACATTTTAAATTATAAGAATCATATTCAATCCCACCTAGATTATATGTGGCGCCTAACTTAGAGATTCCTGCTAATTGTGCTTGTGAACCTACATCTAACGTGGTAGCTCCTATGGCTCCACTCATCATTTCTTCGTAGGTATATATTTGTCTTTTACTGTTTATTAATTTTGAGTTTCTTTCGGTTAAATCTACTGACGGATTAAATCCTATAAATTGTTCGTTTCCTGGTGTTGCCATTATTATTATTTTATCTTATTATTTATTACCGTAAGGAAAAACTCTATTTAAGCTATCTCTTCGCTCACTACATCCGCAAGGTTTTCCTGTTGCCTTACTTATAGTATCAACTACTTTTTTAATTCCTGTTGCCGTTGTTACTCTTTCTATTGTATCTCCGAGTCCTCTAGACTTAAGTTTGACTGCTGTTGATTTCATTATTTACAGTTGCATTTTTTACTATCACCCATGCACACAGTACATGGTTCGTAATTTTTAAACATCAATTTATACATTAATGAGTTCCATTCTTTTTTTAAAAAAAGTAAAAATCTTTTTCCCATTATTTATTTTTCAGTACTCTGTTAACAGTTTTGTCGTTAAAAGTAATTGAGTCTCTTGTCTTTCCGTGACCATAATGCATAGTGACCTTCTTTGTGTTATTTCCTTTACCTCCTAACGCTTCAGTAGCTACATGCTTATCTAGAAGCCTTTGGGCTTCCATACACTTTGATTTCTTGTACGGGTCCTTAATAGAATTACATGACATATATTTATCTTTTCTTAATAACAGATGAGAGGTGAGCTCCTACTTTTCCTTTAGCAATACACTGATGCTCATAGCTCATGCTATGGTCTCCACCGTAAGAATGACCATAATCTTTTTTAGACATTGCCTTTGATTCGTCTCTACGAGATTTCATAGATTGAGATTTCTTTCCATTCTTTGCAGCCATAGACTCATCTAGTCTAGAATTATATCCTTGTTTCATTTTCTTATTTTTTTTTAAAGTTACTCATTGTACAAAGATACTAATATTTTCTATTAGTATTTTCCAATTTAAATTATTCCACGTATCTTAGATAAAACACTTGCTGTCTTACCAATTTTACTTAAACCTTTCTGAAGCTTATTTACTAAAAATACGTCACGTTTTTTAAAATTGTTTTGAGGTAATTGTTTTGTAAAATTGTTAAATAGCATAATTTATTTTTTAGACTTTGCACCAACACACTTCCATCTCTTCCGAGATAAATTGTTTGGAGTGTTGGGGTCGTTTGCTTTTTTTCTAGACAAACCCCTCTTTATTCCTAAGCTCCTTGCGCAATAGCTATCGCCCTTAGATGTACCAGGTCTTACTCTGGGACCACCACCTTTGGCTTTACCTGCTTGGCCGTAGCTTACTTTTTTACCACTTGAAGTAATTTTTACTTTTGCCTTTCCCCTTCTTGGTTTTGCCATAATTATTCATTAAAACTGAGTCTTACTTAAAGGTATAGAGTCTCTTACTTTATACTTCTTATTATATATGTCAGTATAGTTGTAAAGTTTAGTCAACTCTTTCTTTTGAGCTGAGGTTCTTTGAGTAGGTCTTCCGATATTATTTATTCTGTTTTGTTTTTTCTCAAGTCGTTTCATTGATTTCCAACCCTCATAGTCGTTTTCTTTTTCAAACTTTCTTCCTCTTGCAATACCAGCTGGTGTATTATCGGGCTTAGCATAGACACCTGGGTTTGTAGAATTTGAAAACCTTCTATTTGTTCTAATAGAATCTCTTTTAATTTTTCCAGCTTTTAATTTACATTTAGCTAATGCCCTTCCTGTCAATCCTTTACAACTCATCTTTTTGTATATTTTTTAGTTACTCTTGCTCTAGGTGTATTAGCTACAACAGTTTTTTTTGAGGCTTTCTTCTTACGAGCTGTCTTAGCTCTTTGTGCTTTAGTCATACTTTTTGCTTTTGCTATTGGTAAACAACGGTCAGGATTCTTAGTGTCTTTACTTGTACCACAAGCTCCTTTGATAGAGCCATCAAGTCCTATGCGCACCCACTTCTCATCTCTCCATTTCTTAAGCTCTCCCATTAGTAACCTTCTTCTGTCATTTTTGTATTCGGATTATTCTTCATAGAACCACCCATAGTTTTTGCAAATGTGTGCGCTTGAGCTTTTCCTACTGCATTGTAAGGAAAACTTTTTTTCATTGACTTTCCAGTATCTGGACAACTATATTTTACTGTTGGCATAATTATTTCTTTTTAGTATGAGTATATCCGTCTTTTTTTAATTTAAAATGTTCTGCCATAGAAGTGACCTTTATACACTTGTCTTTCTTGCACATCATGTGTGTTTTGAATTTCTTTGCCATATTATTTCTTTTTAGATTTCTTAGCGTAGTTAGGGTCTTTACAGTACTTACTCGCAGCCATATTCGCATAGGCTGAAGGGTATGTGTCAAAGGTTCTCTTTGCCCATGAAATTCCAGCTGCACAAATTTTATTTCCTTTTGTTCTTCCCTTCTTTGCCATTTATAATATTTGTTCAAAAATTAAGTAAGCTTCCATCTCTGCATCATCTGCTGGAATAGTTCCACCATTGATTGTTCCACTTATATTTATTATGTCTCCTGCTGATAATAATATATTACCAGTAAATGTTTTATTAGGGAAGGTCCCTGTGTCAACCTGAGTTAATGATAATCCTGGGAGCAATGTTGATACTGCGCTATAATTTGATGTGTCTGTAGCAGAAGCTTGATTATTTATCATTGTTCTAACAGATACATCCCATGATGTTCCAGCTGCTATGTTGTTTAAAGCTGTGTCGTGTATCCACTTCATACTAGCAGATACAAGCTTACAATCAAAAGGTACTTGAAACACAGAGCTGTTTGCCGCTACAGGAGATGCTGATGCTGCAAACTCTAGCGTATCTCCAAATATTCCTGGGTCACCACCAAATAAATTCTTCCATATACCTACTACAGAAAACAATGCTCCTCTTTCTCTGGAGATTGTTATTTGTCCTGCGGACTCAGAGATTTCTATTCCGTTCTCACCTTTTAATTGAATGTCACTAATTGAATTATCAGAACCTGTTAGTTCTATATCAACCTCGTTAGTTCCAACTTCGTTTGCATCTAAGGTATAAAAGACACCCACTCTATCTGTAGGTATCTGCATGTTGTCTAAGTCTTTGTATCCAACTAGAAAATCTACGTCATCTTGATTTACTGTTGCAACAAACTGTGAAAATTTTTTATTCGCCATCTTTAATTATTTTATTTTTTATTATATACAGAGCTCTGGTTTCATTCTACTATCTCCAATCACTACTTCTTGTTCACAGAAATCATCATCCTCGGTTATTATAAAGCATATCTCTGGAATATCTTCATTGCGCCTCTCTTGAAATGGTATTCCATTTCCGTTTCCTATACCTGTTCCCATTATGCTGTTCTAGTATTTCTTTTTCTATACGCCTTAGAGTGTTGTCCTAATCTTCCTAGTCCCCGTATAGAAGCTGTTGTTTTCTTATTTGTACTTTTAGTATTAGTCTTCTTTTTATTCTTAGTCGCTCGAAGTTTGGCTAGAATATTGTTCTTAAAATTTAAAGCGTCTAGTGCTTCTTTATTAATCCCCGTTTCTTTTCCCGTTTCTTTTTCTGGTTTATCTGGCATAGTTTTATTATCTTTATTGCAAAGTTACAAAATTTTATTTATGTCTAATTCTAATTCTAATTATCTAAAGTACTGGAGAGTTATACGATATTTTATAAAAGCTAAATATGGATTAACACAGGCAGACTTAGATGTGCTGTTGTTTCTTTACTCTGAAAAATATTTTTCTAAAGACAGGTTTGAAGAGTTTGATGAACTACTGTCTTGGGACGTTAATAGATTTGATAAGCTGCTTCGAGATAAGTGGATTGAAGTATTTAGGAAAGCTTCTAAAAACAAAAGAGGAATCTATCAGCTATCATATAAGACCGTAAGAATAATTAGCGGTATATACGATAAGCTAGAAGGAAAAGAAATTCCAACAAGCACTTCCTTTAATCCTATGTTCGCCAAGAACGTATCATACACCGACAAGGTGTATCGAAATTTTATAATAGAACTTAATAAAGAAATTCGTGAATCAAAAAAATAAGTTTGACATTCAGCCTGCGCTTGATGCACTGAACATAACAATAGAAGAACTTGATGAATTATCAGAGACTGGTTCTGTTGTGAGAATAAACTACGAGTCTGTCTACTGTAAACAATCAAAGGTTCATGGATACGGTATGTTCGCTAAGAAAGATATAGCTAAGGGTGAAATTATAGGAATGGCTTCTATAGATAATAAATATAAAACATACATAGGCAGATACACCAACCACTCTAACTATCCCAATATTTGTTTTTTATATAATGAAACAAATGACTTAGTAGCAAAGGCAACACAAGTAATACTGAAAGGAGAAGAACTGTTTTTAAACTACTCATTACATATTTTATATCCAGAAAAGTTATAGGACTACAACAACCGAAGACTCTTGAATTATAGTATACTTCTCGTCATTTATAATCATCTTGTGGCTATTAGACTTGTCGTAATAGATTTCATCTCCAGCATTAATTATATTAACATCAGACCCGACACTATCTACTCTACCTTTACTGTATCTAAATTTAGATACGTCTTCAGTGGATAGTAATAATCCTGACGATGTCTTAACCTCTTCCTTAATTTCTGTTATTAATAAGTTTCTTCCTATTAGTTTCATAATGTTTCATAAATTAAAATTGTTTCTACTGAGCAGTCATCGTTAGGGCATGAAAGGTTTGATACTATTCCTTCGCCTTCTAATCCATAATCCTCATAGCTATGGTCTGCTCCCCATATTGCTTCTTTATTACATCGCGGACAATTCATCTTCTGTAATTTTTATACCTAGGTTTTGATGTGCTTTGTATACATTGTACCCATTCTTTTTTAATAGGCGTATAGCTTCTTTTATTTTAAATTGATTCTGTCTGTAATAGTCAAATATTTCATTATCCATAATTATTGTTTTAAGTTATAAAGGGTGCTCTGACTCGCTCCGCAACGACCAAGTTTAAAAGCTAACAGTTACACCCATTGATTTAATTTGTTTCGTATGAACGTGCCATTGTTACAATAGCATTAGTTGAAAGTATAGTAGTCGCAACCGACACTGCGTTTTCAAGTGCAGTCCTTGTTACTTTCAACGGGTCTATAACTCCCATGTCGATGAGGTTTCCGTATTTAGAATTCTTTAAATCATAACCTTCTCCTGAGGATGGTAGCTTAGGATATATAGATTTAAAATCTTTTCCTGAGTTAGCAATGATTTGTCTAGCTGGTGCTTGCAAAGCATACTTCATTATATTGGCAGCAATCTTTTCATCGGCTGTCGGTGAACATGGTTCACATATTTCGTATCCCAATGTCCAAAGAGTCATCCCACCTCCAGGAAGTATTCCCTCTTCTAGAGCTGAACGTACCGCACATACCGCATCATCCACTCTATCATACAGCTCCTTCTGTTCAAGGTCTGTGTTTCCTCCTACATATATGACACCTATACCTCCAGTTAGCGAAGCTATGCGTGACATGATAAAGTCTTTTTCGTTTTTTGTTTTTGCTATATCACATGCATCCCTAAGCTCTTTAACTCTTTTGTCTATGTCTTTATTCTTTTCTGAATCATCCTTTAGGATAACTGTTGAGCCACGACCAACTATCACCTTGGCAGCATGACCCAAATCCTCAGCGGTTATAATGCTAAGGTCATCCCCAGTCTTCTCTGAAAAATATGTTGCCCCTACTGTATACGCAATGTCCTGCATCAGCTCGTGCTGCTTGTATCCAAAGTTTGGTGGAGCGATATTACATATCTTTAAATTGTTCTTCATTACATTAGCGGCCAATGTGTTTATTACATTCACAGATGTTGGCGCTATGATAAGAAGCTTCTGGTTCTTCTGGATGATTGGCTTTAGTATATTTTCTATCTGAAGTATGTTGCTTATCTCAGCATCAGACACCATAATAAAAACATCCTCTAGCACACACTCATCTTTTTTCTGGTCGTTAATAAACAACGGAGACGAATACCCTCTGTCAATCTTTATTCCGTCTGTCGTTTCATAATATGTTTTACTTGTTTGTGATTTCTCTACAGTAACCACACCATCTTTACCAACCTGCTTATATACATTAGCTATTGTAGTACCAAGGTCCTTGTCATTGTTCGCTGATATAATAGCAACGTCCCTCATCTTCTTCTTTGATAATTTTTTAGATTCATCTTTCAGACCAAGTACAACCTCTTTCGTAATTTCATTGATATGCCGAAGCACCTCTGTCCTGTTTACATCATCGCCTATAAGCTCCGTACCCATCTTAACTAAAGCCTCAGTTAATACTATCGCAGTTGTAGTTCCGTCACCAGCAGAAGTAGCTGTCTTATCAGCAGCCTCCTTCATCATACGAACCGCCAGGTTCTCGACAGGGTCGATTAGGTTAATAGACCTAGCTACAGTTACTCCATCTTTCGTAACAGTAATGCCTCCAACATGTTCTTCTGATTCTATTAACACTGTGTTACCTTGAGGACCAAGAGTGCTCTTAACAGCGTTTGATAATTTTGTAATTCCTGAGATAAGTTTATCCCTACCATCCTTACCGAAGCGAAGCTCCTTAGGTGAAAATCCATTTTGCATATTTGATTTAATTTTATTATTTTAGCAAAGGTATAAAAAAATATTTAATATGAGCGACTGGCAACTTTTAATTGAATTTCATTTCCCACATGATAGACTTCTTTTTGGATGGGAAGCTATCAAGCCCGATGACAAACACGACTACTTCACATTCAGGTTATACTTACTTATTGCCACAGTTACTCTAGATATATAATGTCGAAGTTATTGTTCTCTATATATATATATATATTTATATTTTAATAGCGTTAAAAATTTTTGACGTTCTGACTTTTTCTATAACATTCTTAACATTGGTTCTGATAATCAAGTAGTTAACTAATTAAACTCAACACAAACTCAACACAAACTCAACATCGCCTTAACACTATCGCAAAAAAAAAGAGGGCACAACCCCTCCTTCTTCTAGGCGTTAGCCTATTCATCAAACACTATGTAATCATAGCTTCTTAAATAAGTCTATGTTAGCTCTGGCCATTTCGTTACCCTCAGCTATCATGCGAACCTTTTCAGCTCGCTTCATTTGTTTTCTCATACGAGCAGCTTTCGTAATACCCATCTCACACTCTGGTGCATTGTTTATTAATCTACCACCCTTTATAGTATAATCATTCATGTTACCGTATTCCATATCTCAAAGTTTTTGTAAAGATACAAAATTTTTTAGATACCCATAACCATTAGGTTCTAAAGCATTCTACGCGACTGACCCCTCAGCGGAAAGCAATTTTTTTTTAGCACCCCCCCTAATCATTTTGATTTTTTCTTTCTGGTTTTTTTAGCTTTTTATTATAGCCCTTCCCCCCTGCCCTATCCCTCCCTCCCTCCCTGTGTGAGCCCCTGCTCCTGCCCCCTGCTCCTGCCCCCACATTGCAGACTTCCTGCCCCATACATCCCCCATATCCCCCGTACTAGGTAGTATATACTCCTTAAGAGCGTAGAGATACGCCTTAACCTCTGCGCCATCTGGCGGAGCTTAAACAATCCATGGGGAGCAATATCCCCGTAAGCCTCTGACTCTAAGCAATTTGACTGCGAAATCACGCCATCTGAGACAATTCTTATTTAGAATGAATATAAACAACAAAAAAAATCAAAAATAAGTATCTGAACCTCAGCCAGTTACAAATTATTTTCATTTTACCCTTGCACAGTAGTTTGATTTAGACTATTTTTGAACCAGAGATAAACGCTCCTTGACATTTTGAGATATAACGCACTGATAATCAGACAGTTAGCTAATTTAAGCTACCTATCTCGCTGATAACCAGGTACTTATAGCGACCAGCACATGTGAACTCAAGTGCGCCTTATCCATCTAAGCAAAGCCTATCAACGAGTAGGATGCCAAGCTAGAGAGCTGTAACAGGCTTTAGGAATAGGGTGACGTGGGGTGCAGTGTGCGAGCATGGTGATGCCAGCCCGATAACCAAGGGGGACATCACCGCAAAATAACCAGCATCTGGATGACAGGCTAGTGAGAGCGACACTCATGCTGGGGACTAACTTTTAAATTCAATTACAATGGAAAGATTTACACAAGACCAACTGAGCAACATGGATTATTCAAAACTACTTAAGGTAATGCTTAAGGATGAGCACAAGATAGAAGAGCTACAGGAGAACGGCCAATGGATGATAAGCGTAGAGAACATACACTTTACCCTAAGGATGAGGCTGTATATAAGTACAGAGCCTCTTGATGCCTTAACGATGGGCGTACCTACATGGAGCCTTAGGGTTACCAACAACGAGGGTAGACAGGTAATGTATTCCTCAAACCTTCAGCCTCAAGTATCTTCATACCTTGGCAATCGCATAATGGATGCCAAGGAGAAGTACAAAAAGAAAAGCGCCGAATTCGACTACGCAAATCTAGAAGAGTATATCAAAGGTTAACTGAAGATTGCTAATGCATGAAAGCCCCCTACAGGGGCTATTAACCAGAGGCCAGAGGCCTCACAACATCAAACACAATGACACTATCAAACCTAGAATTACTAGCGCAGTATTACTACAATGCTGACAATTTATCAAGCATCAAATTTGACAAGCATGGCCGACCTTACATCCAGGATGGAGGCAAAATTATGCTGTCCAGAAGAGGTAACTATCACTACACAATTAATCACTAAAAACAACTAAGACATGAGCACACAAGACTTACTAATACTAATTAGCGGTATAGACCTTTACACTAAAAAATTCGAAGATACCGACTCAGTACAACTACTGAGAGACAAACTACACAAGCAATTAATTAAAACTCTAAACAACTAAGACTATGGCTTACTTCCCACTACTAATCGTAGCGCTTGTGATACTCACAGCGGTAACACTTTTTAAAAACGAAATCAAAAAATTCCTAAAATAAACAACCATGAAAAAATCATTGAAAATATTCCTTGGCCTTATGACAATATCTTATCTAATAATCTTTGCCATGCAGGTACATGATGCCCAGGACAGGGCAGATAAATACGCCTGTATGACAGGGCTGAAATGCCCAGATAAGATGCCAGCCCATTGGGATGAAAACTAGGCAGAAAATGTGATGGCTGTAGACAGCGAAAGGCAAAGCGAAATTGCCCGTCACAACTAACCAATTAAAACAACTAAGATGGATATTTACAGAGAAACAGAGATTGCGATAGACTTTGATAGAGGCTATGAAATTAAGCCAGTATTGGTGTATAACGGAGTTGAAGAGCCTAGCTACATAACATTTCATAAAGACTCCCACGAGATTGAAGAGCTACTAGAATTTATAGAACACAAAGAGACAGGGGGCTATGACGTGTACCTCTAGAACAACAATCACAGGCGCTGTTGACAGCCTTGAGTAGAGCAATACTACTGCCTGTATCTAACAGCACAAAGACCTTTGCGATAAACACAGGCATCAAATACAATGCAAAAATTACTAACTAAAGTATCAAGATTATTAACAGAGCTAGGCGCTGGGGCTGGATACGCCCTTAGAAACTAATTAAAACAACTAAAGACATGGAAACACACGAAGAGCAAGTAAAAAACTACATAAAGCTACACCATCCAGCATGGGACATTGATGAAGGCTTTATAAATGGCGAGAACATTGATATATGTGATAACGGAGACGTACACTACGAAGGATATTTTATAATTAAAACAGGAATAAGACATGAAAACTAAAATCGAATTAAAAAGCGGATACGCACAGGGGTATATGCCACTGGGTGTATCATACAAAAACTACACAATGCTGGTAGCAATAGCCAACTACTCTAAGAACGCGGTGTGCCACAGTAACGCCATGCAGATGCTGGACGAAGACATGAGAGAAGACTGGGAGCCCGATGTAAGAACAGCTCAAAAGAAACGCCTCATGGATGGGATGGGGAGCTTTATGCACGCTGTATGCACAGGAGACTTTGCCTTAGCATGGAACAGGGCTGATGGCAGTAACAGAGAGGCTCTTCTGGAGGCGCTAAAGAATAACGAGATAGAGCTATAAAGGTTAACTGACGATTGTTAAGTACATGAAAGCCTCCTCTGGGGGCTATTAACCAAATCAAATACTATGAAAGTAACAACAATTATACCTTCCAAGATGCTGGAGTACCAAGCAAAAAATGGGTATCACATCCAGATGAACAGAAACTACACCGCTACGGTGAGAAACCTAATGGAGTTTAAAAAATACATCAACAGGCCAGATACAGATATCAATCTGGAGGTCTTTGGTAACATACTAAGCTATGACAGTACAGTAGATGAAGACTTCAAATATGTGCTTAACAGCATCATAGCAGAGGTCAAAGGTTTTGCGGTCTTCAATGCACAGTTTAACCACACCTACATCGAGTGTAAGAATTCCAATGAGACTATAAGCATAAAGACCAGCAACGGTAAGCTTATCACCTTCAGCGTGATGTACAACCAATGCGTAGATGTAAAGTATCACAACGGCAAGGATGACTTTAAAATCATAGGTTTCCACTTTGGACAAACACCAGTGCCACACACAGACGTAACATTGCAAACAGTATTATTAAACAACTAAAATTATGGCAACAACTATCAAATTTAAAACAGACAAAGCAACAGATTGGTACATCACCAAAGAGTTTGCAGACGACAAACACATGCGTAATTTTATTGCGTATGTGTGCAGAACAAAGAAGGGATACACCCTTGACGAAGTATTTATTAATCAATTAAACAAATAGAATTATGAAAGACAACAAACGAATAGCAGAATTTATGGAAGTTGATGGGTACTTAAGCCTATCTCAAATGCAATACCACAACTCTTGGGATTGGCTGATGCCAGTCGTTGCTAAGTGCTTAGACACTTATCATATACAGCAGATGAACGATGATATACATTTCAAGTTCTATGATTGTATAGGAAATATTGAAAGTACTTACAAAGCAGTAGTAGAATTTATTAATCAATTAGACAACTAAAATTATGAGCATGAAACACATCACACCAGAAGACTACAATTACATTAGAACTACTAAGGATTGGACAGACAAAATAATAAGCGCAGAGATAACTTTTCATATAAAGAAGGGAGACATCTATCAAACTATTAAAACAGAAGTAGAGCCTCAAGGAAAGGGGCTTTATGAAACGCTTGTACTAAAGAAAATAATATCACCAGACCTGGAAGAAGCCCCCAAGAACTTCAATCTCAGAGATAATATTAACGGTTGGATAAACAGTAAGGTTAATAAAAAAATTAAAGAGGCACTTGGAGAATACGAGAAGGGTGTAAAAATTTACAACCAGCTTGCAGACCTTGTAGTAAAAGATAAAAGAACATCGGTATACTACCCAGAGCTAAACAACGGGGCTGTTAAAAGAGAAGAGATACGCCTTTACAACCGCACCAAGAACATAGGCAATGAAGAGTTTGAGTTTGCTCTTGGGGATGGTCATTATTACAGCACAGAGCTAAAGTTTGCACACCCAGACATAACCACAGAGGGGTGTACATGCTTTATAAAATTTATGTTAGAGGCAAACAATGAGCCATGGGGGGATAGAGATAAAGATGAAGATATCCAACGATGGGACTTACCAGACTTTGAGCTAGAGTTTAAGTGTGTTACAGACAACCGCATTGATGGGGTTGAAACTATCAAAGAACAGCTTGTTGACCTCATATACATAGAGGATAGAGGAAAGTTTAACTCTTACTTTATACAGGATGACTCCAGAAAAGTAAGTCTTAACACCTTCATTGCTATGGCAAGACACCACAACAGAAATATACGTGAGAAGATGGAGCGAAATATTATTCATAAGGCCAACGCATCTGAGGTTATAGCAAAACTAAAAGAGATGTACCCTGGACTTCCTATACACAAAAAAGAGATAAACAAAACCTATGTAAACAAGAACTACTACAGCTTTTGGAGTGGGAGCAGATATGTAGAGAGCTTAAGTGTTACGTTTCCAGATGAGAGCATCCTGTACTACAGCTACCCAGATGCATGTAAAAATAAAGCTCTGGAGCTTATGGGTGTCAATGATGTTAGTGTAATGACACCAGAACAATCAATCAAAAAAATAATTAATCAAAACAAATAGAGTTATGAAACACGAGGTAATATGTTATGCAACAGGAGACGTTCTTTTTAAAAGCGTCTCCAGGAGAGAGTGCGGTAATTGGATAGACGAAAACGACCTAGGACTAGGTGACGTATCAATAAAAGAAAAACCCTTCACCTTTAAAGACCTAGTCTTTCACAGCCACAAGGTATTCCCTAAAGCATGGGCATCCAGGATGGAGTTTGAAAACGGGACTTTCATTTCAGTGGTAGGCGGTCATGAATTTTTGTACGGCAACGGGTACTCATCCTTTGAGATTATGAGTACTGTGACAGACAGAAGGGGAGAGTTTGGAGGAGTAGACTCATGGATGTCTGTAGAACAGATAACAAGAAGGATGAGATACCTTCAGTCGCTACCTAAAACTATTGACACCAGAAAAAACGAAGGGGGATATCATATAATAACTAACAAATAAAATCATGACAAATCATAAATTTAATTACCAAAGAATACAGGCTATGGAAGAAAGAATAAAAGAACTAGAGGTCAAGGCATCTATACTTGAGGTCAACAACAAACACCTCAAGGACAGGATAGCAGAGCTTAACAAGGAATTAATTAATCAATCTAAAAACAACTAAAATTATGTTACACACCAGAAAATTAAACAAAAACGTGTACACCATCCAGAGTAGTGGGTGGGAAACCAGTCGAGCATGGGGGCACAAATCTAAACTTTACATGAACGACATGTACATGGGAGAAAGAAAAGTAAGATACATCAACAGGACGTGGGAGTCTTACAGGTTTAGGTCATGCATGCAGTTGCTTATTGAAGGCATGCTTAAGGACAGGATAGACATGCACCTTGAAGACTACAAGGCGCAGAACGGCATCAAGAGACTCACCAAAAAACGTAGAGAGGATGCTATGAAATTTGCAGACAACAGGATAAAAGAACTACAAGAACTTTATAAAACTATTTAAACTATTTATTATGACAAAAGAAGAGATACATCAATTACCTTGGGAGGCACAATTATATATAAATGAGCTGCAAAGACAATTAAACAATAAGGTAGAGCAGGACGAGACTATAGAAAATTTAAACCACTAAACACCTAGAGATTATGAAAGTAAAAATCCAACACAGACAAGTGTACCATAAGTACGCACAGATAGAAGTAGAAGTAGACAAGGTTGACTATGAGTCTTACTTGAAAACAAATAAACATGGAAACCTTCAAGACTACCTCATAACAAACCAAGACAAATACATAGCAGAGATTGATGACAAGCTACAGGCATCGCGTTTTCACTACGGCTTTGGCACAGACTATGATGCCAACCTACACTATGGCTCGGCCATGTGCGACAATCACCTAGAGGAAGAGTGGAGATATGAGTGCGAAGATATACAGGAAGGGGGACACCTATGAAAATAAAACATCACAAGGTGTTACCCTCTGGGTTACACGCAGTTATAGACCAAGAAAATAATATACACATATACACAGAAGAAGAGTTTAAGCAAGTCCATTGGTGGACAAGGGCTAAAATATATCTGGAGTTATAATAAATTAATATCAATTTGTTGTACGATTGATAAACATTTTGTAAATTTACAATTCATTAAACACTAATAAATTATGGGAAAAACTAAACAGCTTCTCGCGGACATGCGACAGGAAGAAGTGGACAGAATAGATGCCGACTCAAGCTACGAGTCTTGGTTATCTGGTGTTACTTCACATCAAAAATCTTTAACAGAAACAGCACAAACTCTTGAGAAATTTCTTGAGAGTTTACCTATGGGCATAGAGTATGCTCAAGCACAAATCAAAAATCAAAAATCAAATGCACTACCCAATTTTTAAACAGTACAGGTCTCAAGTATCTGAACTGTTCGACATCAATGAAGAAGAAATGTTTAGAAAAAGTAAGCGAAGAGATATTGTAGACGCTAGACATCTACTTTATTTTCTATGCTCCGAAAGACCTATGCGTGTACGTTATATAAAACAGTACATGGATGACAACGGGTATTCTGTTGGGCACTCTACTATTATTCATGGAATAAAATTAGTTAAAGAGAGGCTCTCTTATGACGAAGACCTAGCGACTATAATAAATACCATACAATCATGTGCAATAATTTAGAAAATGTTTTTCAAGAGGCGAGAACAGACGAAATGGCTGTTAGTTTAGATGGGCATGGGCACGACTCAACGATGTACCTGGGTTGCAAGATAACTAAAGACAAAGAGCTGGGCGATATTGTTATTCAAAACGTGGCGCTTGGGGGAGACTATTACAAATACATTTCTTATGAAGAGAGGATGGTCTTTGTTAATCAAGGGTGGAGGCGTGGCGTATATAATCTATGTATAAATACTTACTTAAAAAAACTAGGTGATATTGAGTACAAGATTAAGTACGAGATGAACAACAAACAAAACCCTAAAAAAATAAAGCACCTAAAAAATCATAGGGAAAGAATACTAAAAAAATATAACAAGATTAATTTAAAACTAAACAATCATGAGTAAATCAAAATCAGTTTTTGAAACATTGAACTCTATCAATGTAAACGACAAGGTAGAAAAGAAGAACAACCTAACATACCTATCATGGGCATGGGCATGGGCAGAGGTAAAGAAGAACTACCCTACCGCAACGTACACAATCTATGAGAATGTAGACGGGATGTTCTATCACACAGACAACAGGTCAGCGTGGGTAAAGACAGGTGTAACCATAGAGGGTATAGAACACATTGAGTACCTACCCATAATGGACTTCAGAAATAACTCCATCTTAATGGATAAGCTATCGTCTGTTGATGTAAACAAAACGATACAGCGTAGCTTAACAAAGGCTATTGCAAGACATGGACTTGGTCTTTATGTGTATGCTGGAGAGGACTTACCAAGCACAGGGATGAGTGCTGTTGCAAGCAAACCAGTGCCTAAGAAACCAGTGAAAACAAAAGCAAACCCCAAGCCTTCATTGGTTGAGACTCATATAAACCTAGAGATAGGAGATGATAATTGGGAGAAGGTTATGAAGTATGTAATTGCTAACAAATCAAAAGGACTGAAGGCAATAGGGGAACAGCTCTCTACAAAATACAAAATGTCAACGGTAGTTAAAAAAGAAATAGCTAAATCAATATAGATATGAAAGACATCATCAAACAATTACAGGACGACAAGGAGTACTACACAGGGGTGGGTAGAAACTATCTTTCTAACTCAGATATAGGTGACCTTATTAAAAACCCTAAGAACTTTAGGAAACCTAGAGAGGACAACAAAAACTTTCTGGTAGGTAGATACTTCCATCAGTTAATACTTGAGCCAGAGAAGGCAGAGGCTACGCCTCATGTAGACCTGGCCTCCAGGAACAGCAAGGCTTACAAAGAATTCATTGCTGAAAACAATCTAGAGATAGGCCTGCTTACAAAGGAGAAGTTAATGATGGAAGACCTGGTTGAAAGTATGCTCAACGTGAAGGACATCAGAGCTTTGATACAGGAAGATGGCGTGCAGTATGAGGTGCCTATGATAAAAGAAATACATGGGGAAATGTGGAAGGGTAAAGCAGATATTGTAGGCTCCCAATATATTTTTGACATCAAAACAACAGGTGCTATAGATAAATTTAAGTGGAGTGTTCGTGATTATAATTACGATAGCCAAGCCTATATATATCAACAACTTTTTGGTAAGCCCCTGGTCTTTCTGGTTGTGGATAAGACAACGAAGATGATAGGTATGTACTCTGTAAGTGATGAGTCATTAGAACGCGGAGAACAGAAGGTTGCAAAGGCTGTTGAACAGTATAGAAAATTCTATGGTGATAACCCAGACGAGGATATAAATCAATTCTATTTTTATGATGAGGTTTAATTGGATACTTCTTAACAAGTATAAGAAACTGTATAATAAAAAGAGTGTGATGTGGCTTGAAGTTCCGATGAGCTGTAACACACGCAAGGCTAAGGATAATATTATCATGGCCACAATAGAAACATTGGAACATAAAATAAATATTTTAAACAATTAATTATGGCAGTAAACACAGACGAAATTGTATTCGCAGACGGTTTCAAATTCAGAAAGAAACATCCTAATCAAAAAGATTTTGTACTAGGAAGTTTAAGTATCAAGGTTGATGATGCAGTAGCATTTCTAAAATCCAATTCAAAAAATGGGTGGGTAAATGTAGGTATCAAGGAGAGCAAAGCAGGTAACCCTTACATGTTTGTAGATAACTTTGAGCCAAAGCAAACGGCACAGGCAACACAAACTCAAAGCAATGAGAGTGATGTACCGTTCTAATAAATACTGGGGGTGTGTAACAGCACCCCCTATATTTTATGACAAGATTTTTTTCTATACTGGGTTTATTATTAAATACTTTTTTATATTTTTATTCCCTATACGAGACAGAAAAGATAACATCTTCGACATAGCTACTGATTATCAGTGAGTTAAGCGACACAAACTCGACACAAACTCGACACAATTAAATCAAACACAGCATGACAGCAAAAGAAATCACAATTTTTCAGAACATTAAAGAGACCTCAACTCCTTTCTTTAGGAGCTTAGAGTTTATTATTGATAGAATAAAAAGCGGAGCCTCAAAGGACTTAGTTAAAAGAATTCGCACAGAGAAAGACAAGTCACAGAGAAACGAGCTAAAGAAAAACCTACCAGCAATATGTTTCTCAGGCACATTCAATAAGCGTAACGACTCATCAATCATCCAGCACTCAGGTTTTATATGCCTAGATTTTGATGGGTATGAGAACAACAAAGAACTCCTAACAGACAAAGAGAAGCTAACTAAAAGTAATTTTATATACTCAGTGTTTATATCTCCTTCGGGTAAGGGATTAAAAGCTCTGGTTAAAATACCTCAGGACATTGACAATCATGTAAACTATTTTAATAGTCTTGAGATGCACTTCAATAACCCACACTTTGATACTACATGTAAAAATATTTCAAGGGTTTGTTACGAGTCTTACGACCCTTTGATATATGTAAATAAAAACTCTAGTGTATGGGAAGAGATTAAGGAGAAGGAATACACTGAGGTAAACAGCAGGTTAGATATGCCTACAATACCAATCACAGATGAGAATAAAATAGTAGAGATACTTGTGAAGTGGTGGGTAAAGAAGTACCCAATGGTTGAGGGGCAGAGAAACAACAACTGTTTTATATTAGCCTCAGCGTTTAACGACTTCGGTATTAATAAATCTTTAGCTGGATATGTACTACAGAACTATAGAACTTCAGACTTTACAGAGACAGAAATAAACCAGACGATAAGTTCGGCCTATGCTCAGACACAAAACCATGGTACAAAATACTATGAGGATGAGGAGAGAGTCAACAACATAAGAGTAAAGCTTAGGAGGGGTGAGTCTAAAAAGAAAATCAAATCACAGCTAGAGGACAGCCACATAGAGCCAAGGGTAATAGAGGCTGTACTTAACAGGGTTGAAGAGGAGAACGAACAGAAACAATTCTGGACTAAATCAGACAAGGGTGTAATAAAGATAGTGCATATACTATTCAAGCAGTTCCTTGAGGACAATGGCTTTTATAAGTACAGCCCAGAGGGTAGTAAGAACTATGTGTTTGTTAAGGTGACCAACAACCTGGTTGACCATACAGATGAGAAGTATATAAAAGATTTTGTATTGAACAGCGTTATAGAGCTGGACGATGCATCAATATACAATCACTTTGCAGACCAGGTGAGGTACTTTAGAGAGGATTTCCTGACACTTCTATCAACGATTGACATCTACTTTGTTGAGGACAACAAGACCACCTCATACCTTTACTATAGCAACTGCGCTATCAAGGTAACAAAAGATGATGTAGAGGTTATAGATTACATAGACCTAAATGGTTTTGTTTGGAAAGACCACGTCATTGATAGGGTGTTTAACAAGTGTGAGGTAGGTGACTGCGACTACAAACAGTTTATAAAAAATATATGTGCTTCTGATGATGGTAGAATTAAATCAATGGAGTCTACTATAGGTTTCCTTCTGCATGGGTATAAGAATTTATCATACTGCCCAGCAATAATTCTAAACGATGAGGTTATAAGCGATAACCCAGAGGGAGGAACAGGTAAGGGATTGTTTATGAATGCCCTACAGAAGATGAAGAAGGTGGTGACTATAGATGGAAAGTCTTTTACTTTTGAAAGAGCCTTTGCGTACCAGCTTGTATCAGCTGACACTCAGATACTTGTGTTCGATGATGTAAAAAAAGGTTTTGATTTTGAGAGATTGTTTTCTGTGGTAACTGAAGGTCTTACACTTGAAAAGAAAAACAAGGATGCAATTAAAATTCCTTTCAGTAAGTCGCCTAAGATTTCTATCACAACCAACTACGCTATCAAGGGTGCAGGTAATTCTTTTGCTAGAAGAAAGTGGGAGCTTGAACTACATCAACACTACAACAAAAACTATACCCCTATTGATGAGTTCGGTAAGCTAATGTTTGGAGACTGGAACGATGATGACTGGTGTAAGTTTGACAACTATATGGTAGGCTGTATGATGGGATACCTAGAGACAGGGTTGGTCAAGAGTAAATTTGTAAACCTTAAGATACGACAGCTATCTGCTGAGTCTTCACACGATTTTATTGAGTGGCTAGGATTAATAGCAGGGAGCGAGATGAGTGCTAACATATATATTGATTCAAGGATTCACACTAATACTTTGTATCAGGATTTTATATCAGAGTACCCAGACTACGGACCAAAGTCTAGACTATCTATATCACAGGTTAAATTTAATAAGTGGCTTACCGCTTATGCAGTGTATAAAACTGGAGCTCAACCTGAAAAGGGTAGAGATGCTACAGGTAGATGGATGAGATTAAAAAGAGCAGACGAAGTTAACATTCAAACCTCATTATTATGATACAGTTTAGAGACTACCAACAAAAGATTATTGATGATGGCGTTAAGATAATATCTGAAAAAGGATTTCTTTATCTAGCCATGGAGGTTAGGACAGGTAAGACCTTGACTAGCCTTGGTATAGCAGAGAAGATGGGGTACGAAAATGTTTTGTTCCTTACAAAGAAGAAGGCTATTAGTTCTATAACACACGACAACGATATGATGTGCCCAACATCTTTTGTTTTGTTTGTTATAAACTACGAGAGCATGCATAAACTACCTAACATAAAGTGGGATTGTATTATTCTTGACGAAGCCCATGGCATGGGCGCGTTTCCAAAGCCTAACAAGAGAGCTAAGGATGTTAGAACTATTATAAGTAAGACAGGCTGTGACGTCTGTTTGTTGTCAGGAACACCAACACCTGAGTCGTACAGTCAGATGTACCACCAGGTGTATGGTATTCCAAAGAATCCTTTTAGACAGTACTCTAGTTTTTATAAGTTCTCTCATGACTACGTAGATGTTAAAGAGAAGAAGATAAACAGCATGTACATAAGGGACTACACCAGAGGCCACGACTCTATAATTCAGAAGATGAAACCATACACCATATCTTATACACAGAAGGAGGCAGGGTTTGAGAATGATATTGTAGAGGAGGTGCTGGAGGTGGAGATGAGTGAGTCAACGTATAACATAACTTCAAAGCTTCAAAAGAATTTAGTTGTTGAAGGTAAGGATGAGGTTATACTTGCGGACACACCAGTGAAACTTATGATGAAGCTTCATCAGATATATAGTGGGACTGTAAAGTTTGAAAGTGGAAGTTCTATGATACTAGACCTAAGCAAGGCTCAGTTTATATACGATAACTTTTGCTTAATGAAGGTAGGAATATTCTATAAGTTTAAGCAGGAACTAAACGCTTTGAAGGAAGTGTATGGCGACCAGCTCTGCACAGAGGTAGACGAGTTTGATTCCACAGACAAGACCATAGCACTACAGATAGTGAGTGGAAGGGAGGGAATTAGTTTACGTAACGCAGAGTATCTGGTGTACTACAACATAGACTTTAGTGCGACAAGCTACTGGCAAAGCCGAGATAGGATGACCACTAAGGACAGTAAGCTTAGTAAAATTTTCTGGGTGTTTGCTAAAGGTGGCATAGAGAAACAGATATACAAAGCGGTGACAAAGAAAAAGGACTACACCTTGCGTCACTTTAAAAAAGATTTATTAACTTTAAATTAAATACAATGATAGAAGCAATTGGTTGGCTAACTATAGCCTGGATAGTAATGGTAGTAGGAAAAGCAATAGGTAGAAGGCTATGGCCTGAAGATTGGGAGCCTGGTGTTTTAAAAGATAGGGGAAAAAAAGAATGGCCTTCAGAAGAAAGCCAGGAAGATATGACAAGAAGGCTGTGGCCTGAGCATCACCCCGAACACAAAGAGAAAGATGAACTTCAATAATGATTTTAGATACGACCTTGAGATAGGAAAGGAAGGAGAAAGAATTGTTGATTCATTATTCAAAGATAAATTAGTTGAGGTTAAAAGAGATAGCTGGGTTGGAAGGTCAGGCAATATAGCTATAGAGTACGAGAGCAGAGGCAAGCCATCAGGGATAGCAACAACTCAGGCAGACTACTGGATAATAATATTCTCAAAAGAATATCAGGACAAAGTTATGTATGTATTTGAGACGCAGTTACTTAAGAGAGTATCTAGAGAATACTTTAAGCAAGGGAAAGTAAAGGCGATGGGTGACGACAATACATCCATGGCTGTACTGATTCCTATAAAAGAAATTAGTAACTTTATAAAACATAAATGACAGAACAGAAGATACAGGCGAAGAGAATTAAACAGCTTGAGGCTGAAGGTTATTATGTGATTAAGCTTATTAAAACAAACAAGAATGGGATACCCGACCTTGTTGCTATACCACCTAACTGCGGTGTTATATTTAGCGAAGTTAAAACAGCTAAGGGAAAGGTGTCTGCACTACAGGAATATAGATTAAAAGAACTAAAGAAGCATGGAGTACAGGTTGAGGTTTATAGAGGGTGAGATTGAGTATGAGGTTGAAGAGAATTTTGTTGAGATTCTTAGAGAGATGCCTGAGGAGTTGGCCATGGACATAGCGTCTCAGATAGAACTTAATGCCGACACACTTCCCATCACTATTTTTAGCACAGGTATTGTTGCTGGTGTAACATACGAGATAGAGCCTCCAGTTTTTTTTTCTGTTGAGTATGTGAAAGAAGAAGGAGAGAATACTATATACATCGACTTAGATATTATAGATTCTGATACATATTTAGACTTATATTTAATTAAAAAAACACTACAATGGATAAAGAAACCAGGCTTAAAATAATAGTAAACGAAGTATTTGATATAGATGTTATGTCAAAGACGAGAAAGAATAAAGAGGTAGAAGGCAGGATGGTATACGCTAAGATACTTATGAATGAGGGGTATAAAAACTTATCAACGATAGGGAAAAGCATAAACAAACATCACGCTACAATTATTCACTACAATAAACAATTTAATTATATTATAAAAGCAGACGAAAAACTGTGGGAGATGTACTCTCGTTGCTTAAGATTATTCATAGAGCCAACGACCATGGAACAAGAATTAAGTTTAATTGAGTGTAAAAAATTAATATTTTCTTTGCGAAATAAAATAAAAAAGTTAACTTTGGATATGCATGGTTTAAATTTAGAGCATGAAGAGTTTCAAAAAAGACAATTGAAATACCCTGAAATATACAAAACAATACATGAAAGAGTAAACAAGGATAACGTAAAAGAAGCTACACGTAAACTAAACACTTACTTAAATGGACTACGTAATTGATTATATAAAAGTTTTTTTACAATGAATATAGACTAATGAACAACAACACATCTCTTGAGAAAAGAAGGATAGAGCACGTTAATAATTTAACGAACCATCTTCACGACTCATGCGATGAAATCTACGAGTCTTTAATAGACCATGACTATGACCACTGTAAAAAAATTTCTAAAGAATTAATCCTAACCCTAAAGGATATGATTGATTCAATGGAAGATGATTTATAAAAAAGCAGTCATGAAAAAAAAAGCAAAGACCAATAGGTTAAGGTTAAAAATTGATGAGTTAAATATAATAGAAGAGTACAGAGGCTTAAAGAAAGCGGCTGAGGCCAGTGGTATTGATGTAGATACAGTGAAGCACGCGTGGTTAAAGAACGACAAGGCAAGCTTGTTCGTAAAGAATCCTAACTTCCAAATACAGAAACAAAAAGATTTTGTTGAGAATCTAATTAAGGAACTTGATAAACACTCTCCTAAGTATAAAAAAATTACCAGAAAAAAATCTAAGTCAGGACACCTGATGGTGCTGGACCCAGCAGACATACACATAGGTAAGCTATGTTCAAGGCTAGAGACAGGTCAAGAATATAATTCACAGATAGCAGTAAGAAGAGTGTTGAACGGCATCAATGGTATATTAAAATCATCCAATGGTTTTGATATAGATATGATAAACTTTATAGGAGGTAATGACATACTCCATATTGACACACCTAAGAGGCAGACTACTGGAGGCACCCCTCAGGATACCGATGGTATGTGGTACGAGAATTTTTTAGTTGCTAAAAAACTTTACGTTGATGTTATTGAATTGCTGTTATCAATATCTGATATTCACTTCACCTTTAACCCAAGCAACCATGACTACATAAGCGGATTCATGTTAGCTCAGACAATCGAAAGTCATTTCAGGCACTGTAAAAACATTACGTTTGATAACAGCATGGCTCATAGAAAATACTTTAGATATCACAACAACTTAATTGGAACCACTCATGGTGATGGAGCTAAAGCAGCAGACCTTCCAAGCCTCATGGCTCACGAGAGTAAAGACTGGACAGACTGTACTAAAAGATATTTTTATACACACCATGTTCATCACAAGACAAGTAAAGATTACATAGGGTGTACGGTTGAAAGCCTAAGAAGTCCTAGTACAGCAGACACATGGCATCATAAGAAAGGATATACTGGTGCGGTTGAGGGGGTTGAGGCATTCATACACCATAAACTATATGGTCAGATAGCAAGACTAACTCATATATTCTAATGTCTGAAAAAGAAAAAGCTATTGTAAAGTTTACAGAAAGATTTGGTGGCTCTTATAAAACTCTAGGAACTAATGATGTAGACTACAGGGTATACGATAAGAATGGTAACCTAATAGCATTCACCTTGGTAATACCAATAGAAAAAGAAATTAAATCCTGCTACCCCTTGCAGGTTAGCTTAAACAATCTATCAAAGCTTTCCCTTAAAAGATTAAACCCCGTCATAATATGGGCGTGCCTTGATGGTATCATGTACGGAAAGATAAATTCTATATCAGGCACAGTGTCTTGGCAGGGCACATCAGAACTAAGCTCAGAGCTTGTTGTAATGTACCCAAAACAAAAGACATTTAATTATGCCAGACACTATTAGTTAAAAGTCGTCATATATTTCTTTCTTCAAATCTCTTTTCATCTTTCTAATATCTGACTTTATTTCTTCCGCATCTTCATTTGTTCCTCCAGGACCATACTTATCCTTATAAATGTCAGGAAACATTGACTTCAATTTGGTCTTACTCATTGGTGTGTATGTTCCTCCTCCTTCATTCTTCGGTCTGTAAGACGGAGAGATACCCATAACATCATACGTAGCATCATCAAGGTCTTCCTCTTCACCGCCAAACATATTGTATAACCCAATGAAAGGGTCGAGCTGTGCCCCTATAGTTATCTCTGTTAGTACCCTAAGTGCGGCCTCTACTTCTCCTATATCTTTCTTAGTAAGCTTTCTGTACTTAGAGACGACACTGGCTAGAGGGTCAACAACGTCACCGCTAAACCTAAGGCCTTCTTCTTTGTACTCCTCTCCTTGTACACCAGATATTATTCTACCAGCAACATCAAATCCTTCTATAGTACCGCCAACAAATGGGATTTGGTATATAAGATTAAGTCCCATCATAGCCTCTGCCATTTTCATAAGTGCCGCATCTTTATCCTCGTCATCTCCCTTCACAAACTTAGCTATGTTAGATACGCCAACAAACAGTACGTTGGCTACAGCCATGTTTAATGCTAAACCTCTCGTGTCTTTTGAGCGCGGCATTTTTCCTTGAGATATACTTCTTGATATGTTAGTTGTGCTCTGCATAACCTTGTTAATCTGAAGGTACAATGTACTACCGAACATGGTAAAAGCTCTTTGAAAAACAGTGCTGTTCATCTGTAAAGGAATCTTATCTGTTCCTCTTCTTGATTGCTGAGTAGGATTGTAATTGTTAAATGCTTTTAAAGCATCAGCCTTACTCATACCATTTTTTATGTTACGCTTATAGTTAATCATGTAACCCATAACACCAAGCACATCTCCAATCACAGTAGGAGCAGCAGCCGCTGTTTTAAATCCTTGCTGTGCTCTTTTACGCTTACCTCCTGTCAATGATTTCTTCTTAAATGTTTTCCCTCCAGACTCTAGCCCGTACACATCACCCTCTATACCCTGCTCTATCCTCTTCCTGAATGTAGGAGATATCTCCATAGCCTGTCGCACAGGTCCTTTCATTCCAACTAAATCTTTAGCTAAAGATAGTACGTTAGCCGCGCCATCAATCATAAACATTGGATAGTCAACAGCCTTCCTAATTACACGAGGAACCTTAGAGTTCGGAGGAAAATAACTGTAGTCTTCAAAGGCGTTTACAAAAGAAGTAGCCTGCTTAAGTATTTGTATAGTCTTAAATGCCAAGGCAAATCCTGTGAACTTAGATTGTAGTTTGCTTATTAGTTTTAAATTTCCTGAAGCATCCTTTCCAGAGTCTGGATTAATAGCAAAGTTTACAGCCTTCCTCATAGCACCATCAACACCTGTCTCTTTAAGTAATTGACGTACAGATTCAATCTTAAATAAGTTGTTTAGCCTCTGCGTTCCTACAGCATAAGCCTTATACTTCTCCATGCTCTCAATATGATTATTAAGAACAGATGTAAAGTCATATTCCTTTAATTTAATATCGGAAGTCTTATTGCTTCTTTCTTTAAAAGCAGGAGAGGTCTCAGAATTAAACACACCGCTAAAGTCTCCACCCTTTATCATGTCAGCTGAAGTATCCGCTGACATGGTAGCCGTTGGGAAGTAGTTGTTTACATACCCTAGGTTTACATCATTGACGTAGGAGTAAACATTGTTAACGCTCTCATAGTATTCATTACTTAGAAAGTCAACAGATTTCTCCGCAAATTCTACCGCCTCTGGACCTATAATATTTTTAATACTCTCTATAGTTTCAGGGGTTATGCCTTGAGCCTCAAGCTTCTGTCTTTGAACATCGTTCAAACTAAGTGCGTATATACGCATCAGCTGGTCTGAATTAAATATATCAGTGTACTCTGTTCCTGTATCACCTCTCTTTAACACAAGCTCATGAGTGCCAGTGTTTAGTTTTCGGTATATTTGTTTCATCCCTTTGGTAATACCAGGGATTGTATTTGCAATGTCATCAAGCTTCTGTCTTGTTTGGTAAACTCCACCAATACTTATGTCATCCATTCTATTGAGAGCGTCATAAACATTCTTAGTAAAGAAGTCCCTTCCTTTGGTTACCCTATCAAGAGTATTGCTTAGGGTACCAAGATGCTGAAGCATCAACTTAAAGTTTTTAATATAGCTACTAGCATTAGAAAACCTCATGCTTTGAGCTAATGTAGAGAATCCTTTTCCTAGTTCAAAGTTTCTGAAGTGAGAAAGTATTTTATCTCTCCTAGCTAAACGCTGTTCATCATTAATAACATTGCCATCCTCATCAAAGAGCAAAGGATTTGTATCCTTAATCTGAGCATCAGCCTCCTCCTTCATTTTCTTGTTAGCCTCAGCTCTTGCTAGTCTTCTGGACTTAAACACAGCGATAGACTCAGCCTTAGTATCTTTTAGTTGCTGCATTAAGGCTTGAGTTTCTTCAAGACTCAAATTAGAAACGTCTCCAAAGGTATCAAATGCTAACGCTAAGTTTAATAGAGCCTGCTCTTTTTGTGTAAGAGTTAGTTTTTTTAATAACTCTTTACCAGCTTGAGTTTTCTGCTTCGCTAGGGATATAGCCTTTAAGTCTAATTGTTTCTGTATAAGGTTACTTATTTCTACAGATTCTTTCTGAAGCTTCTGTTGTATATCAAGCAGCGTATCAGCATCAGCGGTTAGCACCTGCTTGACAGCGTTGAAATAACTCTGCCCCTCTTTACTTAGTCCTTTAGCTCTACGCTTACGTGACTTGGTAAATGCTGTCATGGCTTTTGACTTAACAAGCTTGAGTATATCCTTAACTAAAGCCTTCTGCATATTAGCCTTCTGCTTATCTACAATTTTCATAACATACTCAGTGTCTGCCTGAAATGTATCAACTGTAGATTTACCAACCCTAGATATAAGTTTATTTATTTGAGCCTGAGTATATGTTTTAGACTTTGGTAATTGCTTTCTTATAAAGTTTTTAAGCTGAGTCTGTGAAGCCCTAAGATTCTTCTCATTTATCTTACGCTGGTTTAGGCTATTCCTAATAGCTGATATTTCTTTCTGCACCGAAACATTAGCGCGACTATTTAAAGTCTTGTCAAAGTCTACCATAAGCTCCATCTGAACCTGCTCTTGCTGAGCCTGGTATATAGGATTAGCTTTCATCAGGTCCATGGCTTTCTGTCTAACCTCTGCCATTGTCTTACCTTTGGATGCAAAGTCAGATACCGCTTGTCTAACCTCACTATATAATTTCATCCCCTCACTGACACCACCTTCAACCCTACCAAACGCTTCGGGTAATTGTGTAAACACATCTACCTTAACTTCCATAGCAGCAGCTATATCTGCTGCTGGAAACTTTCTTTCTTTAAGTACCGCTTTAATAGATGCATCTGAGAATCCGTTTCTTCTACCAGTTTCTATTATAGAAGCCATACTCTGGTCAGACTTAAGCATAGCTTCCTTAAGTTCTGTCGAGAAAGTTTTTAACTGAGCATCAGTTAGCTTAATAGGTTTACCGCTAAAGATATCTGCCATTGCAGTACCTAGGAATTCATCCATTGTTAGGTCTTGAATCTCCTCTGTTGTTAGGTCCTTAGACAGTTTAAATTCCTGTCTTACATAATCCCACACCGCAGTAATCCAATCCTTAACCTTCTGCTGCAAACTCGCATCCACTACGCTCTCACCTCTGTTACCGATGAGTGTTGCCATTGCTTCTTCAGTAGCCTTGTTTACATCACCATCAAAACGCTTGAGTAATTTCTTATACAGCTCAGTCTGCTGTACAATCTCTGCACCACGCTGATATATTTTCTTACCCTTAGGTGTTAATGATAGATGCTTTACCCACACATGACCCATCTCATGAATAGCTGTGTTGTACAGCTCAGACTTTGAGTCGTGAACTTCTTTATTAATAAAGATGTTGCCATCCTTAGTCATACCATACACAACTGAATCTCCTCTTAGATAAGCTGTTACGTCAGGGCTCTCTAACAACTGGTTCATAGTGGCCTGGTCGGTAGATATATTAACAAAAGGAAAGCTTCGGTTCATAAAATCTAAAAGCCTAGCCTCTTCAGTCACACCAACAATAGTTCCTTGGAACTCTCTGTTAGTCATACCCATTTGAACAGGCACAACCTCAGATAATCTTTTCTTATCTGACCTTTTTCTGTTTTGTCCTGCATCTTCTTTAGCTTTACCAAGTACGGCATTATTATATGCAGAAGGAAACAATTCAAGAACAGATTGAGGCTGCTCTATAACACCTATTATTTTTCCTCTAGGACCAACAGGATAGTTTGGGTGGTTAGTTTTTTCAATACCAGGATTCAGAACATCAATACCTGTGATTGTAAATACTGAGCGCACAGGAGTATTTTTAAGCTGAGGCTCTGTAAGAACATCAGTGATAGAACCAAGGTGTAGTTTAGCTTTACTTTCTGCTGAAGGTTTTTCACCAAGCAATGCTTTAGCAACAGGATTCGATGGGGTACCAGGTTTTACTGCTTTACCAGTAGGGCTGTTGGGCTTACCATATCCTAGATTACCTGTGATTATATTGACCGATGTTATAGCTTTTAGATTTTTTAAAGCTTTGGGCGTTAGTAAACCATCTATAGTTTTCGCCTTAACTTTTTTATCCATTTTCTGTACATCCTCAATAGATTTTATTTGCTCAGCGTACTGCTTAAGTGTACTAGGTTTTACCGCCTTGCCAGATAAACCCACTCCATCTTTTATAGCTTGCTGTAGCTTGGTTTTTTTTGTTTCTAATCTCTCTCTAAAAACATTCAAAGCTTCTACTCTCTGAGCCTTAGGGAACGAGGATATGTTGTCAGCCATTACACGAACAACAGCTTCATTGCTAAGTATAGAGTCTGTCTCCATCTTAACAATTGACATAGGAACTAATCCGTTATACTCAGGATTAGCTGCCCACCAATTCTTAAAAAGTTCTTTGTTGTTATTGTATATCTTAGTGGCTGTAGAAATTTGGCCTTTGACTGTGTTCGTATCGATGCTTGCCCATGCAAGATTCTCATGACCCTTCACACCGTTAAATCCTAGACCACCCTTTAAATTTTTTATAACCTTTCCTGTGGATGGGTTAACTACGTTACCAGTTCTAAGCTGGTCTGATATACTGAACATGGTAGGTATACCATCAATGACATCTATTGAAACAATAGGCAGTGGTCTTCCTCCGTCCTTCTTTAATCTTTCGTTTAGTTCTTGTACATCAATCTTAGGAGCATTAGGGTTTGTCTCGGTTATCTCGACAACCGCACCATCCGTATCTTCGGACATTGCCTCAACAATTTCATTCACGTCTGCGAATCCTTCTTTACTCTGCTCCTCCTTTAACTTGAAGTCAACATTGGCATCGTTCTCAAACTCTGATTCTAAGTCTGCCTCTAGGTCTGCAACCTCTTGAGCTGCAGCTGTCTCGCTTGCTTTGAGTTCTTCAAACCCTGAATAGTATTCTTCGGTAGTAACACCCTCAAACTTAGAGTCGTTCTCTATTGCTTTGAGGAGCGTGCTATAAAGGTCTCCCCCAGTTTGTCTGTCTTGGGACCGTTTGCTCGCAGACTTTCTAAGAATTTCTTTCCTTTTTCCCTGGTCGACATAGATGGAGTTGACTGGTCGGTAGCTTTGTTTATCATAAGTAATGTTGTTAGCTTCTAATTCTTCTACAAAGATACCAATTTTATCTTGTAGTTCTGGGTTATCAAATTCAAATATATTTATGAAACTTACCTCCCCTGTATCTTCATTGATACTGAAGTCTGTTATGCCTGCTTTTTCTAATGCATTTATAACACCCTGACTATCTGATACGGTAAGAACATACTCGTTCCCGTTGTGCTCCTTAGAGCCCTCCTCTACGTACTCTGCGGCTATGCTACTCTCCTGAGTTTCAGGAGCTAACGCAGCTGAGATTGCAGCGTACTCTTGAGCCTGCTCTATTGAAGCATCCTTAAGCACTACCCTTGTTGATATCTCAACTATCTCTTTTCCAGCATCGTTCTTGTATCCACCTATACCTTCTTCAATCTCAACCTCAACACCAAGCTGCTCTCCAATAGCGGTTAAGTTTTCTTTGTAAGCCTGGTACTCTTTAGTTTTTCTTAAGGCAACAGCGTCCTCAACTGTTTTAATTGTGGTATCAAAGAACGGAGCCACAGCAACTATGGTTTCTGCCTTTGTCTTTGTATCTGTTGTTGTCTTTGTGCTTGCCTTTGATTTAACCATAACAGGTAAATCAATATCAATACTATAAGTATTAGGTTTTCTTGGCACTTTCTTTTCTCCAGGCCTAGGCGGTGGAGAAGGAGGTGATTTCTTTTTCTTTATCGTTGCGGTTATACCTGGGTAGGCAGCCTCAATCTTAGCAAGTTCAGCCTCAGCCTCAACAAGTTCTGTGGTTGAATAATTATTGTAAGCCTCTTGACCTTTTTCAGCTACAGATTCTTTTGTTGCATTACTATATGCTGTTTTTCTAGTGACAACATTACCATCTGAATCAACTTTAGTATCCATGTTAGATTTGTTGAAGGACTTTAATCCTCCTACAGATATTGAACTGGTTTCCACAACCTCTGAATTATCTGGTAGTGTAGCCTCAGCAGATGTAATCATATTCTTGAACGCTGTTCCAGTAGACTCCATCTTAGCGGAGAACATATTTGTTGCCTTGCCATCTTCATATACCCTAACGTATCCAACAAAATTATTTTCGTCTGTGCTACTAATTATAGCATCAACAATTCCTGTGTCCTGATTTACGTATGTGGCTGTAGCAACTCCTTGGTCATCAGCATCTGTGATTTCTTTTATAGCTGCCTTACCAGGAAGTCTTTTGTCTGTGTGTGTGTCTCCAAAAATTTCTCTTTGCTCTGGAGATATGGCAGCTTCGTCAGGGGTTTTGAATACTAACTGTTTCGTTTCGGTGGTCTCAACCCCTGGGGTTTCTTCGATGGATACTCCTTCTCCCACTCCTGTGCTATCTTCGGTTTGTTCGCGTGCATCCACGCTCTCTGTTTCTTTGATTTGAACGGCATCTAATTTTTCATTTAATATATTAGTAACTTCTTTATCATTGGCAACCTTACCATTAAACTCAGTAAGCTGACGAGCATTCATTCTACCAAGCTTCTTTAAAAACTCACTTCTGCTATAGGTTTTTCCGTCTATCACATACTGAGATAGCGCGGCCCTTGTGTCAGTGGTCTCAACACCTGGAGAAAATATAGCTTCTATTTTTGCTTTAATGTTTTCGGGAGCTAGTTTTTTATTCTCTATTAAAAACGCAATCTCTGCATTAATATCTTTAATCTTCTGACCGAATACTTCTTTACGGTTAGTGTCTGCAGAGTACTCTTCTTTAGCGGACAGCAGCTGCATAAGCCTGGTCTTTACAAGTGTATTTTTTTCGCTGTTCTTATCTATGCCAAACTCAAGCATGTTGTCTGCGTCCTTAGAAAGTCCTAAGTTTTTTTGTATTCGTTGCGCCTGGTCTGCATTAATTTGTCCAAGCTCAAGCATATTATTTGTCCACGCAGATACCCTTGTGTCGCTTTCCTGTGACAATTCCTGAACTATAAAATCCATCTCGGTAAGCTTAGAGGCAAGCTCTATCTTACTCATTTTTTTTATATCCATCACCTTGTTGACTATCATGCTTGATGTGTTGTTTCCAAAACCACCAATACCTTCTGCAGCTATTTCTTTAAAATCTAATTCATCACCAACACTAATTTGAGCAAGTCCTTCTCCAGTCATTTCTGCAAGAGGGTCAAATACAAGACGCTCTGCCGTCTGAGTTACAATCTTTCTTGTTGTTGAGGCTGTTTTACCAACCTTAAATACACGACCAGCAGCACCTGCGGTTATAAAATCTACAAGAGCAATTGGAACACCTCGTGCTATACCTCTTTCTTTTGCTGTTGCCCAAATCTCTGGGTCGTTTACAGCAGTAACTACATCCTGTGGGTTTAGAACATCTAATCCTTTGTCCTCCATAGCTGCAAAGAACTCGTTGGTATACTCCATAGCAAAAGATGTCATTGCCATACCTGTCTTCATTCCCTGTCTCATACCAAAAATAGCTCCAGGAACAGCTCCAACACCACCACCTGCAGCTCCTACTCCTGCCCCAATACCAGCACCTGTTACCGTACCAGCCGCCACAAGTTCTGCTCCGTAAGGAAGCATCATACCTATAGAGTTTATGGCCATAACAAAAGCTGTTTCAAGGGGGTTGGCGTTAAAGGCATCAAGACTTTCTCTAAATCCTGTAGCCCTGTTCCACCTTGACAACTGTCTAGATTGCTTTCTGCCTTGATTTTTTCCTTTTAATGCAGATATCATTTCAGCCGCTTTCTTAACATCTTCTTCGTTGTTAATATCTAAGTTCTGAAAATCAAAAGGCATCCCCGTACTTAGCTGAAGTATAACTTCAGATGCGTTTCCATCGTTTAGTCCAGCGCGTAGTTCTTTGTAGACGGCAGCCGCCCCATCCTCCATATCCTGGGTTATTGATTTGTCATACTTAGCACTGTAAAAAGTCTTAGCTGTTTCGTATAAATCAGCAGCGTGCTGTCTCTCTACATTTATAGATTTTGTCTGTATTCTAAGGTCGTCTATTAGCTTTGCTTGTGTTTCATTTGCAGGTACGACATTGTTTAGGTCTTTGACAGGAACACCAAACTCTTTTAAAGATAAAACCTCTAGCTCATCCTGAGCAAACAGTAATTGTCTGTTATCTTTAGCTGCTTTCTGAGATAAGGCTTCGTATTTTTCGTGTGTCTTAATATCAAAATCTTCTCTGAGCTTAATCTTTTCTTCGCTATTAACCTCAAGGTATAGATTGTTTTCTATTTCTCGTTGTTCTTTTGCAATCTGAGCAGCATCGTCTCTGAGTACTCCGTTTACATAATAACCACCGTACAATTCTTTTTCCTCTGGTGTCAGTTCGCTAATTAAATCTCTACCTAAATCATCTACCTGTTCATTTAAAAATATTCTAGTATCTCTAGCTTTAATGTACTGCTGGTACTTATCATCCTCTGCTGCAAAGTTTAAACCAGCTTCAGAATATAATTGTTTACCTATTACGTTTGTTGCGTGAGTATCTTTCCAAGAACCTTCAGCAAATTTAGCTGCTTGTTCTGCGGTTTCAAACTCAAAGACCTCACCTCTTTCTTCAGCTAACTTTTTAGCTTCTTCAAAATCAAGTTCAAGCCAGTCTTTAGGTTTACTTCCATAAAAACTAGGGTTCTTAGGAAACAGCGTAGGTATAGCATAAAATCTACCGTTGGCCTCGTAGTCTGTCATAAGAACTGTAGACTCAGTTCCGTCTTCATTTATTCTTGGAGCTATACGTAGGTTCTGTGCCTTGTCTGATTGAAAAGCAAGGTCATCAAACTCATTGTCTTGATACTCTTGCTTAGCGTTGTTGGTTATAAAGTCTTTTAGTTTCTTAGACTCTAGTACTTCAGACGATGAAAAAAATGGTTGTAGGTCTATGGTCTCGGTAGCTGTTCCATCAAAGTTTGAAACAATAACAGCATCGCCCATGCCAGTCTTCTCAAATGTAAATCCGTATTTTAGAAATTTGCTTCTTAGTAAAGCAATTGCAGTCTCTTCATCCTGCTTTATAAGTTCAGTATTAATAACTGAAAGGTCCTGAAGAAAGGCATCGCCTTCTAGTTGAAGTGATAAGCTGTCTTGCCTCTGCTGTTCTTCAAGGTTTTTTCTTTCTTGTTCTTCGGCCAGGAAAATAGCCATGTCCTCAGGTCTCTGCTGCTGGTAAATCTCATTTTGTGCTTTTAGCACGTCAAAGGTATCTCCTGCAGTAGAAGTTTCTTGTTCCCGATAAGCGTTCACCTCATCAATATCAGGATACATTCCTGTAGGCTCCTGCGCTTGTGTTTGGGGAGCTTTAAGAAGATTTTCTAACTCAGCTTCAGTTGGGTTTTGTATTGGTGAACCATCAGTTTCTGACGAATCCAAAGAACCATCTTCCACATTGGATTCCGTAACAACTTTTTTTTTTACTGTCTTTGGAGGCTTTGCTCCAATCAACTCTGCATAAGAATCCTTTGAATCACGATAGCCTGCCTGTACATAAAGACCGAACATGTCGTTTAATGCTGCAGGATTATTCTTCATTAGTTCTGAAAACTGTTCCAGGCTTCCTTTGTAACCCTCGGCCACAAACATTCTGTGTGACTGCTCTAACTGCTCTTTATCTATATTCAACATGCTTTAATTGTAATTAGTTATCATCAACTGGGTACGCTCCACCGACTCCGTTTCTTTCTTTTCTAGTTTCATACGGCTTCGCACCTGAAATTCTTCCTCCGTTATTCTTAATGTATAGTGCCTGCTGAATCATAGCCTTCTCTGTTCCGCTTTGCTTTGTAATGTAGTCTCTTATCTTTTTCATAGAATCACCACCGTCTATATTAATATCTTCAGAGAATACTTTCTTACCATTAGGGTCTGTGTATGCAATCCTAACGAACTTCCCGCTATCAGCACCTATTTTTCTGAGTGCTTGAAGTTTAAATCCAGCTGGCATACTGTCAGTATACTTACCTACAAAGTTATCGTTGGCTGCATCACCATCCTTTTTAACCATGTTCTTTATAGCAGCCTCTTGAGTATCATCAAACTTTTTATTTAGTATTCTTTTAAATGCTTTACCCTGGCTTTCTTTCACTGACCCACCCTGCCTGTTAGCAAACACGTTATCAATATCATCAGCACCTAGTCTTCTAGTACCTGCATCACCTGTTTTAAATCCTCCAGCACGAGTCATAACAGTATCTATATCATCTACACCATGCACAAAGTTACCTAACCTTGCCCAATCTTCTTGCGTTATATTTTCTGGGTCATAAGAAATTACTTCGTTAAGAGTTGGGTCTTTATAACTCACCTCGATTTCACCAGCTTTAGTTATATCAATAGCTAGTATACTGTCCGAACCATCACTCTTAACTCCTTTAGCAATCTTAGAGTTTAATAGGTTAGTTATAGCAGTTTTCTTTTGTTCTTTAGTCCCATGGTACAATGTGTTCCATGAGCTTATAACTTGTTCTTCAGACTTTTCTGTCTTATTTAGTTTCTCTTTATCTAGTCTCTCCCTTGTTTCAGTGTAGACAGTTTCTGATTCTGTGTAGTCTAGCTGATTTCTAAAGTTTGTTTGTGCACCTTTAAACGCAGCTTTGGTTTGGCCAGGAGTAAAGTCAACTGTTATTGTTCCGCTTCCATCATCCTTTACTAGAACGTAGTTTTTACCATCCTTCACCACACCTTTAAGAGTTGAGTCAAGAGTTGGGTAGTATGTGTTTTTATTCTCATCAAACACTATGCTATTTGTAAGCACCGACAACTTATTGTATTCGTTACCTAGATAACCATTAATCGCGTCCTTTTCGTACTTCTCAAAATTAGATATAGCATCAGTTAAAAGACCGTCTTCGTCCTTTCCTCTCTGAGTTGGGTCAAGAATAGTTCTTATGTTTCCAGAATAGTTTTCTCCACCAGCTGTTCTTATAGCCGTTACGAACTTGCCAGTACGCTCAGCAATCACTGAGTTTGCTGCATCTAAATCAAACTTATCATACCTCTCCTTATACCTGTTTCTCATTTGATTAACAGTCATCTTATCGCCTTCAGTAGCTGAAAGCCTATCGACAGTCATTCCTTTATAATATTTACCCTCACTATCTTTCAGAGTATCGTACGTACCTATACTTACCGCACCGCTTTCCATATTTATAAATGTACCTGCGTCTCTAAGATTGGCAAGTCCTTCTATATTTTCCATAAGCATAGACTCAAGTACCATGCTTTCGTTATTTTTAAACCTAACCATTTTCTCATCGTACTCCTTCTGGTATTCTTTACTTAAACCAAACAGGCTTTTGGTATCATCTCTTAGCTGCTGACGCGCTGCAGTATACTGTCTGTCGGTCATCAAACCATTTTTAAAAAGTCTATCCTGAATAAGTCTAGCTCTTGATGCGTCTGTTGCGTGATTGAGTGCAAATGTATTAGCGGTTTTATAGTCACCAGATGGAACTTCATCAAGCTCCTTCTGATAATCTAATGAGGCCTGTTCAAACTCGTCTCTTCTATCCTGTCTGTCCTTACCAGCTTTTAAAAGATTATCACTAAGGTTCTTACCAATGGTCTGCCAGTCAAGGGCTTGATTGTTTTCTCTTTCTATATATCCGTAGTAGCTCATACTTTAGTTTTGATTCATTTGAGAATATACTGAATTTCGTTGTTCAGGCGTAAGCTCCATCATAAAAGCATTAAACTCCATCTCAGTCATATCTTTAATATCACTCAGGTCTGTTCTTGCAACTTCTGAAACAACAACTCCATCTTTACCCTGTGTGTTTACCATTTTATTTGGAAGTGTTCCTCCTAGAGTTAAGCCAGATATTTGGTTTTGATAATCACCCTGCAAACCTGGAAGTACCTGAGCGTTAAAATCTTTTCTTGATAAATTAGAATCTCTTCGTGTCTGTCTAACAAATTTATTTTGTTTTCTTTGTGCTTTTTTGGCTTCGCCTGACTTACCGTAGGTACTTTTTGTAGCCATGTTTGCACCCTGCATTGCTGCACTTGCAACACCCTGCATTGCTGCGGCATTACCTGCAGAAGCAGAATCTGATAAAGCAGCGGCTGCTTGCTGAGCACCTGCCGCTTCTCCAAGTTTTATTTGAATTCCTATATCATTTTTTCTAGTTTCCTCATCAGCGGAAAGTTTCTCAAGGTCTCCCAACTCTGCTGCCATACCCACTCTTGAGCCTGCTTCTGCTTCAGTTACACCAGCTTTTACCCTACTGCTTCCAGCTAATACTCCACGCTGGTCACCTTCTCGAATAGCGTCCATCTCAGTTTTAGTTGCTGTCTTTATGTTGTCTGCCTCTCTATCATAAGCCTCTGTCTGAAGAGACAGGGCGTCCATTTCGTTTTTAGTTAAAGCTTTTTCAACCTCTGCCATTGCAATATCCGCTGACAGTTCTGCTGCCTCTGCTGCTCTTTTTTCTTTACCTGCCTTAATAAACCCCATGGTGGTGGTTCCTACTGTTATTGCTAATGCTGCTATTGCTCCTGACATAATAATTTTTTATTTAATATAACGTGCTCAGGAAGTTCTTTATAGTCTTCTGTATAAACTTCTTTCTCAGCCTCTTCTACTGTTGTCGCGTCTGTTCTGTAAACACAAACCCAAGTTGTATCCTCATGAATATAAGCAACTCTTTGTGTCCCTATCTCAGTCATTACTTTCATAGGGGCTTTTATTTTTTTAACCTCTCCTGTATCTAGTAAAACTGACATCTCTCCTTTTAAAAAAAAGGAAGGGTGATTTTGCTTATGAATAAAGCTTACCACCAACGTGCCCTTAGGCATATATATTTCTCTGGTGTACAGCCCGTCTTTTAAATGATGACTCACTGGCATTAACTCATTCATTTCTGGAGTATGGTGCGCAACAGCATCATCGTGTAATACAAGGTTTTCTTTAAACAACTTAATATTATCCCAAAGAACACCCCTATTATCATGAACATATTCTAGTATGCTTTCTGGTTTCTTTTTCTTAAAGATACTTAATATACTCATAGCTTTTACAAAGATATGAATTTTATGGGAAACTTTTAAACACTTGACTTTTTACAGCAAATAGTTCTGTGGCCGATGTGTTATCGTTTGTTAATGTGAACTCACAAAAATGACCCATCACGCCCTGAGACTCTGCTATAGAATTTTTAATGTATAAAAAATATTCATTATCTGATGGTATAGGTCCTGCTCCTGGAATAGAGGTGTTGATTACAACCTTAGATGTTCCATTGTTTGAGAGAACAACTGACGTAATTACACCTGCTAAGCTTGGTTGTAGCACCCCTAAAATATCAACTCCAAAATAAAAAGCATCGCCAATGGAAATCATTGAGTCTAATATGGTTGGAGGAACAAACGTAATCTCTGTACCTACAAGTCCAACCTGTATACTATCACTCACACCAACGCCTGTTAATGAACGTAAAGGATATTGGTCTGAATTAGCTGGAACACTTCCTTCATTTCTAATGTAAGAAAACCAGTCACCTTCCTTCTTCTCAAACTCAGAGTAGTCAATAATTCCTGTAGTCTGTAAATCTGTTATAAAAGTTCCAGTCCAAGCGTCATCCCCCTCTAGAGCAATTGTTTTAAATTTTTTATTTTCCAGAGGACTGTCATTAAATATACTTGTCAATGTAGAAACCCCCTGCTCTCCGTAAAAATTATTTCTTACCTCGTTTGTATTGTGCTCGTAAAGGTTGCCTCCTTTAAAGCTGTACATAAACTGATTCATTCCTTTTATAATCTCAGGGTAGTAAGAATAAAAAGAAGGCCACCCCTTAGAGGATGTGCTGTATGTTAATGTGTATAAAAAGTTTTCTTCCATATTTTAAAATTAAAGCTGGTCACATACCTGACCTATGCCACATTCAAGTATATCTATCACCGTCTGGCTCTCAATCTCTAAAACCTTAAAGGTAGTTCCAGGGTCGCTGGTTGTTGTTTCGAACTCCGAAACAGCATAAAAACCATCTGAAATCGAGGCCCCAGCTATTACATCTGTAATGATTATTTGAGTATAGCTATTGCCAGATACAGTAGTAAATTCTACGTCTATATCAAAAGAAGAACCTAACTGACAAAAAGTAGAACAGATACTCTGTGGGTTTAGAACTCTAAAGAAGCTAGGCTCAACACACTCCTCTGGACAATTCTGAGCAGGCTGTAAAACACAGTTAACCAGCTCACGCGCAATAGTCTCGTCAGAATAAAATCCATCAGGGGCACAGGTATCCATTCCAATATCTGTAAAGATGGCGGTTGATGACGCGAGGTCAGGTCCGTTTAGGTAATATGTTTCAAGTTGTGGCATTATATATTTTTTAAGGTTCTTGACAATCGCAGCAGGCGTTCTGAAGGCTTGATGTTGAATAGCATAAGCTTGCAGGTGTTGACTGTCTGTAGTCATACACTAGATACAGGTTGCCACCGACATCAGGCATTGTAAATTCTCCTGAATAAATTAAAGGTGCTTGACTAATATTCAAAGGAAGTGGAGCACCTGCCGCACTTAATAAGCTTGTTATCCCAGCAGTTGTTGACGGGTAATTTGTACTTGTTCTCAATGAATAAAAAGAATCTTGAGATGGGTCAAACACAAAACTATCCGTTGGTCTCTTGTTAGATATAACGCTTACTTCAGCACCGTTAGCAGGAACAACACCTGCTCCTTGCGGAGCAAATATATCTGTATACTGACTTATAATAAAAGCACCTGTATCATCTAAAAACGTAACCTGCTCACTATGAAGCGGTGATATAAACGAACCGTCTGTCCACCTGTACTCATTATGAATATTGTTTCCAGAATCAGAAGCGTTTGTTAAACATATTTGATGCACTCTAATACCTGTTGGAGCTGGACAAGCAAGCCTAACTGTCAAAGAGGAATTCTTTTTTCCCTCAATAAACACAGTTGCTGTAGTTTGTGAAACACTATTCTTATCAAAAATAAATCCAGTTGTTCCGTTGGAAAGCAATGTAGTGGGTACGACATCAACAGAGTTGTATCTAACCCTAATAGAACTAAGGTCAGAACCTGCTGGTGTTTGTGCGGTTGCGGTTAAAGCTGTGTCTCCAACTAATGCGCCTAGGTCTAAGCAGTACTCAATAGATTTGTCGTTATTAAAAGCAAACTCTCTGTTGATACCACAGGCAATACATTCTTCTTCTGAAGGTAATTCAATTGGGTTCATACTAAGAACATACTCGTTCATGTACGGGTCAAAACCTCCAATCTTTTGATAGTTGATGCTTGATATAAACCTGTCTCTAAACCACGACCTCATTCCTGATTCGGATACAACCGTAAGCTGCTCGTTAGACCCTGAAGAACCTGTTAGTTTTATAACAGCTCCTCTTTTGGCATCAGTAAAATACTTATCAAATCCCCACGAACAGAAGCTCTCAGGGTTTCTAGATATTCCGTACTCTTCAATCCTAGCTATCTGCGTTCCTAGTACCTCAGGTATAGAGGCAACTGTACCTCCTCCAATTGAATCACTAATCAGGTTCTTACCTGCTAACACATATGATATCTTATCCTCCTGAAGCACAAGTATATCGGTTTCCCTACCGCTTAATTTTTCAATAGGTCCGTATACATCCTCAAGCGGTTTGAAGTTTAGTAAACCTAAGTTAAACTCATTAAGCTTATTTACATTGCTCTCGTTATTGTATACACCACTATATGTTAAGTCCGCAAAACGATGCGCCTGTCTAAACTCTACCTCTGATGTAGATGTGGTTCTTTCTCCTAAAGAAAATTCTTTACCAACAATAGAGTCACGAATCCTATAGCTCTCAACTCCGTTACCAAAAGAAAAACAATTAAAGAAATCAGTTTTTATAATAGCTGGCTGAGTCGCGGTCTGATTCTGTATATTACCTTCATGTGCTCCAGTACTTTTATCAATACTATAAACATCAGCTGATTCATACCACAAATCAGGAGTAGCATCCTGAGGCTCTGTTTCAAAAACTAGCGTGGTCTCAGCTCTGAATACTTCAATTGTAGCGTCAATACATGCGCGTCTCTTCTGATTACTAGCAGCACCTGAACAGCTATTTGTTCCTACAAGACCTAAGAACAATGAATTTGTAGGGTCTCCTACAGTCCCACTTTCGTTACCTTCTATAAACTGCCACTGATAAATACATCTATCCTCAGGCATCTGCGGTGTGAGTTGCCCAAGTTGATTGTTATAGAAATTAGCAAAGTAAGGAGGAGGACAATCCTGGTCTCCAGCCACCTCAACCCTACCGCCATCAAGCCTTGCCTCGACATTGTCTCCATCAAAAAATTCTTTAAAATTATCGTAGTCCTGGGAGGCTACTAATCTAAGCTCTAAAATATACGCTCTTTTTTCACACTTCCCATTAGTTCCGTTCCTGTTAAATGTAACATTTATATTTACCCTAGACCCCTGAGGTATGTCGTACTGTAAATGGAACCCAGGATTAAGTGGGTCTGGAATACTTACAGGATACAGCAACCTTGGATGCTGACCTCCTCTTTTAGCGCAATTACTTTTAGCTCCTTCTAGTATAACTGGTAAATCAGCTTCTATTACTGTAAAGTCATTAGGAATAATTTTCATGTAAGTCCCTGCAGGTACTGGAATATCCTCACCTCCTGATGTTACAGGTGCTGGCTCTATAAAATCCCTAGTCTCAGCAGTCTTAGTTAATACAGTAGCGTACTGACATCTAGATGTTACACCGCTTGTGTCAGCCTTTACCCTTAGCCTATCTCCTTCCTGAACCTTTCTCGCGTTCTCCCCTTCTAATAAAAAGAATACCGCAGACGTTGTGGAGTCAGCTATGAAAAGATTTGTAAACACTGTATTGTAGTCCTCAAAGTCAGGCTTCATAACAAACTTATATCTATCAGCCCAAGAGGGCGCAAGCTGTGATTGTGGAATAGTAACCTGCACAGTGTTCTGTGTTGCAGATTTTGAGCAGCCCACATGAACTGTGTTCAGAGGGCTAACTAGAGCTGTACTAGAACGATTAAACTCATCCATATATACAATACCTACCTCATAGTCTCTATCACTATGAAGACTTTTTGGGTTTCCTGTGCTTAAAAAAGTACCGCTTGATGAATTTACTTTATAGTACTCATATACATCTTGTGTTGGATTGTTTACATCATCAACAAACCTCATAGCAATAGGAACAATACCTATCTCTGTGCTTGACGGAGAGCTTATTATTCTTATTGGCTGCAATTCCCCACTAATACCACTAGCAAATTTAGTTAGCGTGTCCAGGTTGTTAGGTATAAAACAATTAAAATTATCTGTTATGGTGTTACCATCACAAGAGGTTTCATTTCCTGGTATATTATCAAACACAGGTTTTATGTTTGCCGCTGTTCCTAAAAGATTAACAAACGATGGGTCAATAGATAAATCATAAACACTGTTAAAATCAACAGGAAGATTAAAAGAAAAGTCTAGCTCTAAGTTATTTGATGTTTGAGTTGGGTGAGGCTGGTCGCCACTGAAGCCTTCATGACCATATCTAATCTCAAAAAACAAAGTTGCGCCTGCCTTTAGTTCAACATCAGCAAGGTCAAAAATCGCTACTGCATCTGGAGTGTTTCTCTGAACATCAATAGAGTAAAGATAAGAAGTGCTGTCGTCTGGAAATTCTCCAATACCAATTTCTTCAGAAATAAGTTCCGTAAAATATTCTAGTCTTATAGGGTTCTGGTTTAAGTCCTCCAGGTCGTACCCGTCCACATAGTTTCCATATATTAAACGGTTGCCCATAACTGTTTGAGCCTGAGCTTTTAGCGGAACATTATCAAACATTCTAACAAGCTGCGTTGCATTAAGAACTGTGTATATTTTACTGTTGTTAAAACTTAAAGTATAATTAGTATTGTCTGCGTACCCTAAGTTTTGTTTATTAAATAATTCAATTGACTTTATAACATTGCTTGTCGTTTCTTTAAATACAACCTCTACAGATTTAACTAATCTCCCTCCAGTATTGAATGCAACATTGGCGCTATTAAAAGCGTTTATCATTCCTTCATTTAATCCTGAGTCTATAGTATACTCAAAGTTCTTAGGGACAAATGCTGGCTCGCTGAACTGAGATAACGCAGAGTACTCTCCGTCCTCGTACCTGTACCTGTATGCGAATGTTATAAATCTTTCTTCTAGAAAATTCTCTTCACCACCAACATTAACCAGCTCGAAAGTTGGTGCCTGTGTAGGTGGTTTTTTAATAACTAATAACTGTTCAGCTAAGTCAACAGCAAATGAATCATAGTTTCTTTTAATGTTTATAACCCTTGGCTGATTATAGTTGTCAGTCCAGAACAATAAGTCTTCAACTCTATTTACACCTGTAATTAAAAATCTAGAATTAAAATTAAGAACTGATATATCGTCTGGAACTAAAGGACTTGAAGTTGTTACAACATGATATGTAAGCAGTGTTTGTGTTACGTTAAAAGATACCACTAGGTCAGCTATCCCACTATTAAAGGATGAGTCATGAATAAACCAGTATATAGTTTCTCTTTGTCCGTCTTCAAAAGCACCTATACACTTAGCCTGTTCGCTTAACGGAATCCCGTTTATACTTAAGCTAGTCAATCTAGTATTCCCTTTTGCGTTCTCAACAGAGCCTATCTCTGAGTCTTCTGTAGAGCCAAGCCTTACGTTTAAGGCATCAACGTACTCACCATTAGGCAATAAGCGTTCATCAACGCTTTTATTCATTCGCCCTGTAATAAAATTTCTAGTAACTTCTGCCATGTTTATTTAATCCACTTATCCATACCTCTAATGTTTTGTAATAAACGACCAGGGTGTATGTTGCTAATTCGTAATTTAGCGTTACGTAATAAAGCTGAACTTCTTTTTCTTGCTCTGCTTACAATATATTCTTGTACTCCAAACTTTCCGTTTAGTATAGCAAACTGAATGTAAGCATAAACATATTCTTCAAATAGTTTATTAACACTTATTAAGGTATCATCTCCACCCTCCATTCCGTCTGACACATACTCTAGTATACAAAGCTCGCCTGCCATATCAGAGCTAAAGTTTATAACTCCAGCTTTTTTATTTATTTTAAATGTCGGATTAAAGTTTGCCGTCTCTGTGTTTAATCCAAACGCACCTCCAATACCGTAATCAAAATACCAGGCCCCATCAATACAGTACCCTTCTCTGTTGTTGTAAGGACTGCGCTCATTTAAGTAAATACTTTTTTTCGTACCTTCTATCCTTTGAAGGTCTATCGTGGATGTAGATGGCTTTAAAATGTTTCCATCCTCATCGAACAGTATTCTACAATCATTGTCCTGTAAATAAGCATTACTCCAGTTAGTCTGAATGTTTTCTGTTAAAGGCCTAAGAATACCATCTTTATATAAAGATATTCTTACCCAGTTTACATAGTCTGAAGGAAGAACATATCTTAGTGTATCACAAACGTCTAGCTCAAGAACCTTTAATTCTTTAAACGCATCATAGTTAAGTTCTTGTATTGCTCTCTTAGCATGAAACAATACCCTGTATCTTTCTTCATTGTTTACTAGACTGTGATTGCCTGCATACATTAACATAAAATTGTTTACTATATCATACAGGCTTACGTATTGGTATGACCCCCAGTTAGCATCTTCTGGTGAGTTTCCATTATTTTCATAGTACTGATATTCGCTTAGGTATGACATTATTTTTCGTTTTGATTATCTGTTGTATCTAGAACCTGTCCAAACTGAGCAATCTCATTTTCTCTAATAGACATTCCTGCGTACTGTAGTATCTTGTTTACTAAACTAGGCTCATCATCAAGGGGTAATTCAAAATCCTGATACAAAGAACTAGAAGGATTAAAGGCAGGTGTGCCTCCAACTAGAGATGCATACGTCCACTTAGGGTCTTTCGGATATCTTATATACTGACATAAAACTCTTCCTAAAGAAGTCTGTCCTTCATTAACACCAACTTGTATGTCCTGTGGGTAAACCTGAATCACAGTAGAGCTATTTGAATATGCAGGAAAAAGCTCTGTTGGCTTGGTTAAGTTAGACATATTCAATTGAGTTATCTTTCTATTAGTAACCTTCTCGCATTCGTTTACTCCATTTGACAAACTTAATATACAGTAGCTATCACCTATGGTTATAAAAATACCTGCATCTAAATACAAAAGGCTAGGGTCTGTTTGGTCTACAAACAATACGCTTGCAACTTCACTTGTCGTTTTGTTAACCACAACGTCTCCAGGCTTTACGCCAACAGTTGAGAAATTTAAGGTTGAATCTTTCATTGTAAATTGAACAGTAGCTAAACCCACAGTGTTAGTGCTTTGAACAACAAGGTACTTGGTTAAAAGTAAAATCTTGTTTATTAAATAATAATCAGAGCCTGTAGTGGCTGTAGATGGAACACTATATGATGCAGAGGCTGAGGGTAAGGCCAATGTTTGAGATGCTCCATTCGCATACACAGGAACAAGAAAGTTTTGTTCTGAAAAAATATCTATTGCCTCCTCGTAACCTTTCTTTAAATCAGCATAACCAACACCCGAAGCTCTTGCGTTCTCCTTCATTAGCTGATAGTTGTACTGATAAAAATAATCTTCAAAAATATCTAGCTGTGCCTGCTTAGCGTATAAATTAAAATCACTAGGGGTAATATACCCATAGTTATTTTTATTAAGGACCGACAGTACTGTTTCTCGCACTGAATTTATTATACTCATTTGTCTATTTATTTACAACAAAGATAAGCAAAAAAAAAAGAGGCTGCATTTAAGCGACCTCTTCTCCCAATTTAAAATAAAAACAAATAACTTTATAAATAACTTTACAAATATATAATTTATTTTTTATTTTCAAGGTTAGTTTCAAGGAATTTTAATACCTCAATACCTTCATCGGATTGAAGATACCCAGCTACTACGTAGAAAGGGTCTTCTCCATAAGGAATGTTAACCATTCTTTTCTTATTTTTAGATGTATTAAAGTATACATCCTTCTTATTATTTTTAAATATTAATACCTTGTGAGAAAAGAACTCCTGTACTTTAGAATTTAATTTTAAAGTTGGGTCTTGAACTGCTCGTAAAAAATCTCCTGGTGCTTGCTCAGCATATATTAATATATCTCTTTTTAGTTCTGCAGACGTTGTTCTTGATACATCTGTATTAAAAAGAACTCTAGCTAAAGCCTCAATCTGTTCTATATCTAGCTGACGAGCCTCTATTAGAGCGTCTACTCTGGTATTTAAAACATCCATCTCCTGCTTAGCATCTTTTTCTACATCTACTTCTACAAATTTACTACCATTCATAGGGTGGTAATGAAGAAATTGTTGAAGAGACTGATTGTTTCTTGGAACAGATAAGAATCCGTCTTCAAAAACAATTGGCTCTACAATAGCGTTTCCGTCTTGCTCATCTTCAAAAGGACTCTTCTGGTTTCTAGCATAGCGTAAAGCTCTGTTAGTTCCTGTGTCTTCATCAAAGTGCATTAAGGGATATCTTCTTGAGTTTCTAGTTGGCAGCATAAAAGAAAGTGGTGCCGCATCTTTGGTAAGTTTATAGGTCTTATTGACCATTACATTTTTTTTCATTTAATTATAATTTAGATTTAATAAAAGTAATAACTACCCTCGTCACAATAACAAGGGTAGTAATTACATATTTAATTTATGATTGGAAAATCACAAAGTTGTTTGCACCCATAGTACATACACATCTTTCAGATAGGAAGTTTACTTCCATCGCATCTAAATCAGATGTCATTGCACCACCAGCTGAACCTGTAATCCAGGTCTTGTACTTTCTGTCTTCAGTTTCTGAAGCTCTGTAACGTACATGTAAGAAAGGACGCTTAGCATTCTTTCCAAGGATTTGGTCATAAACAGTAGTTGAACCTGCTGGTACTAACAAACCGTTTACAGCTCCTGTTCCAGTTAGACCACCGCGCATAGTTGGGTCGTTTAGGTATTTCCAGTCAGACTTGTAGAAGTCGTAACCTCTACGGAATCCTGTAAATCCTAAGTTAAGAGCCATCTCCTCATCGTTGTCAAAAAGACCATAAGAAGTACCTCCTCCTCCATAAGAGTTTTGTGATGCTAACATATCGTCAATATCAAATCCAAACTGTCTGTTTAAGAAAAGTACGTTCTCTTCAATTGAACCTTGCTTATCAAGTCTAGATATTATATTGTCAAAGTCTTGAAGAGCAACTGGGTTTCCACCAGCCCATACATTTCCTCTAGTTTCCACTGCGTGGAAGATACCTTCAGAACCTTTGTTTCCTACATCTCCACCTGCTGCAATTGCTCCAGAACCTGCCTCTGCTGGTACCGCCTCAATCATAGCCGTTTCAAGGTAGTCATCAAAACGTAAACGAGTTTCGTGCTCAGACTTCAAGTACCATAGGTATCCTGAAGCTCCGTTCTCAGTAGTCACTTCAATCCATCCGATTTGTGCCATATCAGAACCTGATACTGCATACTTATCTTTGATAATGATTGGAGAGTTGTCGAAGATTTCATCTTCAGCCTCTAAAGAACCTTGCATTCCGTTACTTCCTTTTTTGAATTCAGAACCGTAGATAAAGATAGTTACGTCTGCATTACCTGCACCTGTACCACCTGTATAACCTTGTGCGTTATAAAACGCTACAGTTATTTGGTTGTCGTTTAATCCACCTGCAACACCTACTGCTGTTACAATTCCTTTGAATTCTCCTGAACCGTCATTGTTAGTAACAACTAAAGTTTGTCCAACACGAATAGCAATAGTTCCAGCTGTTAAGCCTGTTGCTGCTCTGTCTGGTACTAACGCATCGTTAATATCAAATGTTACTACGTCATTAGCAACAACTGCTGCAGTTCCACACTGTGTATATTTAGTGTGTAATCTCCCTTGCTCTGCCCACTTTACTAAGTCTGAGTTACTTGGTAACTCTGCCCCTACTAAACGTAAGAAAGAAGAGATAGTTCTATTACCATAACGCTCAAATTCTTTTTCATAAGTGTCTGGTAAATACTGATTCAAAAAGTTGAAATCAGTAATATAATTTGTAGCCAATGGCACCTGTTGTGGTGCTGGCTGTAGTTGAAAACCTGGTCCTACTGGTGTAGTATTCGGTCCTAATAATTGTCCTGCCATTTTTTAATTTTTAATGTGGTTAATTTTTTCTTTTAATACTCTTAATCTTTAACCCTCTGCCTTCACTTGCATTTACTGCACGATATTTAGTTCCACCTTTTACGGTTACCTCTGGAGCAGAACGCGTAGTCATATCGATGTTCTTCATCTTTCTGGTTACGTTATCCGTAGCTGCAGCCTTACCTTGCTCGTAAAAAAACCTTGCGAATTTATCAGGGTTCATTGCTGCTGATAATGCTTTATGGTACTCAGCTGCGTTTTTAACTAATCCATCTTCATTCAAATGATTATTAATAAAATTAATAACGCTTGATTGAGATTTTTTAATTTCCTCCACAGAACCTCCTGGATTGTATAACAAATTAGCTTCATCAATATTAACCTTAAAACCTTTAAAGTCTTGATTTAACACCTTGTTAGTTTCTTTTTCAAAGAAATCTACTTTCCTAGACTGTTCTTCTGACTGAGTCTTTGCATTCTCAACATATTGCTTGTATGCCTTGTAGTCTTCATTGTCCTCAGAAATACCAGTTGCACTTGACTCAAGCGGCTGGTGATACATTTCTTTTTGTTCATTGAAAAACTTCTTAGCTTTTACAATAGCCTTTTTCTTTTTTAACTTAGCTCTTTTAACATCAGACTCATCATCTATATCCTCGTCATAGGAATAATCCTCCATTAAAAGCTCAGCGTCTTCTTTATCAATACCTTCTTCGGTAGCTAAAAGATACTCAGTTAAAATTTGGTCTTCATCTAAGGAATCAAAGTCTCTGTTTAATTTAACATAATCTTCAATACCACGACCAGTTTTCTTTTTATATTCAAAATAAGCGGACACATCTTCTGGTAGCTCTTTATTACCTTCTTTCTCTGTAAACAATTGGTCTACAGACGATATGTCTTTATCATACCTGTTCTTTATAAATTCAAGAACATCTCTTTCTTCTAATCTAGCAGGTTCCGCTTCTTCTGAAACTGACTCTTGCTCTACAACCTCTGGCTGTACTTGTTCTTCGTGTTGTTGTTCAACTTTTTCAATTAAAGCTTCCTCTACTTGAGCAACTGATTTTTCTTCTACAGAACCTAATTCTCTTACTTTGATTTCCATTTGATTAAATTTTAGTACAAATATAGTACAATTAATTATTACATTTTATTTACTTATCTTGGGTCGAATTCAGCTAAATCAAAACCATCTAAGCTGTCTTCATTAGACTCAAACCTTTGAGGTGGTAAATTGTTTTTTCTTTGATTGATTAACCTTGATTGTTCTTGATTAGCTTGACTAATTCTGCCTGACTTAGCGTCCTCTCTTCTTGTTTCTCTTGATGCTAATGCCTCTGCTTCCATTCCATTAAGCTGTTGATTATAGCTAAACTCTTCAGCCATCAGCATACTTTTTAGCTCAGCCTGATTTTTCATCTTCTCTATTTCAAAAGCTATCTCCGCTTGTTTCATTTGCATTTTGGCCTGCATCTCCGCTTGAGATTTCTGCATTGCCATCTGGCCTGCCATCTGTTGAGATTTTAATTGTGAAGCCGCTTGCATCTGCTGCGAAAGCATCTCCGCTTTCTGGTCTGCGTCTTGCTTTTGTTTTCTCTTTACTTTTAATAATTGATTTGCAAGCTTTATGTTTCTTATTTCTCTAATATCAATTGCATCCTCAAGATTAATATCTCCTTTAGATAAAGCTGTTTGGATATTTTGTTCTAGCTTAGATTTCTCTTCCTCATCAGGCGCTACCTCTATAAATATTCCAAAGTCGTATATATATAAATCTGAAATATCATTTAAGATACTTACGTTGTATTTTCCAATCTTATTAATAAAGTCATCTTTAAAATCTGAGTACTCTAACACATCTGCAATTCTATATGTTAGTGCCTCTGCTAATGTTCTATATATGTATAAACTTCCTTGAAGTATGTGCCTAGTTGCTGTATTAGAATTTAAAGCCGCAAGCTTCTGTAGTCCCACTAAAGAGTTGGGGTCAGGAGTAGAACCATCTCTGGCTTCGTTTAAGCCTGTTACCTGGCGAATCATTTCTAAGTAATGGTTATAGTTAGATATAAGCATCTGAGTCTTACTAGCGCCACTATTAGATGTTAGTTGCTGTATAGGAACTCTTGCTTGATTAAAGTCTCCGTCCTGTGTGTAACTTCTCCCCACCACACTACCAGTTTGAAAATATAATCTTAATGCGTCTTCAGGGTTGTATGCAGCTCCTGTACCTAGGTCAACTTCATTTAACCCATCGGCATCAATAAACACACCATCTGGAACAACTCTTGAAATTACTTGCTGTAACTTTAGGTGTGTAAGCTGTATTAAATCTGTAAACGGAATCATTCTTCTAACTAAAGATTCAATAACACCCTTATACATTCTTGGGGCAACAGCCACATAATTAGGCATAGCGTGCTGAGATGCAGACTGAGGCCTTACCATATTCTTAGCAAGCTCCCATTTTAAAATTATATCCGTACCCATCACCATCACACCGTCATACCACACGTCAATTGTTTTAGACACCTTCTCAAACTTGCCGTCATCCATCATGTCTACAGGAGGATTAAATTGGTCGTCCTTCTCAATCATTTTTACACTTCCGTTTTCAGAAACTTTTTTCTTATAAACCATTTTTTTTGTGGTCTTATAATTAAAGTATAACAATGTCACAGTGTCTCTGGTAAAAATATCATTCTGCTGCATCTGGGCAACATTGTAATAGTCATACCAGCTTTGGCTGTACTTAGATATTTTTTCTAAGTCTTCATTTGTAAGGCTTGTATCTATTTTTAAAAGCTCATTAATTGGAAGAACCTTTACTTCTCCCCAATAAAAACAATCTTTAAAGTGTGGGTCTTCCGTATAGCTGTATACAATATTTGCAGGGTCTACATACGAGACCTTAACTCCTGAACCTGGTAGAAACTCATGCTTTGCACAACCAATACCTAAAACAGTTAGGTCGTAGTCTATTCTTTTTCTTACATCACTGTAATGGTTCTCCGAAAACATTGTATCAATTGCCTCTTCCTCTGCTATCTCGATAGCTGGTTTATAATTAAGAGTCATATACAAAGTAAGTTCCTCGTCAGTCTCAGGGACCGTATCAGGATTCATGGTAAAGGGGTCTACTCCTGTTGCTTTCTGAATATCAAGAAGAAGGTCTTTAGCTGCCATTTGAGCTTCAACTACATCTTGATACTTGCTTCTTTTTCCCTGAGACAAAGCGTCCTGAGCATAGGCTTTAACTTTAAAAAGTCTGTCGGACATTCCGTTAACAACTATATCTACAAACTTAGGGAGTATAGGAACAGGCGTCCAATCAAGATTTAGGTAAGATAAATCTCCGTCTACCGCTAGTTCATTTTTATATTTTGCAACAGACTGTTCTCCTCTTGCGTATAAACGAAGTCTATGAAAATCTCTCCACTGTCCGTAGTATCTACTTCCATTGCCATCTTTCTTAAACCACTCATACTGTATCGCTTGCCCTATCTGTAAGCCAAACTCATCAGTGGCTTTTTCGGCATCTGATACAAATTGACTAGGGAATCCTACAGATGAAATATCTATCTTAACTTCTTTCATCTATCTTATTAAATCGCTTGTTAATCCCTTATTAGTATACCTTGCAAAGTTAATGGAAATTTTCGAGCTTTTCTTTTCAGGTATATAAAGATGTTTTTGACATGCCATTATAGACAAACCACTACTGATTGACGCATCAAAATTAGTTCTGTTATTAATATCAAACCTTGCCCAGTCCTCTAGAGTCCTTGTAAAAACCATTGTACCCATTAGGTCTGAATCTCTAAATGTTTCTTCTATATCCAAGCCTACATATTTTTCTATATATGACTCTATTGCTGCAGCATGAGCTTGCTTTATATCTTCACTTGAGTTTGGTATACCACCTAACTCTTTTTCTGTTCGTGATAATTTATTATATGATTTATCAGGCCTGTTTAAAGAGAACCCTCTATAACCTCTATTCTTAAAGTGATATAGTAAACGTGGCTTATTGTTCTCAACCAGTATAGGCATACCGTAAAATACACAGGCCATTAAAACTTCTTCAAAGAATATCTCTGCCGTTTGAGGTCGTGCTACATACTCAAGAAAAAACTCATTGCTAGGGGCTTCGTCCATATTAAATTTAGTTAACCCATGAAGTGCTCCATTAGAACCTCTGCCACCTACTGTTCCAGAGATATCATAACTGTCACATCCAAACGCACCAAGGTGTTCATTAGCAGGTAATTTTTTTCCATTTCTGTTTATAACTCGGTTCTGTAAATTTTTGTTTGGAGTCCAGGATACTAGAAACCTCCCTCTATTATTTGGAGTCCATATTACTTTTGTATCTTTAATTCCATCCTTCCACGAGAACGAGCCCCTTGTAAGATGGTGCTCCCTAATAACAGAATCGTTATAGTCTATCTGTTGATATATTCTTGTTAGGTTAAATAAAGATTGCTTACTCTCGTCTCTAAACGCATGTGATTCAGTTCTCGGAAATTGCCTGTAAAATTCATTCAATGCATCAGGGTCACTCTTTAAAGAGTCTACCTCATTCTCCCAATAATCAATTGCTCCCTGATTTATACTTTCACCGTCTACTCCTACAATAGATTTTATAGGTGTTCTAAATACAGGCATGCCATACCTATCTATAAATCCTTCCATATTCCATTCCATAGGGATGAAAAGTGAATATAGTCCGCTTTTAGTTTGACCATTTGAATTACGCTTACTTAATGAAGAATCTTCAAATAACTTTTTAAAGTTAGCCCCTCCTTTACTTAAGGCATTTGACGTAGAGCCCATCATACATTTTCCAATAACCTTACTACCTAAGCGCAAACAAGTTTTTGTAACTCTCCAGTTATTAAGTATATTGTTAGGTTTTATCCACTTACCACTTTCATCATGCACCAGTAGCAATAGCTTCTCCCCATCATAAGAGTTGTCGTCAGTATTTTTCCAATCAATTGTTGTGTCTAATCCTAAAAGCTCTTCTGCATCTGAATTATACATATTCTTCTTTGTAATCTTAGATGCAGGTATCCTAAACGCTAACTCAGTTTTAGGTTTGTCCATACCATCCTGGATAGGTTTAAAAAAGAAAGGTAATCTATTTGCTATAGGAACAACCTTATCTGTAAACATTTTCTTTGAATCAGAACCTGTCTTTGACAATATGCCAACCCTTGAATCTTTTGCTAAGGTACCTGTGTTTACACATTCTGAAGAGCCCATATAAGAAAACCCAGAGCGCCTTATCTTAAGGTACGTCATTCCAAAAGACCTATTGTCTGCTTTACATGCTTCCCAAAAAATATAAAATATCCTGTTCGCCTCTCTGTAATCTGGATAACCAACATCAATCGAAGTCCATTGAAGGTACATGTAATGAGCTCCAGTTATGTACGTAGGTATTCCGTTGTTATAGAACCAATAGCCAAGTTCTCTGCAGTCAAATTCATTCTCTATATAATCTACCCAATTATTTTTAAACTCGTTAGGCATTTCATTCCATTGGAATATAGATTGAATTCTACTAAGCTGCTTAGGTATATCAATTCGTTCCCAGTATTGCATGGGATTAGATTTAGAGCGAGAATTTATTTTCTTAGGTCTCTTAGGTAAACCAATTATCAACCCTTGAATATTTAATATATCTCCTACCTCACCGCTTTTAGATATGCAGATAAAATCATACTTCTCATTGTATCCATACTCCCAACTTTTTTTTCTGTTCTTGTTGGTGAGTACCGCTTTAGGTATGTAGTCCTCTAAAGACTTATACAGTATATTATTTAGACCTTCTTTCTGCAAATCCTTGTTTTGTATTTACTTTATTATCTCCTTCAGCTAAATCTAAAGCTGCCTTCTCTGCGTCTATTCTGTTTAGTATTTCAAATGCATCAAAGATTGCTAGCTTTTTAGTTGCCGCTGCGTTCTTTAATCTGTCTGCCGCCAGGTCATCTTCGGGGTCGTGCTTTATTATATCCTCCCTAGCAACTTTTATCAACTGCTCTACTGCGCTTCTGGCAGCGGATATAATATCTAGTTTTATTTCTGTGTTTGATTTCATAGTATCATTATTATTTGATGGTCGAACATACGATAAAGTTTTTCTCCATCAACCTCAAACTCATACTCACTATCAGGCTTAAAAGAAATTAAATCTCCTTTCTTAATTCCTTGACTACTTAATTTTTCATTTGGAATCTCAACTAATCCAACTAAGGGTTCTTCTTTTGTATTCTTAAATATAACAGACTCCTTTGTTTTCACTGGCTTAATATAGCAGTACCTGTCATGAGCATACCATACATCATCTTGCTTGTAAGCAAAGTACTGGTCATGGTCTACTAAGAATAGGTTGTCTTTTAAAAAACTTTTACCACTTCTCCTTTGACCCCTGATGTCATTGTAGAATTTAAAAACATTGTGATGAACAAGGAGGGTGTCTCCTTCTTTTATGGGACCAGAATAATCTATAGGTAACGCCTTTACTTCAGCATACCTATTTGAATATCTTACGTCCTCCTCTGAAGAGCTAACTAAAAAGTCTATACCTCCAATGTTTTTAGTATTGGAGTATCTTTTATTTTCTCTGGGGGTTACTATAAAGTCTGTTGGTGATTTCAAAAGTTTATGTTGTATTCAATGGACACAGGCATAGCAGAGCTAAACTCTTTCCAAAGAACAACAACATCGTCTTCTTCTATGTAAATCTTGTAGGAGTGTAATAAAGAGTCGTACTTTATTAAATGAATCTTGTATGCTCCATTCAACACGTTCTGACCTACTAAGTAATGCATAGCCCCAGACTTATAATCTGGACCGACAGATATTTTTCTTATATCCATTATATTAAATTAAAAATTTATATTAAATAAAATTCAGTTAAGCATAAAGCGTAACGCTTGTGCTGGCCGCTTGACTTCCAAGCAACTGTCCTGCTGCCACTACTCCTGCTGGAGTATATGTTCTAAACAAAAACTCTTTAAACTCTGTTGTTATACCTCCTGAAGTTTGACTTCCTAGCGTGAAACTGTAAACCCTAGCTACATTGTCCCCAAACTGCAACGCTAGTTTGTCTCTATCTGTAGGTACGGTTGAAGGGGTGTAAGTTACTCGAAGCCTATATTCTCCATCTGCATCCTTTGTGAATGTTATACCTCTAAATGTAGTCGGAGTAGTTGTTGGGTCTCCTACAAATAATGTAGATGTTTGTGTTTTTTGTATTTCTGGAACACCCAAAAAATCTACACCTATCTGACCTACCCATGATAAAGGCTGACTTGCATCAGTTTCTATAACCTGACCCTGTGCAGTAACTCCTAATGTTTTAGCTACCGTTCCTGTAATAGTTCCACTTCCGTAAGAAGGTAAAGAAACAATTCCTGCTTTAGTTATCTCTAATGCGTTAGACTCATTTCCTGCTGTTTCTCCATTACCTATAACATAGAGCTTATCTGTTGCAACCCATGCGTCTACACTTCCAGGAGTTCCTACTAGGTTGAATGAACCTAAAACAGTTTCACGATAAGATGTAGACTCTAGGTTTGTACCTATTGCAAGGCCTTGTTCACCAGAAACTTTACTACCGCTTCCTATTGCCATACCTTTTGACGCTGTCAAAACCACTGTGTTTTCAGAACCAATACCAAAACCTTGTGGAGCATTAACTTGATTCTCGTCTCCCCATGCGTTTGATTTAGTTGCTGTAGTTTCATTTCCAGTTCCTAAAGATATTGAATAAGAACCTGATGCTGTATTGTCTTCTGCTCCAAGAGCTATTGAAAAGTTTCCAGAGGCTTCATTGTCAGTTCCAAGTGCAAACGAGGAAGTTCCTGATGAAACATTGGAGCCACCAATAGCTACTGACTCCTCACCTGATGCTGTTGAGTTTATACCCAAAGCAACAGAACCTACAGCTAATGCACTGTTTCCTTCTCCAATTGCTAATGAGCGTTTTCCTGTGGTCAATCCACCTGCCATCGCTACTGACTCTTGACCTTCTGCTCTTGATAAAGGAGTAGCAGCAAATGACGCTTTACCTATTGATATACCTGATGACAATGCTGTTGAGTTTTCTCCTTCTGCAACACTTATATTTCCCAAGGCAACAGAGTACTTACCTCTTGCGTTAGATAAATATCCTGCTGAAATCCCGTATCCTTTTGCAAATACAGATGTTTCATTTATTGCTAACATAGTTCCAGCAGCAACTGTAAAAACACTATCACCTACTATCTCCCAAACATTAGTAGAAGTTTCTATAGCTGAAAGAACTACAATTGGAGTTAATGGATACTCTGATTGAGAAGGTATAAAAATTTCATCACCTGCAGTTATTGTTCCGCTAAGTATGGTTGCTTCAACTGAGCTTGTGGTTGGTTGACTTATAACTGTCGCAAGCACCGCACCTGAAACTGATTTACCAAGAGCAACATCAGCATTGTTAGCTGAGAAAGATTCTTCATTGGCAGCTAACGAAGCCTTACCATAAGAAAGAGTCATGAGTCCTAAAGATAAACTGTCTTCTCCATAAGAATAAGCGTCTTCTCCCATCGCTATAGATTTTGCTCCTTCTGATTTACTATCAGAACCTGCTGCAACAGAACTACCTCCATAAGCATCAGAGCTGTTTCCCATCGCCATAGACGAATCGCCTGAAGCTATAGAGCTTTTTCCTACCGCAAATGACCAGGCTCCCGATGCAACACTACCACCACCAAGGGCTACAGCAGCATCTGCTGAAGCCTCTGTGCTTGCTCCTATAGCAACAGAACCAATCCCCGAAGAAATCGTGCCTGAGCCTATAGCTACAGAGCCATCGCCTGAAGACAAAGCGGCTTTACCTATAGCTATTGCAAACTGCGCATCAGTCTCTGCTCCGAAACCTACTGCGAAAGCAGCGGTTCCTTGCGCTTTAGCGTTCTCCATCAAAGCAATAGATGACTCGTCTGAAGCAATAGCTCCTGAGCCTAATGCAAATGAATAATCTGCCTTGGCCTCTGCCCCTCTTCCAACTGCAAAAGAAAAGTCTCCATCAGCTTTACTGTCTTGTCCAAAAGAATTAGCTGCTTCTCCATCTGCCTCTCCACTTCCAGTGGTGTCATTGAATATTAAAGAGTTTGTTCCTACTCCATTTTTTATTTTTGAATCTCCTAGTTCATTTGAGCTCGTCCATATTGCAACAGTACCAGCTGTTCCACTACCTGTAAGAACAGATGAGTTGTCAATCTTATCCCAGAATACATTACCTAATAAGTCTTCAGATATAATTGCCCAGTCACCAATTTCCCAGTCTGTTATTGTTCCTCCTCCTTGAGTGTCAAGCGGAGTAGTACCAGCTGTAGAAACTATCCAGTAGTATCCAGTGTTTGCAGGTATTAATAACGAGCTACTTAAAATAGGGAAGTTTGTACTAGCATTCCAGCCTCCTTGGAATTCTAATCCTGACCCTTGATAGTTCTCCCATCTTACAGTTCCATTAGTTTGTGAAACTAACACCTGTTCACCTGTACCTACGTTACCTGCCGCATCAGCAACCTGACCAAGCAATACCGCTTCTCCTGAGCTGGTAAATTTTCCTTGTACAGTTAAGGATGCTTCCATCACGACCCCGTCTAAAAACAGAGACTCTCCCGTAACCTGTAATTCATCTCCTACTTTAACATCTTCAGAAACAATCAATGTTCCCGAACCAGTCCCGTTGTCAAGTGTTAACACATTACCTGAAAAATCTTGAAACAGCAGTGAATTAACTAATGTGTTTGAGCTACTAAACATTGCAATTCTAAATGGGTCTCCATCTAAAATTGTTTCTGCAGTAAAATTAGCAATGTCACCTAGCGTAAAAGTTTTTGTCTGCTTTGGAACAGGACTAGAACTTGAAGAGGTTCCAATTAAATAGTCTCCACTTTCTATTGGAGATTGATTAGGGTACGATAAGGTGTTACTAATTTTAGCCATTGTTTATTCTTTTTTTTCGGTGACCTCTCCTGTCTGTAAATTAATCACAGACTGGTCTCCGTATTTTTTTATTAGTTCCTGTTCAAGCTTTACAAACTGAGCCTTGATTAATTTTACCTTTGAAATAAGACCTTCTTTTTGAATCTCTAAATCTCCAATAGAGATTTTAGATTGCGTAAAAGATTTATTTAATTCTTGTAAACTGCTTAACTCTTCTTGTGATAATTTTTTACTTTCCATTTTATTGAATTTAATTTTAATATTTATACAAAGATACTATTTATTTTTTTGTCTCTGAATAACTCTTCATCATCTTCTCTCCTGTCCTTCCTACTACGTATCCACCTATTCCTATTTGAAGCAAAGTCCAAAACTCATCCTCCAACACAGGGATTCTTAAATTAAATAAAGGACCCACAAACTTTACATAGATTACTATAAAACCAAAAGACAACATAAGTATAGGTCTCCAGCTTCTTTGTAGCCAATTGCCTTTAGCTTCTGCGACTATGATTTCAGTTTGCATTTTCTGTAACTCTAATTCTTTTTGAATAAGAATTTGCTTAATTACATTCTCTGCTTTTATTTTTTCTTCTTTAGAGGTGAACAACTTATCTAGTCCTCCTAGTAAGTCTTTAACTACACTTCCACCAAACCAGTCTATTATCTTTTTCATAATTCTTTATATTCATTAGTTGCATCAAAGCTCGGACAATCTTTATCTGAGAAATCCCGATGTCCATGTATAACAGAATCGGGGAAAATATTTTTAAGTAACAGCAGTAGAACTAAGAGGGAAGATTTTTGTTCGCTTGTTCTGTTGTCTTCAGAGCACATGTCCTTGTCAACACCTCCAGCATAACATATCCCTACGGAAGATTTATTGTGTCCTTTTGTATGAGCACCAGATTTTTCTAATGGCCTTCCTATTTCTATCCGACCATCTCTTTTAATAAAAAAATGGTAGCCAATACCTGACCA